>Ga0187867_10000718_pt1 | contig 29267 bp, 23 predicted proteins | sample June2016WEW_13_1_FD_132976 | JGI IMG/M metagenome (GOLD analysis project Ga0187867, IMG submission 132976) | Peatland microbial communities from SPRUCE experiment site at the Marcell Experimental Forest, Minnesota, USA - June2016WEW_13_10 | ecosystem: Environmental > Terrestrial > Soil >... | reverse complement strand
GAGCTGGCCGACCCCGAGCTGGCCGACCCCGAGCTGGCCCCCACCGTGCTAGCTACTGTCGTGGACACCCCGATCGGGCCGCTCAGCCTGCTGGCCCAGGGCGGCCGGCTGATCGCGGGCGGGTTCACCGCCGACCCGGCCGTGATGCACGCCAGGCTGTCCCCGCCGCTGCGGGCCCTGCGCCTGGAGAGCGCCGGCCCGGGTCAACTGCCCTGGCTGGTCACCCCGCTGACCGCCTACTTCGACGGGGACCTGCGGGCGCTGGACGCGATCCGGGTGTACCAGCCGGGGCCGCCGTCCCGCCAGCGACTGTGGGCGGCGCTGCGCGCGGTGCCGCCGGGCCGCACGCTCAGTTACACCCAGCTCGCCGCGGAGGCCGGGAACCCCCGGGCGCCGCGCGCCGCCGGGGCCGCCTGCGCGTACAACCTGGTCGCGCCCGTGGTCCCGTGCCACCGGGCGTTGCGGTCAGACGGCAGCCTGGGCGGGTACTACTACGGTCTGGACCGCAAGACGTGGTTGTTGTGTCACGAGGGCGCCCGGCCGGAGTAGCGAGGCACATCACGGGTGACGGGACAGCCGCGAGCCGTCCTGGAACCGGGTGCGGGCCCGGCCCCGCACCATGCCCGCGCCTAGCCGGCACCGGGGCGCGGGACCGGCCCCGCGACGGTCTTCGTTGCGGAAGATCGGACGGATGGGGCGCCGGCGGTCAGGGCGGCAGCGCGCGGGACCAATCGCCGGCTTGGCGCCGACTTGGTCCCACTGGAGACCAGCGGGCGGCCACTCGCTTAAACTCCTCGGCAGTCGGGAGGAGAAGATTCGTGCGCAAGGTGCTTATTGCGAATCGCTGCGAGATAGCGGTTCGCGTGGTGCGGGCCTGCCGGGACGCGGGGCTGGAGAGCGTGGCCGTATACGCCGAATCCGACCTCGACGCCCTTCATGTCTCGATGGCGGACGAGGCATACTCGCTCGGCGGCCCGACCCCAGCTGAGAGCTACCTCAGCATTGAGAAGCTTTTGGTCGTGGCGGCCGAGTCCGGGGCCGACGCTGTCAACCCCGGTTACGGTTTCCTGGCCGAGAACGCCGGCTTCGCTCAGGCCGTCCTCGACGCCGGGCTGATCTGGATTGGCCCCCCTCCCCCCGCGATCGAGGCCCTGGGCGACAAGGTGGCCGCACGGCAGATCGCCGCCGCGGTCGGCGCCCCGATGGCCGCGAGCACGGACGGCCCGGTCAGCGGGGTGGACGAGGTCGACGCGTTCGTGTCCCGGCACGGCCTGCCCATCGCCATCAAGGCGGCGTTCGGTGGCGGCGGCCGGGGCCTCAAGGTGGTCCGCGACGCCACCGGGATCAGCGAGGCGTACGAGTCCGCGGTCCGCGAAGCCGTGGCGGCGTTCGGGCGTGGCGAGTGCTTCGTCGAGCGTTACCTGCACCACCCTCGGCACGTGGAGACGCAGTGCCTCGCCGACGGGCACGGGAACGTGGTGGTCATCTCCACCCGCGACTGCTCGTTGCAGCGCAGGCACCAGAAGCTGGTCGAGGAGGCGCCCGCGCCGTTCCTGTCCGGCAGCCAGGTCGAGCAGATGTACCAGTCGTCCAAGGCAATCCTCCGCGAAGCCGGTTATGTCGGCGCGGGCACCTGCGAGTTCCTCGTCGGGCAGGACGGCACGGTGTCGTTCCTCGAGGTCAACACCCGTCTTCAGGTCGAGCACCCGGTGTCGGAGGAGGTCACCGGCATCGACCTGGTCCGGGAGATGTTCCGCATCGCCGACGGGCAGAAACTCGGCTACACCGACCCGCAGCCGCACGGGCACTCAATCGAGTTCCGGATCAACGCCGAGGACCCCGGCCGGAACTTCCTGCCCGCCCCCGGCACCATCACCGAGCTCACCTGGCCATCTGGCCCGGGGGTGCGGGTGGACGCGGGCTACGCGCAGGGGATGACCGTCCCGCAGGCCTTCGACTCGCTGCTGGCCAAGCTCATCATCACCGGGGCCACCCGGACCGAGGCGCTGCAGCGGGCCCGCCGCGCGCTCGACGAGTGCGTGCTCGGCGGGATGCCCACGGTGCTCCCGTTCCACCGGGCGGTGGTGAGGGACCCGGCGTTCACCGACGAGCCGTTCCGCGTGCACACGCGGTGGATCGAGACGGAGTTCGACGGCGCAATCGAGCCCTGGTCCGGGCCAGCCTCCGGCGAAGTGCGCAGCCATCTGGACAGCCAGATGGACGGGCCGCGTGAGCGGATCACGGTGGAAGTGAGCGGCAAGCGGCTCGAGGTGGTGCTCCCGGCCGGGCTCGGGATCGCAGATGCGCCCGCGGCCGGAACCGCGGCCGGTGCCGGCCGGGCGGCCCGCGGGCGGCGGGCCCGGGGCCATGTGGCGGGCCCCGCCAGCGGGGACGATCTCGCCAGCCCGATGCAGGGCACGATCACCGAGATCGTTGCGGCCGAGGGCGACCAGGTGTCCGCCGGCGACACCGTAGTGGTGCTCGAGGCGATGAAAATGGAGCAGCCGCTGACCGCGCACAAGGACGGCACGGTGACCGGCCTGGCCGTGGAGATCGGTCAAACGGTGACGGCGGGGGCGGTTATCTGCAAGCTGGAGGGCTAGCTTCCCGGGCGGCGGTCAGGCGGGTGACGCCCCGGCGGGAGGCCGGCCACCGGCCCAGCGGGAGGCCGGCCACCGGCCCGGCGGGAGGCCGGCCACCGGCCCGGCGGGAGGCCGGCCACCGGCCCAGCGGGAGGCCGGCCACCGGCCCAGCGGGTGACGGCGGCTGGGAGACTAGGTCCATGCCTCCCCTGGCCGGTGCAGCCACCGCCGCGCGCAGCGGTGCAGCCACCGTCGCGCGCGCTCGGGCCACCAAGTGCGGCAGGCCGATCGCGCCGCGCCACCGGAGACCCCATTGACCCGGCTGGAAGGCGACCCGGGGCCGCTCGGCTGGCTTCGGTTCGCCTACGGGTTCCGGCTCCCGGCCGATAACGTGCACTGGGTACGGCACGAGCTGACCGACGCGGGCTGGCGCGGCCGGACCGTGCTCCGGCACCTGGCCGTCATGATCCCCGTCTGCGCGATCGTCGTGACCGTGCTGGCGATCCTGCTGCCCGCGCCGATCTGGGTCAGCCTGACCATGGTGGCCCTCATCCTGTGCGGCAGCCTGTTCACGGTGACCGTCTACGCCGACGATTTGCGGGCCAACCGGCTGCGCCAGCATGACCTGCCCGTGCCCAATGACCCTGATCTGGGCCACCCCACCCACTAACACGGCCGGGTGCGGCCGGGTGCGGCCGGGCGCGGCCGGGCACGGCCGGGTGCGGCCGGGCACGGCCGGGTGCGGCCGGGTGCGGCCGGGGCACCGCAGGCCTACCGGCCGTATGGCGCCCCAGCCCGTCCCGCCGGTCCTGGCCGGCCGCTCCCGGCCGGCCGCTCCGTACCGCCGGTCCTGGCCGGCCGCTCCGTACCGCCGGTCCTGGCCGCCCGCTCCGTACCGCCGGTCCCGCCCTCCCGCCGCCCCAGGCTCCCACTCCCGCGTCCTCACCAATCCCTCTTGTCCTACCAGTCCCTCTTGCCCCGCCAGTTCGCCCGGGGGACCTCCGGCTAGGCCTGGGCCCGTTCGTGATCAGACGATAGGTGTCGTGATAGCGACACCAATCGTGTGATCACGAAAGAAAGCACGTGACAAAAGAGGCTAAAGGGATCGACGTGGCTGGAGGGGACAGTGAGGCCTGGCGCAGTGGCGGAGGGGGTCAGCGGCGGTCGCCGGCAGGGCGCATGAGCCGGCGAGCCGCCTCGGTCAGGCTGCCCGACAGTGACGGGTAGACCGCGAACGTGTGGGCCATCTGATCCACGGTCAGTGACTGCTCCACGGCCAGCGAAACGCCCAGGATCAGCTCGCTGGCCCGCGGCGCGACCACGACCCCGCCGAGCACGATCCCTGTCCCCCGCCGGGCGAACAGCTTCACGAACCCGTCCCGGAAGCCCTGCATCTTGGCCCGCGCGTTGGTGACCAGCGGCAGCTTGACCGCCACCGCATCCTCGGCCCCCGATTCGACCGCGTCCGCGGTCACCCCCACGGTCGCGATCTCCGGATCCGTGAAGATCGTCGCGGCCACGTGGTCCAGCCTGATCGGCTGGACCGCCTCACCCAGCGTGTGCCACATGGCGATCCGGCCCTGCATGCCCGCCACGGACGCGAGCATCATCACGCCGGTGCAGTCGCCGGCCGCGTACACCCCTCGGGCCGTGGTCCGAGACACCCGGTCCACCTCGACGAAACCCTGGCTGTCCAGGGTGACCCCGGCCTCCTCCAGGCCCAGGCCCCGGGTGGCCGGCTCCATGCCCACGGTGAGGAGGCAGTGCGAGCCGCGCACGGTCCGGCCGCCCTCCAGCGTGACCACCACGCCGTCGCGGGTCCGCTTGACCGCCGCGGCGCGGGACCGGCCCAGGACGGTCATCCCGCGACGCCGGAATACGTCCTCCACCACGACCGCCGCGTCCGCGTCCTCGTGCGGCATCACCCGCTCCCGCGAGGAGACCAGGGTGACCTGGGAACCGAGGGCCTGGTAGGCGCTGGCGAACTCGGCGCCGGTCACCCCGGAGCCGACCACTATCAGCTCGGTGGGCAGGTCGGGCAGGTCGTAGATCTGGCGCCAGTTCAGGATCCGCTCGCCGTCTGGCTCCGCGCCGGGCAGTACCCGGGGCATCGCGCCGGTGGCGATCAGCACGGCCCCGGCCTGGATGCGCTGGCCGCCCGCGATGACCGTGCCCGGGCCGGCCAGCGCACCGCGGTCGTTGATGATCTCGACTCCCTCGGCGGACAGCCGCAGTTCGACGTCCGCGGACTGGGCCTTGGCCAGCGCTTTGACCCTCGCGTAGAGCCGGGGCGCGTCCACCCGCGCGAGCCCGCGCCCGGCGCGGCCCGCCGACGCCGCGTAGGCACGCCCGGAGACAGCCCCGCCGCCCGGGGAGCCGCCGCCCGGGGAGCCGCCGCCCGGGGGCGGGCCGATCCGGATGCCAAGGTCCTCTGCGCCGTGCACCACGGACATGGTGGTGGACGTCGCGATGAGGGTCTTGGACGGCACGCAGTCGGTCAGCACGCAGGCGCCGCCCAGGCCATCGCTGTCCACCACGGTCACCTGGGCGCCGAGTTGCGCGGCCACGAGGGCCGCCTCGTACCCGCCCGGTCCGCCCCCCAGGATCACGATTCTCTCGCGCGGCTGGCTCACGCTGCATCATTCTTCCCGGCCGCCCGGAGAGCGCGGACGCCGCCCTCCCGGTGAGGAGCCCTCGGGTTACCGCAGATCTGCCGCAACGATGCTTTGCCTCGTTACGCTGGTGAGCCGTGGAGCTGTACGCGGCATATGCCACCAATATGGACCCTTCGCTCATGGCCGAGCGCTGTCCGCATTCGCCCATGCGCGGGAGCGGCTGGCTGGAAGGCTGGCGGCTCACCTTCGGTGGCGAGGACATCAGCTGGGAAGGCGCCCTGGCCACGGTCGTGGAAGACGCCGCCGAGCGGGTCTTCGTGGTCCTGTACGAGCTGTCCGACCTGGATGAACGGGTGCTGGACCACTGGGACGGCGTGCACCTCGGGTACTTCCAGAAGATAAGGGTCCGGGTGCAGACGCTGGACGGCGACGTGGCCGCCTGGCTCTACGTGCTCAACGACTACGAGGGCGGTCTGCCCTCGGCGCGTTACCTGGGCATCGTGGCGGACGCGGCCGAGATGGCGGGCGCTCCCGCCGACTACGTGGCCGGGCTGCGCGCCCGGCCCTGCGTGTCACTGGGCACCTGAACACTGGGCACCTGACCACGGGACACCTGACCACGGGACACCTGACCATGGGGCACCTGACCACGGGGCGCTTAGAGCCCAGGCCAGCCGCGGGTTCCCGGCCAGGACTGCGGAGTGCCCGGACGGGTCACGTCCGGCTCCGGCCCGCACATGGCCAGGCCGCCGGCCGACCTCAGGCCAGCGCCACTACCGCCAGCAGCAGCAACGGAACCGCCATCGCCGCGATGGGACCCCAGGTCCAGCGCACCTGGGGGCCGGCGGGGGCGACGTCCGGCGCGGCGGCGGATCGCTGCATCCGGGCCCGTTCGTCTAGCTGCCGGGCGATGAACTCAGCGGCTGATCCCGCCAGCGCGGCCTGGGCCTCGCCGGGGAGTTTCGCGTATCCGGGCACCGGGGCCGTCCCACGGCGGGCGGCGCGCCGGGCCCGCAACTCGCTGCGCTTCATGGACCGCCCCGATGACTGGACCGCCCAGCTGTGCACGATCCTGTTGCCGGCCGGCCCGCGGTAGTGGACCCGGACGTTGTGGACCAGGTCCACCTGGGTCACCGCGGACCACGGGAGCACGTGTGCCCGCAGTGGGTTCACCACGGTGAGGCCCGCGGCGCTGGCCACGATCCGGGGACGCAGCGCGCACGCGAACATGATCCCGGTGATCGCGATAACCACGACGGCCGTGACGAGCGCCGTATGGTCGTGATGACGCAGCGCGAGCACGACCAGGAGCACGGCTGCGAACACGGCCCATGCCCACCAGGCCACCAGGGATCCGGTAGTCCGGTAAACCTGCCGCTCGCTGAGCAGATCCTGCCGCGAGAACACCGCCACTGCGCTCCATGTCACCCAGGGCCGGCCCAGCCGGCCATGTCACCCAGGGCCAGCCCAGCCGGGCAGGCAGAGGCGAGCCCGCCAGGGCGGTGGGCAGCCCGCCGTCCAGCTGCGGGCCCAGCCTACGCCGGTCCGGCCCAACACCTGCCACCGCCGTACGCGCCCGGCCCTGCCCGGGTCTGGGCCGCGATCAGCGCGGCGAGGAAGGCCCAATGAAGGGCGACCCCGCAAGCGTCGCGGGACTCGTCGCGGTTCCTGGCGGAGAGGCTAGGCGCGGGCGCCGTCCGAGAGGGGCTCGGGGGCGACCGAGCTGCCCCGGACGGCGGCGATCGCGGCGGCGGCCAGCAGCCGCACCCCGATGCCGATCGCGCGCTCGTCCACGTCGAACGTGGGCTGGTGGATGTCGAAGTCCTGGCCGGAGCCGGGAACCCGGGTGCCCAGCCGGGCCAGCGAGCCCGGCACCGACTCCAGGTACCAGGCGAAGTCCTCCCCGCCCAGGCTCTGCTGGGTGGTGGTGATCGCGTCGGGGCCGAGCACCCGCTCGGCCGCGGCGGACAGCAGCGCCGTGCTGGACGGCTCGTTCACCGTGGGCGGGACACTCCGCTGGTAGGCCAGGTCGGCGATGACCCCGTAGGCGCTGGCCACGGACTCGATCAGGGCCTTGAGCAGGTCCGGGGCCTCATGCCAGGCCTTGTCGTCGAGGCAGCGGACGGTGCCCTCCACCACCCCGTCGTCGGGGATGGAGTTGGCCCCGGTGCCGGCGCTGACGCGGCCCCACACCAGGCTGAGGCTGGACCGGGGGTCGACCCGCCGGGACAGCGCGGCGGGCAGCTCGGTGACGATCTTGCCCAGCGCGTAAACCAGATCGGCAGTCAAATGGGGCCGGGCGGTATGTCCGCCCGGCCCGGTCACCCTGACGGTAATGCGGTCACAGGCAGCGGTGATGGGGCCGCTGCGCACCCCGACTTTGCCCGCATCCAGGCGCGGGTCACAGTGCAGGCCGAAGATGCGGTCCACCGAGGCGATACCGCCGGCGGCCATGACGTCCAGCGCGCCACCGGCCACCTCCTCGGCCGGCTGGAAGATGAGCCGGACCCGTCCCTGCAGGCGGCCCGCGGCGGCCTGCTGGGCCAGGAACAGCCCCGCGCCCAGGACGATGGTGGTGTGCACGTCGTGCCCGCAGGCGTGGCACGTGTTGGGCACGGTCGAGCGGTAGGAGACCTGCTTCTCGTCGCTCAGCGGCAGCGCGTCCAGGTCGGCCCGCAACGCCACCAGCGGCTCGCCGCCGGAGTTGTCGCCGATATCCGCGATCAGCCCGGTTCCCTTGGGCAGGATCATCGGGCGCAGGCCCGCCGCCGCCAGCCGGAGCGCGATCCGCCGCGTGGCCCGGTGCTCGTGGTAGCCAAGCTCGGGATGGGCGTGCATGTCGCGGCGGAAGTCGATCAGCTCAGCCTCGTGCGCGGCCAGGAATGAGCCGAGATCCGCGCGCACAGGGTCATTCGGCATTCGCCACCTCCCCCGGGCGGACGAACCGGTCCTCGGCGAACTCCGTGACCAGCGCGTCAACCACGTCCGTCAGCCCCCCGCCTGTTGCCACCACGGCTCGCTGCCGCTCGTAGGAGGCGCCCCGTTCGAGCACCTCGCCGAGCACGTCCAGCTCGTCCGCGCAGCCCAGCCGCTGTGCGACCGGCTGTATCTCCAGGTACAGCTCGTACAGCTCATCGCGCAGCGGCGCGGTCGACCCAGCCGCGTCCGTGATCACGATGGCGTCGAGACCATACCTGGTCGCCCGCCAGCGGTTGTCCCGGACGACCCAGGACGGCTGGGCGGGCAGCCGGTAGCCACGGTCCATCTGGGTGTCGAGCAGGTGAACCAGGCTCTGCGACAGGGCGGCGGCCATGCCGACCTCCCGCATGGTCGGGACACCGTCGAACATGCGGATCTCGACCGTGCCGAGGTCAGGATGCGGCCGGACATCCCACCACACTTCCTTGATGCTCCGGATGGTCCCGGCCCGCAGCAGCGTGTCCATGTACCCCTCGAACTCACTCCAGTCCGCCAGCAGTTGCGGCGGACCCGCGGTCGGCAACCCGCCAAAGATGACCGCCCTGCTCGAGGCGAGCCCGGTGTCGTGCCCTCCCCAGAACGGGCTCGACGCGGTCAGCGCGAGGAAGTGCGGCAGATAAGCGGCGAGAGCATTGACGATCGGAATCGCCTTGCTGCCATCACGAAGCCCCACGTGAACATGCACACCAAAAGTCTGGATCCGGCGGGCCAGCCACTGCAACTGCTCGACGAGTTCCGCATAGCGCTGAACGGGCGCCATCTTGGCATCCCGCCAATCGCTGACAGGATGTGTTCCGGCGCAGGCCAGAATCGTACCGCGCATATCCGTGATCCGCTGAAGGTCAGCAATTGTCGCGGCTAGGTCCGCTACGGCCTCGGATACCGTACTGCAGACGCCGGTGACCACCTCGACCGTGGACTGCATGAGCTCGTCGTGAATCTTGGGCTGCGTCCCGGCCTCGCCCGGCCCCCGGAGCGCGGAGATGACCTCCAGCGCGTCCTGGCGCAGCAGCTTACTGACCGCGTCGATCAGCTGAAGTTCCCACTCGATGCCCAGCGTCGCGCCCTGGGAGCCGTTCCACCAGATAGCCACCGCAGACCTCCTCCTGGTCTCCCCCGGGACTGCTCCGCACCCCCGGCCGCACGCGGCTCACGCCACCGGCGCCCCGCTACTAACCCGCTTACGATTGATAACTCTCGGTAAGCGCGATGACGCAGCATGATGCACGGTCCCTGGCGTGACATGTTCCGGCGGCCTGGTCAGCCGAGGTCGGGCGGCCGGTAGATGCCCCAGACCTCGCGCAGCGCGTCGCACACTTCGCCCACGGTGGCCCGGTGCCGCAGCGCCTCGCGCACCGGGATCAGCATGTTCTGGGTGCCGGAGGCGGCCTTCTTCAGGTCGTCGATGCGACGGCGGAACTCATCGCCGTCCCGCTCGCTGCGCAGCGTGGCCAGCCGCTGGGCCTGCTTCTCCTCGAGCGCGGGATCAGCCGGCAACGGCACGTAGGGGTCGTCGCTCGGCACGGTGAACCTGTTGACCCCGACCACCACCCGCTCCGCGGCGTCGATCTCCCGGGTCACCTGGTAGGCGGAGCGCTCGATCTCGGCCTTCTGGAAGCCCTGCTCGATGGCGGCGACCGCACCGCCGTGATCCTCGACCCGGGCCATCAGCTCGTCCGCCGCGTCCGCGACATCGTCGGTCATCGATTCCATCGCGTAGGAACCGGCGAACGGATCGACGGTGGCGGTCAGGTCGGTCTCGTTCGCGAGCACCTGCTGGGTGCGCACCGCGAGCCGGGCCGCCTTCTGGCTGGGCAGCGCGATGGCCTCGTCGTAGGCGTTGGTGTGCAGCGACTGGGTGCCGCCGAGCACGGCGGCGATCGCCTGCACGGTCACCCGGGCCAGGTTCACCTCGGGCTGCTGCGCGGTCAGCTGGACGCCGGCCGTCTGGGTGTGGAACCGGAGCATCTGGGACTTGGGATCCTTGGCCCCGAACTCCTCGCGCATGATCCGCGCCCACAGCCGCCGGGCGGCCCGGAATTTGGCCACCTCCTCCAGCAGCGTGGTCCGGGCCACGAAGAAGAACGACAGGCGCGGCGCGAACTCGTCCACCGCGAGGCCGGAGCGGACCGCGGCACGCACGTACTCCTTGGCGTTGGCCAGCGTGAACGCGATCTCCTGCACGGGCGTCGCGCCGGCCTCCGCCATGTGATACCCGGAGATCGAGATCATGTTCCAGCGGGGGATCTCCGTCCTGCAGTAGGCGAAGGTGTCCGCGACCAGGCGCAGCGACGGGACCGGAGGGTAGATGTAGGTTCCCCGGGCGATGTATTCCTTGAGGATGTCGTTCTGGATCGTCCCGGTCAGCGCGGACGCGGGCACGCCCTCTTCCTCGGCCACCAGCTGGTACAGCAGGAGCAGCAGAGCCGCCGGGGCGTTGATCGTCATCGAGGTGGAGACGTCGCCGAGCGGAATCCCGCGCAGCAGGATCCGCATGTCCTCGACGGAATCGATGGCCACGCCGACCTTGCCGACCTCGCCGTGGGCCAGCGGGGCGTCCGAGTCGTACCCCATCTGGGTCGGCAGGTCGAAGGCGACCGACAGGCCGGTGGTTCCCGCCTCGATCAGCTCGTGGTAGCGCCGGTTAGAATCTTCCGCGGTAGCGAACCCGGCGTACTGCCGCATGGTCCACGGCCGGGTGGTGTACATCGTGGGGTACACGCCGCGGGTAAACGGGTATTGCCCTGGTTGCCCGAGCTTCTCTGCCGGGTCGAAGCCAGCTGGCTGACCAGGTCCGTACACGGGCTCAACAGGCAGCCCCGACTCCGACTCACGTCCCATGAGCCAAGATTAAGGGCGGGTACTCCAGACGCCTAAACGAACTTCGCCACATCGGGCCGGCCCCGGACCCGGGGCAACCCACACCTCACACGGACAGTTACCAATTCTGCGATTATGGACTACTAAAAGTGAGCAAGCCGAGGATGCGGCCGGGACTGACCCGGGCGGGCTGGCCCGCCCGGATGCGGCACCCCCGGACCGGCGCGGTCGCGGCGGCAGCCGCACTGCTCGTCGTGGTTCCGCTGACGGCCCCGCCGGCCCTGGCCGGGGCCGCCACCGGGCATCCGGCCGCCGCGGCCCACCTCGCCCAGCCGCAACGAACACCGCCCGGCGCCGGTGCCGCCGCCCAGGCCCAAGGGGTGAGCGAGGGCGCGGGCGGCCCCGTGGCGGGCGGCCCCGTGGTGAAAGGCACTGCAGTGGGCGGGCCGGAACTGGCGGGCCGGGGCATCATCGTCCACTACCCGGCCCACGGGGCCCGGCGGCTGCCCTCCGTGCCCGCCTCCTCCTACGTGATCGCAGACGCGGGAACTGGGCAGGTGCTGGCGGCCAAGGACCCGCACGGGCACTTCCTGCCGGCCAGCACGCTGAAGGTGCTCACCGCGGACGCACTGATGCCGGTGCTGAACTCCCGCGCCACTGTGGTCACCTCGGCCCTGGCCGCCGACGTCACGCCGAACAAGGTCGGGCTGGTCAAGGGCCGCGCGTATGAGGTGTCCGACCTGTTCCAGGCCCTGCTGCTGATTTCCGCGAACGACGCGGCGATCTCCCTCGCCCAGGCGACCGGCTCCTACACCAGGGGCGTGGCCATGATGAACGCCGAGGCGCACCGGCTCCAGGCCGACGACACCGTGGCCCGGAGGCCAAACGGGCTGAACGCCAGGGGGCAGCACACCTCCGCCTACGACCTGGCCCTGTTCGCCCGGCAGGCGCTGACCATGCCGGAGTTCATGCGGATCGAGGCGACCCGGACGGCCATGTTCCCGCTGTATCGCCGCCATTCGATCGAGTTGTTCAACCAGAACACGATGCTGAACACCTACCCCGGCGACCTCGGCGGGAAGATCGGCTGGACCACCGCGTCCGAGACCACGTTCATCGCCTGGGCCCGGCGGGACGGCCACACGCTCGTCGTGACTATCATGCACTGCGTCCCGCTCACCGAGATGACGTACGCGGCCAAGCTGCTGAACTGGGGCTTCGCCATGGACGGGAAGGTCAACCCGGTCGGCACGCTGGTGCGCCCGCTGCCTGCCGCGCACCCGGCGGCGACCGGCGGCACCGGGCATGGTGGCGCCACCCATGGGTCCACCGCGCGGAGGGCTGGCCAGCACCGGGCCAGCGGCCAGCGGGCGGCTCGCCTGGTTCAGCCGGCCGGCTTCCCGGTCGCCACGGGGATCGGCGCGCTGCTGCTCGCGGCCCTGGTGGCCGGGAGCGTCGTGATCGTGCTCAGGCGCCGGGTGCGCGGAGGAAACCCACCCGGTCCATGACCAGGGCCATGGTCTCCCGCGCCACCGGCCGCGCCCGGTCGGCCCCGTGGGCCAGCAGACGGTCCAGTTCGGCCTCGTCGGCGAGCAGCTTCTCGGTCCGTTCCCGGATCGGGGCCAGGGCGCTGACCACCACCTCGGCCAGGTCCTTCTTGAGCGTGCCGTAACCCACCCCGGCGTACCTGGCCTCCAGCGCCGCGATGTCCTCGCCGGTCAGCGCGGAGTAGATGCGCAGCAGGTTGGTGACGCCGGGCTTGTCCTTCTCGTCCGCGCGGACCTCGCTGCCCGGGTCGGTGACCGCCCGGGCGATCTTCTTGCGGATCACGCTGGGCTCGTCGAGCACGTCGATGATGCCCGCGACCGACGAGGACGACTTGCTCATCTTCGCGGTCGGCTCCTGCAAGTCGGTGATCTTCGCGACGCCGGACACGATCAGGGCTGCGGGCACCCTGAACGTGGGCCCGTAGCGATGGTTGAACCGCACGGCAAGGTCCCGGCTGAGCTCCAGGTGCTGCCGCTGGTCCTCACCGACCGGCACCTCGCTGGTCTGGTAGAGCAGGATGTCGGCGGCCTGCAGGACCGGGTAGCTGAACAGCCCCAGGCTGGCCTGCTGTGCGCCGCCCTTGGCCGCCTTGTCCTTGAACTGGGTCATCCGGCTGAGCTCGCCGAACCCGGTGATGCAGCCGAGCACCCAGGCCAGCTCCGTGTGCTGAGGCACGTGGCTCTGCACGAATACCACCGCCCGCTCGGGGTCGAGCCCGGCCGCGAACAGCTGCGCGGCCGCGACCCTGGTCCGCTGGCGCAGCTGGGCCGGGTCCTGCGGCAGCGTGATCGCGTGCAGGTCCACCACGCAGTAGAACGCCTCGTGCGTCTCCTGAAGCGCCACCCACTGGCGGACAGCGCCCAGGTAGTTACCGAGGTGGAAGGAGTCGGCGGTCGGCTGGATGCCGGAAAACGCGCGTGGCCTAGAGGACATGGGCAGAGTTTAGTGCCAGGCTTGCAGCGCTGCGCCGGCCGAGGCGGGGAGCGCCGGAGGCTGTATTGGTCCGGGGGGCAACCCCCCTGGACCCCCCGCTCGCCGCTTCGCGCCGAACGCCGGCTCGGCGAGCACCCGCCTACGGCGGGCCCCGCCTCCCCGACGCTCTGCCAGTCCGGGGGCAACCCCCTGGACCGCCCGGACTTAATTAACTGATGACCGGGACGATGTCCGGGGCGTCCAGCAGCAGCGCGTCGGCGGCCTGGTCGGTGGCCTCTTCCTGGGAGGCCCGCTCAGCCTCGATGGTCGCCTCGTAGTGGCTGATCTCGTTGGCCACCTGGCGGTCGTCCCAGCGCAGCGGCTTGGCCAGCAGCGCAGCGGTTTCCGCCGCGGCTGACAGGCCACGGTCCCAGGTCTCGATCGAGATGTGCGTCCGCCGCACCAGCACGTCGTCGAGGTGCCGGGCCCCCTCGTGCGAGGCGGCGTAGCTGACCTCGGCCCGCAGGTAGTCCTCGGCCCCGGCGAGCGGGCGGCCCAGATCCGGCTCGGCCGCGATCATGTCGAGGATCTCGGTGGCCAGCGCCCCGTACCGGCCCAGCAGGTGCTCGATCCGCGCCACGTGCAGCCCCGAGGACCGGGCCAGCCGGTGCCGCGCGTTCCACAGCGGGAGGTAACCGTCCGCCCCGGCCAGCGGCACCTCGTCGGTGCAGGACGGCGGGACCCGCCAGTCCAGACCGTGCGCGACCGCGTCCACCGCGTCCCGGGCCATCAGCCGGTAGGTGGTGTACTTGCCGCCCGCGATCATCACCAGGCCGGGTACCGGGTGCGCGACCACGTGCTCCCGCGACAGCCGTGACGTGGAGTCGGACTCCCCGGCCAGCAGGGGACGCAGCCCGGCGTAGACCCCGGCCACGTCCTCCCGGGTCAGCGGGACGGCGAGGACCCGGTTTACCTGGGCCAGTACGTAGTCGATGTCGGTGCGGCTGGCCGCCGGATGGGCCTTGTCCAGGGTCCACTCGGTGTCCGTGGTGCCCACGATCCAGTGCCGCCCCCACGGGATGATGAACAGCACGCTGGTCGGGGTGCGGATGATGATGCCGGTGCGCGACTGGATGCGGTCCCTGGGCACGACCAGGTGCACGCCCTTCGAGGCGCGGATGTTGATCACCCCGCGGCCGCCCACCATAGCCTGCACCTCGTCGGTCCAGACCCCGGTGGCGTTGACCACCTGCTGGGCCCGGATCTCCAGCTGCTGCCCGGTCTCCAGGTCCACCGCGCGGACGCCGGTGACCCGCTCCCCCTCCCGCAGGAACCCGGTGACCTGGGTCCGGGAGGCGATCTGCGCGCCGTAGCTGGCCGCCGTGCGGATCAGGCTGACCACGAACCGGGCATCGTCCACCTGAGCGTCCCAGTACTGGAGCGCCCCGGTGAGGACGGACCGTTTCAGGGCCGGGGCGAGCTGCAGCGCGCCCCGCTTGGTGAGCTGCCGGTGCCCGGGCAGCCCGCGCGGCTGGCCGAGCGAGAACCCGAGGATGTCGTAGGCGTTGAGCCCGGCCCCGACGTACGCCCGTTCCCACACGTGGTGGGTGAGCGGGAACAGGAACGGGACCGGCCGGACCAGGTGCGGGGCGATCCGCCGGAGCAGCAGCCCGCGCTCGGTCAGCGCCTCCCGGACCAGGCTCACGTTCAGCTGCTCCAGGTAACGCAGCCCGCCGTGGATCAGCTTGCTCGAGCGTGAGGAGGTGCCGGAGGCGAAATCACGCGCCTCCACCAGGCCGACCGACAGGCCGCGGGTGACCGCGTCGAGGGCTACTCCGGCGCCGACCACGCCCCCGCCCACCACGAGCACCTGCAGTTCGTCGCCGGTCAGCGCGGCGAGCGCCGCGGCCCGTCCGTCAGGGTCCAGCCGTGCCGTCTCGTCGGCCATCGTCACCGTCGCGGCGGGGCGTTCGGGGTCACGGCCACCTCGACCCGCTGGAATTCCTTGAGGTCGGAGTACCCGGAGGTGGCCATCGTCCGGCGAAGGGCGCCGATCAGGTTGAGTGAGCCGTCGGGCACGTCGGACGGGCCGTGCAGGATCTGCTCCAGGGTGCCGACCGTGCCCACCTCCACCCGGGCACCGCGGGGCAGGTCGGGGTGGTGCGCCTCGCTCCCCCAGTGAAAGCCGCGGCCCGGCCCCTCGACCGCCCGGGCGAACGGCGAGCCGACCATGACCGCATCCGAGCCGCAGGCGAGCGCCTTGGCAATGTCACCGCTGCGGGTCATCCCCCCGTCGGCGATCACGTGCACGTACCGGCCGCCGGATTCGTCCAGGTACTCGCGGCGCGCGGCAGCCACGTCCGCGATCGCGGTGGCCATCGGCACGGTCACCCCCAGCACCGCCGCCGTGGTGTGCCCCGACCCGCCGCCGAAGCCGACCAGCACGCCGGCCGCGCCGGTGCGCATCAGGTGCAGTGCCGCGGTGTAGGTGGCGCAGCCGCCCACGATCACCGGCACGTCGAGCTCGTAGATGAACTGCTTCAGGTTGAGCGGCTCCGCCTGGCCGGACACGTGCTCGGCGGACACCGTGGTGCCGCGGATCACGAAGATGTCCACGCCCGCGTCGATGACCGTCTTGTAGTACCGGACCGTCCGCTGCGGCGACAACCGGGCCGCGGTGGTCACGCCCTTCGACCGGATCTCCTCGATCCGCTGGCCGATCAGCTCCTCCTTGATCGGCTGCGCGTAGATCTGCTGCAGCCGCCGGGTGGCGTCCTCCTGGCCGAGTTCCGCGATCTCGGCCAGGATCGGCTCGGGGTCCTCGTACCGGGTCCACAGCCCTTCGAGGTCCAGCACGGCCAGCCCGCCGAGCGCGCCGAGCTGGGCCGCGAACGCCGGCGACACCACGCTGTCCATCGGCGAGGCCACCAGCGGCATCTCGAATCGGTAGGCGTCGATCTGCCAGGCGACCGAGACCTCTTCGGGGTCCCTGGTCCGCCGGGAGGGGACGATGCCGATCTCGTCGAGCGGGTACGCGCGGCGGCCAGTCTTGCCCCGGCCGATCTCCACGGTGGTCATGCGCTAGTTTCCGCCTATCTCAGTGCTGCCTAGGTTAGTGCCGCCCAGTTCAGGACCGCCCAGTTCAGGACCGCCCAAGGTCAGGCCCGCCCAAGGTCAGGCCCGCCCGCGCCGGGCGTAATTGGGCGCTTCCGCGGTCATCTCGATGTCGTGCGGATGGCTCTCCGCCAGCCCCGCCGCGGTGATCTGGGTGAACCGGGCCTCCTGGAGCTCGGCGATGGTCCGGGAGCCGCAATACCCCATGGCGGCCCGCAGCCCGCCGACCAGCTGGTTGGCTACCGCGGCGAGCGGGCCCCGGTAGGGCACCTGGCCCTCGATGCCCTGCGGGACCAGCTTGTCCTCCCGCAGCACATCGTCCTGGAAGTAGCGGTCCTTGGAGTAGGACCCCCCGCGCTCGGTGTTGCGCATCGCGCCCAGCGACCCCATCCCCCGGTACAGCTTGTACTGCTTACCGTGGATGAACACCATCTCGCCGGGCCCTTCCGCGCAGCCGGCCAGCAGGCTGCCCAGCATCACGGTGTCCGCCCCGGCGGCGATGGCCTTGGCGATATCGCCGGAGTGCTGAAGGCCACCGTCCCCTATCACCGGAATGCCGGCGGTACGTGCCGCCTGCGCGGCCTCGTAGATCGCGGTGACCTGGGGCACGCCGACGCCGGCGACCACGCGGGTGGTGCAGATGGAACCAGGCCCGACGCCGACCTTCACCCCGTCGGCCCCGGCGTCGATCAGTGCCTGCGCACCGGAACGGGTGCCTATGTTGCCGCCGATCACGTCCACTCTGGTGTTCGCCTTCACCTGACGGACCATGTCCAGGACCGCCTGGGCGTGCCCGTGGGACGTGTCCACCACCAGGAAGTCGGCTCCCGCCTCAGCGAGCGCCTGGGCGCGCCGCTTGGCATCCTCACCGACGCCCACGGCGGCCCCGACCACCAGGCGGCCTTCTGCGTCCTTGGTGGCCAGCGGATACTCGTCGCTCTTGGTGAAGTCCTTCACCGTGATCAGCCCGCGCAGCTTTCCCGAGGGGTCGACCAGCGGGAGCTTTTCCACCTTGTGCTGCATGAGCAGCCGGAGCGCCTCCTCCCTGGACACCCCGACCGGCGCGGTGATCAGCGGCGTGGTCGTCATGACGTCCGCCACCCGGCGGCTGTGGTCGGTCACGAAGCGGATGTCCCGGTTCGTCACGATGCCAACCAGCACCCCGTCCGGGCTGGTCACCGGCACGCCGGAGATGCGGTACCGGGCACACAACTGCTCGACGTCGGCCACGGTGGCGTCCGGCCCGCAGATCACCGGGTTGGTGATCATGCCAGCCTCGGACCGCTTCACCGTATCCACCTGCTGCGCCTGGTCGTCTACGGAGAGGTTCCGGTGTAGCACACCGGCCCCGCCGATGCGCGCCATGGCGATGGCCATCCGCGCCTCGGTGACGGTATCCATGGCCGAGGAAACCAGCGGGACGTTCAGCGTGATCCGGCGGGTGAGCCGGGCCGTGGTGTCCGCCTCACCCGGCATCACTTCCGAGTGTGCGGGCAGCAGCAGGACGTCGTCGAAGGTCAGGGCCGGAGGGGCGAACTTGCCGACGTCGCTCATGACACCTTCCGGAGGGTGGATGCGGGACAGCATCCAGTCTAGAGGGGTCCCGCCGCCAGGATGGTCAGCGCACGCGGCGCGGCCGGACGGGCCGCTGCTGCCACCGGCCTCCTCGCGCCGGGCCGCGGGCGAGGCGGGCCAGCATGCTCGTGGCGATCAGGCTGGTGACGCTGACGAGGCCGGCCACCACGCCGCCGGCGACCGCCGCCCGCAGCCACGCGGCCACGCCCCGGGACTGCGCGCCCGCCAGGGCCTGCCAGGCCGCGGCCCGCTGGACCGCCACCCGGCCGGGCCACGCGGGCTGCGCCTGCCCGGCGGCCCCAGGCCCCCCTGGCCCCCCGGCTCCCCCGGCGCGCCCCGCGCCGGCGGCTCGCCCGGACGAGAGGTCAGCCTGTCCGGCATCACCGTGCCCGGCCGGCGCGCCGGGCATGTCCACGTCCGCCACCAGCGCTCCCAGCAGCGCCAGCGCCGGGTCACGCGAGTGCTGCGGCCCGCCAGCGCCCCGCGCCGCGAGTACGTTGAGAGCTTCCTCGGACCGCCGGATCTCACCGAGATCCACGGCCTGGCCCCCGGTAGCGCCCGCTGTCGCCCGCCTGCGCGTGAGCTTCAGGCCTGGTGTCACACCGGGCGCTCCAGGTCCGCGCCCCGTGATCACGCAATCGACTCCTCGACCGCAAGCGCCCGGAGCCGGGCCAGCGCCCGGTGCTGGGCTACCCTTACCGCCCCTGCTGACATACCGAGTACGTTACCCGTTTCCTCGGCCGACAGACCGGTCACCACGCGTAGTATTAGCAGTTCACGCAGGCGATGAGGGAGCCGGGCCAGGAGAGCCCTGGTGCGTTCCGCCTCAATGTGGGCCACCACGGTCTCTTCCGGGCCGGGCCGCTCATCCGGCCCGTCGGGCAGGTCCTCGAACGGGACGGCGAGCCGGGACGCGTTGCGGGCCGCGTCGGCCACCTTGTGCGAGGCGATGCCGAACACGAAGGATGCGAACGGCCTGCCCATGTCCCGGTACCGGGGCAGCGCGGCGAGCACGGCCAGGCATACCTCCTGGGCGACGTCGTCGGCCACGTAGTAATGACCAGTGATGCGGCCCAGCCGGGCCCGGCAGTAGCGGACCACCATGGGGCGGGTCCGTTCCAGCAGGGCATCGATCGCTCCCGGGTGGCCCCGCACGGCCAGATGGGCCAGCTCGGCGAAGCCGCCGGGTTCGTCGTCGGCCCAGCCTGCTCCGCCGGGTTCGCGGGCCCCGCTGTCGCCAGAGTTCGGCGGGTAGTCGCCAGTCTTCGGCGCGTAGTCGGCAGTCTTCTCCGCATAGCCGCCCGGCTCGTACGCGCCCCGCTCGGAGGTACCGTGCTTGCGGGTAGCGTGCTCGCGGGCCCCCGCCCCCTCGGCCACCGCGGTCCCGGACGGGAGCACAGCTCCCTGCCCGTCAGCCACGGCCCGGATGCATCCCTCGCTCACGAATGGATGATGCCCAGGAAAACCGTGGTGCCCTCATCTATGTGCGCAACGGAAAGGTCACATTGATGTGTCGCCCGACCACGTTCCGACACTAGATGACTATCAGTAATCAATTGACTACTGAATGTAATTGAATTTCTTCGGAGTGTCGCTTTCGCGGCAAAGATAGCGAAGCACCAGGACACGGCCCGCACAATCGCCCGAACCCCCCAGGCGACCCCGGCCCCCACGAGTACCTCCGCCCCAGATGGCCCCAGCAGCCCCAGCCGCCCCCCACCGAGCCGGAGCCATGATCGTTAGCTTCATGATCAGACGATTGGTGTCGCTCCGGCGACACCTATCGTCTGATCACCAGGCTCGCGAGCTACGTCCTATTACGGCGAATCGCGGCGTCCAGCGCCGCCATGGTCGGCGTCATCGCTACGCGATCAGCACAGCGAACTGGGCCGGCGGCGGGGGCAGGCGTCCGCCGGGCGGACGGCCTTCCTGCGCGCACGGCGCCGGCCAGGGGGAAGGAGCCCGGGTTACCGCCCGGCGGTCAGCAACACCGCAGGCCCCCCACCTGGCCGGAGCCGGGTGGGGGGCCTGCGGTGTTCGTTGCGGACCTGCGGTTCTCGGGTTTTAGTGCGAGTGCCCGTGCGAGTGACCGTGGCCACCCGCGCCCGCGCCCTCGTCCTCGTCCTCCGGCTTGTCCGCCACCAGTGCCTCGGTGGTCAGCAGCATGGCCGCGATGGAAGCGGCGTTGAGCACCGCGGACCGGGTCACCTTGACCGGGTCGATCACGCCCTGGGCCAGCAGGTCGCCGTACTCGCCGGTGGCCGCGTTGTAGCCCTGGCCGTGACCAAGCTCCGCGATCTTGGCCACGACGACCATGCCCTCGGCGCCGGCGTTCTCGGCGATCCAGCGGGCCGGCGCGACGAGCGCGCTGCGCACCACCGCCACCCCGGTCGCCTCGTCGCCGGTCCTGTCGAGGTCACCCAGCTTCGCCGCGATGTGCACGAGCGCGCTGCCCCCGCCGGGGACAATGCCTTCCTCGATGGCGGCCCGGGTGGCCGAGATCGCGTCCTCGAGGCGGTGCTTCTTCTCCTTGAGCTCCACCTCGGTGGCGGCACCGACCCGGAGGACAGCCACGCCGCCGGACAGCTTGGCTACCCGCTCCTGCAGCTTCTCCCGGTCCCAGTCCGAGTCGCTCGCCTCGATCTCGGCCCGGAGCTGGCGGACCCGGTCGCTGATGGCCTCGGCGTCACCGGCACCGTCCACGATCGTGGTGGTGTCCTTGGTCACCACCACCCGGCGGGCCTCGCCCAGCGTCTCGAGCCCGATGTTCTCGAGCTTGAGGCCGATCTCCTCGCTGACCACCTCACCGCCGGTCAGGATGGCGATGTCAGCGAGCATGGCCTTGCGCCGGTCACCGAAGCCCGGGGCCTTGACCGCCACGACGTTAAGCAGGCCGCGAATCTTGTTCACGACCAGCGTGGAAAGGGCCTCGCCGTCGACGTCCTCGGCGATAATCAGGAACGGCTTCTTGGTCTGGGCGACCTTTTCCAGCAGCGGCAGGAAATCTGCCATCGAGGAGATCTTGCCCGCGTGCAGCAGGATGTAGGCGTCGTCCGTAACGGCCTCCATCCGCTCCGGATCGGTGACGAAGTACGGGGAGATGTAGCCCTTGTCGAACTGCATTCCCTCGGTGAACTCGAGCTCCAGACCCATGGTCGGCGATTCCTCGACGGTGATGACACCGTCCTTGCCGACCTTGCTGAACGCCTCGGCGATAAGCTCACCGATCTTGGGGTCCTGTGCGGAGACCGTCGCCACGTTCGCGATCTCCTGCTGCTCCTCGACCTCGCGGGCCGACTCCAGCAGCAGGTCGGACACGGCGGCGGCGGCCGCGTCGATCCCCTTCTTCATGGACATGGGGTTCGCGCCCGCGGTGACCGAACGGCGGCCCTCACGGACCATCGCCTGCGCCAGGACGGTCGCGGTGGTGGTGCCGTCGCCGGCCACATCGTTGGTCTTGGTGGCGACTTCCTTGGCGAGCTGAGCACCCAGATTCTCGTACGGGTCCTCCAGGTCGATCTCACGCGCGACGGTCACGCCGTCGTTGGTGATGGTCGGAGCGCCCCACTTCTTGTCGATCACGACGTTGCGGCCCTTCGGACCCAGCGTCACCTTGACGGCGTCGGCGAGACGGTTCACGCCACGCTCCAGCGCGCGCCGTGCCTCCTCGTCGAACTCCAGCATCTTGGCCATGAGCACCTCAAATTACGTGTTAGGTCGTGCCCGGCGGCCGGGCAAGCCGGCCGTGGGCCCGGTTCAGTCCTGCGGACCTGCGGGCCTTACGGACCTCTGGTGGTCTTTCGGACCTCTGGTCTTACGGACTACCGCCCCGGACGCCAGGAAGCGCCGGGGCGGTCGTCCGATGCGGTCCTTGCCGCGGGCCCGCAGGCCCGCGGCGCAGCCGCCGTTACTTGCTCGATCTACTTCTCGATGATGGCGAGCACGTCACGGGCGGAGAGCACCAGGTACTCCTCGCCGTGGTACTTCACCTCGGTGCCGCCGTACTTGCTGTACAGCACGACGTCGCCGACCTTCACGTCCATCGGGACGCGCTTGGCGCCGGCGTCATCGAACCGGCCCGGGCCCACTGCCAGGACTTCGCCCTCCTGGGGCTTCTCCTTGGCGGTGTCCGGAATCACGAGCCCGGATGCCGTGGTCTGCTCGGCCTCCAGGGTACGGACCACGATCCGGTCTTCGAGTGGCTTGAGAACAACCTTGGTAGCGGTCGCCACGATCTGACCTCCTCCTCCGAAAAGGATGGGGAATCGACTATTAGAGAGGTAACGACCACGGCCAGCTGTCGTCGCGGGTGCCAGACCGGCCTTACGTCGTATTAGCACTCTACCCTAGAGAGTGCCAGTCCCGAACAGTAGTCCGGGCGCGCCGCGACGTCAAACCCCCCGGCGCGCCACCCGGGCGGACCGTCCACGGGCGCGGAAATTCCGGGGAGCACGGGCCGAGCGCGACCCGGGCGCCAGTCAGGCCAGGACACTGCCAGTCAGACCAGGATACTGGTCACGGGCAGCGCAGAATCGGCGCCGACGTCCAGCGACGACGGCTTGGCGTCACGCGCCACCAGTTCCGCCCCGAGCGCCGCGACCATGGCCCCGTTGTCGGTGCACAGGCCGGGCCGCGGCACCCTGAGCCGGATGCCGGCCGCCTCGCAGCGCTCCGCGGCCAGTGCGCGCAGCCGGGAGTTGGCGGCCACACCACCGCCGATGACCAGGTGGTCCACGCCGTGGGCCCGGCAGGCCTGCACCGCCTTGCGGGTCAGGACGTCCGCCACCGCCTCCTGGAAAGAAGCCGCGACGTCCGCCACCGGGACACTCGCCCCGGCCGCGCGCCGCTCTTCCACCCAGCGCGCTACCGCGGTCTTCAGTCCCGAGAAGGAGAAGTCCAAGGTCTGGTCCCGGTACTTGGCCCTGGGAAAGGCGATCGCGGCGGGATCGCCTTCCCGGGCCTCCTTGTCGATCGGCGGCCCGCCCGGGAACGGCAGCCCCAGGACCCGGGCCACCTTGTCGTAGGCCTCACCGGCAGCGTCGTCGATAGTGGCGCCGAGCGGCTCCACGTCGCCGGCGATGTCGCGGGCCAGCAGCAGCGAGGAGTGCCCGCCGGACACCAGCAGCGCGATGGCCGGCTCAGGCAGCGCGCCGTGCTCCAGCTGGTCCACGGCGATGTGCGCGGCCAGATGGTTCACCGCGTACAGCGGCTTGCCCAGGGCCAGCGCGTACGCCTTGGCCGCGCAGACGCCCACCAGCAGCGCCCCGGTCAGGCCCGGGCCCGCGGTCACCGCGATCGCGTCCACGTCGGCCAGCGTGACGCCGGCCGTGGCCAGCGCCCGGTCCACCGCCGGGACCATAGCCTCCAGGTGGGCGCGGCTGGCCACCTCGGGCACCACGCCACCGAAGCGGGCGTGCTCGGCCACGCTGGAGGCCACCGAGTCGGCCAGCAGCTCGTGCCCGCGCACCAGCCCGGCGCCGGTCTCGTCGCAGGACGTCTCGATGCCCAGGACCAGGGGGGCGAGGGGTGCGGTCATCGGGCGGCCCCTGCCGCCGACTTCGGGTCACGTCGTCTCGGGCCGGCGAAGCCGAACCGGCGGGCCCGGGGCATGCTGAGCCGCATCACCAGGGCGTCCGTGCCGGATGGCTGGTAGTAGCCGCGCCGTATGCCGATCTCGCCGAAGCCCCGGCTGCGGTAGAGCCGCTGCGCGCGGTCGTTGTCCACCCGGACCTCCAGGAAGACGTCGGTGCAGCCACGCTGGGCCGCCTCGGCGACCAGGGCGTCGAGCAGCAGGGCCCCGATCCGCTGGCCCCACCGCTCCTGCGCCACGGCCATGGTGAGCACATCGGCCTGCCCGCCGCCCGGGCTCAGCAACCCGGCGTACCCGACCAGCTCACCGGCGTCCTCGGCGACCAGGTAGTGCCGTCCGCTGGCCGCTCCGTCGAGTTCGGACGCCAGCATGGCCTCCGACCACGCCTCGTCACCGAACAGGGCGGCTTCCAGCCGGAGCACGGAAGGAAGGTCGGCGTGGGTCATGGCGCGCAGCGCGATGCCCGGCGGCGTCGCGGAGGGTGGTGAGGCGGCTGGGCCGCGTGTGGCGGCGTGCCGTGGGGTCGCTGCATCGTGGCGCGTCACGGTACCGTCACCCGCTTCGGCGGCCCGGGCACCCGGGCGTCAGGCCGGCGCAGGTAGATCGGCTCGGCACCGCTGGAGGGACTGCCCGCGGCGAGTTGCCGGGCCGCGAGCCGGGCCAGGGTGCCAGCGGCAGGGTAGGACGGCTCGAGGGGCTTACCCAGGACACCGGGGTAGAGCAGCACGCCCGCACCTGCGGCCTGGAGGCCCAGGGCGCCGTGGCTGCCCTGGGCGCCGTGGCTGTCTTGGCTGGTGGCGGTCATCTCGGCCACGTCGGACGGGATGCCGACCGCGGGGCCGTCCAGCCGGCGGCCCGCGGCGTCGTAACGGGCCCAGTACACCTCGCGCCGCCGGGCATCGGTGGCCACGATGAACGCGCGGCCGCCGGCGGCGGCCACCGCGTCGGCGGCGATCACGTCCAGCGTGCACACCCCGTACACCGGGACGCCCAGGGCGCTGCCGAGTACCCGGGCGGTGACCAGTCCCGCGCGCAGGCCGGTGTACGGGCCAGGCCCGGTCCCGGCGGCGACGGCGGTGATGTCCAGCCGGCCCGCACCGGCCTCGGCCAGCACGGCGTCAATGGACGACGCCAGCAGCTCACCGTGGCGGCGCGCGTCGACCGTGGTGGTCTCGGCCAGCACGTGCGTCCCGTCATGCAGGGCTACCGTCACGGCTGGCGTCGCGGTGTCGAACGCGAGCAGTAGCACGGGCGCCAAGCCTAGTTGACCAGGCAGACGACACAGGACGGGCGCGGGCGGGCCGTCAGGCGGGTCACTTCAGCCGGGCGAGTACATCGCGGGCCGCGGCGATCGCCCCGGCCCGGAGCTGGCCCGGGGAGACTGCCCCGTAGCCGCCCCGGCCGCTGTTGCCCTGCAGCACCGCGGTGAGCACGACGTTGCGGTCCCGGACCACCACCGTCATCAGGTCGGTTGTGATCCCGGCAGCCCGGGTGACCTGCAGCGCGGAGAACGCCTTGGTGCCCAGCCCCGTGATCGTGGCAATCGCGGCCTTCGGCAGGTTGGTGCCCTTGAGCGGGCTTTCCTTCTGCTGCAGGGCGGACGCGTACCCGTCCGTGGCCGCGGACGTGGCGCTGCCATCCCCGCTGGCCAGGCCGTTCGGGGTGTAGGCCTGCACCTGGACGTTCAGCAGCCGGTACAGCGGCGGGTGGTCCAGCGTCCAGCTGCAGAGGCTGGCCTCGCCGCCGTCGAGCGACTGCGGGGAGGCGACGATCCGCGTCCCCGGCAGGTACTGGCCGAGCGTGCTGGCGGTCACCGCGGTGCACACGTTCGGGACGCTCCTGAACTCGCCCGCCTGGAAGGTCGTCACCAGGGGGGCGGGAACGCTGGCCGGCTTACTGCCGCCGCTGACCAGGAACCAGACTCCGGCGCCGATGAGCACCGCCACGCCGAGCACGCCGCCCCACAGGTACATCGAGCGGCGGTTCCGGCGGGCCCGCGCCGCGGCCTGGCGGCCCCGCGGGCGCACCGGCGGCGGGACGGCCTCCGCGGGCTCGTCCTGGTAGCCGGGGGGCTCGTCATATTCGGGTGGGGAGTCCAACCCGGGCGGCTCATCGTAGCCGACTGGTGCGCCGTGCCTGCCTGGCGCCTGGTATCCGGCCGGCGCGGCGCGCCCGGGATCCGGCGGGGCCATGGCACGTCGCTTCCCGCGCTCCGAGCCCTCCGCCCAGCGCGGATCGATGGCGAGCCCTGCCCAGGGAGGGAGGTCCTCGTTCTCGTCTGGGTAGGAGTCATCGCTCCAGCGCCGGTCGCCGCGTGGGGACAGCCGACCAGAGCGGGGGTTACGGGGCCCCTGCTGAGCCACGGCGCGCCTCCGGGAAAGGGATCAGACCGTGCAGAACGGCGCGAGACGCATTACCGGACGGCAGCCCGTCAGGAACTGCTGACGTCAGCAATGCGGGGACAGTGCGAAACTATATGGCCTTGGGTGTCAGGCGTAGGGCACAACACGCGGATCCGCGGCGGATGCCCACCGCTCGCCGATACCGGTCAAAGTCACCCACCGCATCTCGCCGGGCTCGCTGGCCGGAGGCATCGCGATGGTGATCTCCAGGCGGTCGGCCGCCAGCTCCTCGACGAGGCCCTCGCCCCACTCCACCACGGTCACACAGTCCTCCAGGGACGCGTCCAGGTCCAGGTCATCTACTTCAGCGACGCTGCCCAGCCGGTACGCGTCCACGTGCACCAGGCCCGGGCCGCCACCCAGGGGCGGATGCACCCGGGCGATGACGAACGTCGGGGAGGTCACCGGCCCGCGGACATCAAGCCCCTGCCCGATGCCCTGGACCAGGGTGGTCTTGCCCGCCCCGAGCGGCCCGGTGAGCACGACCAGGTCACCGGCCCGGAGCAGGGCCGCGATCCGGCCGCCCAGCATCCGCATGTCATCCGCGGTGGCCACCGCGATGCGGTCAGACGGCCCACGGTCGGAGTCGTGACCAGACCCCACGCAGCAGCACCTGCCTTCTCACGTGCTGGCCCGGCAGGGCCGGACCCCCGGAAACTGTGCCGGCCCGGCGGGGCCGGGCCCCCGGGAACGTGCCGGCCCGGCGGGGCCGGGCCCCCGGGAAACTGCCGTCACGCGGACCATTCGCGCGCCGCGGCGCCCGCGTCCACCCTCGCGATCAGGCCGGTGATCGCCTCGTTGACCACCCCGGGAGCCTCCAGGATAACGGCGTGGCCGGCGCCGGGTACCCAGACCAGTTCCGCACTGGGAATCGCCTCGGCCAGCTCCAGGCCCAGGGACGGCGAGATGAGCCGGTCCTTGTCCCCGGTCACCGTGACCACGGGGACCCGGCCCAGGGTCGCGAGCGTGTCGCGCATGTCCACCCCGTACAGGACCTCCCCGAACGCCGCGACGACCTCGATCGGCGTGGACCTGATCATCTGCTCCAGGAAGTCCACCACCGCGGGATGCACCCGCGGATCGCCGAAGCCGACGAAGCGGGTGCTGAGGAAGGACAGGTCGCCGGCCACCCGGCGCCCGCGTTCCACCAGCATGGCCCGGTACCCGGTGGCGGCGCCGCGCAGCACTAGCGGGAGCGCCCGGGTAAGCACCGGCCTGATCGGCCCGGGCATCCACGGGCTGCCCGTGGACAGGCCGCTGGCCGCGGTGGCGATGAGCCCCACCCCGGTGACTTTGGTACCGAAGAGCTCGGGGTGCTGGCCGGCCAGCGTCATGATGGTCATGCCGCCCATGGAGTGACCGACCAGCACCACCGGCATGTCACCGGGGGCGGCTGCCCTGATGACCAGGTCAAGGTCGGCGCCGAGCCGCTCGATGCTGGCCGCGCCCGCCGCGGAGCGCCCGGACCGGCCGTGGTCCCGCTGGTCCCAGAACACGAGGCGGTGCTGGCCCAGGGCGGCACGCTGGAAGTGCCAGCAGTCCTGATTCAGCGTGTAGCCGTGGCAGAAGATGATGGTGACCGGCTGGGGCGGCGCGCCTCGCCCGGCCCGGTTGGCAGCCGCGGTCGGCTCGTCGATCTCCACATGCAACGGGACCCCGTCGTCGGTCAGCACGGTGAGCGGCTGCCCGCGCAACTGGCCCAGCTGTTCTGGCGCCGCGGTGCTCCGCAGCACCTGGGTCCTGCCTATCGCGATCCGCTCGGCCGCCACGACGGCTCCCGCCCCGGCCGCCACGGCCCCCGCCGCCAGACCCGCCACTCCTGTGATCCGCCGCCAGGTCGCCATCGCACCTCCCTGCCGCGTCCTGGTCCGGCGACCGCCGGCTAGCGGCGCGTCAGGCTTGCGGCCTCGTCACCGAGCCCGACAGCCCCGCACCAGGAGACTCACGGTCCTCGTATGCTACGCCACGGTAAGTTCGGGGTAGTCCCCCGGCAAAGTTGGTGACGACCTCGTAGGAGACCGTGCCCAGGGCGTCGGCCCATTGCTGGGCCGTGGGCTCACCGGAGTCCCCCGGGCCGAACAGCACGACCTCGTCGCCAGTTTCGGCCGGCTCGGCCGCGAAGTCGATCACGGACAGGTCCATGCACACGGTGCCGGCGATATGCCAGCGCTGGCCGCGGGCCTGCACCTCGACCACGCCCGAGGCATGCCGGGGTATTCCCTCGGCATAGCCCAGCGGGATCAGCCCCAGTGTGCTCGCGCCCTGGGTGGTGTAGCGATGGCCGTAGGACACCGCCGTGCCCCCAGGGACCCGCTTGACCAGGGTCAGCCGGGTGCGCACGGTCATGGCCGGGCGGAGCCAGTCGGGGGCACCCCCGGGGAGGGTGGCCAGGCCGTAGATCGCGCCGCCCGGACGGACCAGGTCGAACCAGGTGCCGGGCAGGTGAAGGGCGGCCGCGGTATTGGCCAGGTGGCGCACCTCGGGCCGGGCGCCCGCCGCCTCGGCCACCGCCACGGCGTCGGTGAACCGGGCCAGCTGGGCATCGACGGACGGGTGACCCGGGATGTCCGCACACGCCAGATGGGACCATATGCCGGCAATCGTGACTGTTCCGGCGGCCTCGCCGGACCGGGCGGCGGCGACCAGGGCCGACCAGCCGGCCGGGGTGGCGCCACCCCGGCTCATCCCGGTGTCGATCTTGAGGTGCACCCGGGCCGGGTGCCCGGCCCGGGTGGCCGCGGCCGCGATCTCGTGCAGCAGCGGCACCGCGTCGACGGTCAGGTCGACGTCGCCGCGGATCGCGGCCTCGTGCGTACCGCCGGGCGCCCCGAGCAGGCAGAGCACCCTGGTCGTGATGCCTGCCTGGCGCAGCGCCAGCGCCTCGTGCTCGTGCACCACGCCCAGCCAGTCCGCGCCTCCGGCCACCGCCGCGTGCGCCGCGGGGATCATGCCGTGCCCGTAGCCGTCGGCCTTGACCACCGCCATGACCTGCGGGCCGCCGACGTGCTCGCGCATCGCCTCGACGTTCCGGGCGACGGCGGCCAGATCGATGAGCGCTTCCGCGTGACCGTCCATGGCCCCCCAGTTTGCCAGCAGGTGGGGTTGGCCCGGTCCGGGAAGCGGGGCCCTG
>Ga0187867_10000717_pt1 | contig 29279 bp, 21 predicted proteins | sample June2016WEW_13_1_FD_132976 | JGI IMG/M metagenome (GOLD analysis project Ga0187867, IMG submission 132976) | Peatland microbial communities from SPRUCE experiment site at the Marcell Experimental Forest, Minnesota, USA - June2016WEW_13_10 | ecosystem: Environmental > Terrestrial > Soil >... | reverse complement strand
GGCCGCCCCGGTGGCCGGGCAGGCATCCACGTGCCCGGGCTGGGACGGGACGATCTGGCCCACGATCGAGTCCGGGCCGATCTCCAGCTCGATGGTGAGCTGGGACCCCGCGAAGGTGAGGAACCGGGGGCTGGCTTCCTCCGCCCGGACAGCCGGCGCGGCGGCCGCCTGGGTGGCTGAGTCGAACGTGAGGGCGGCCAGCTCGGCGTCGACCGTGCGCCAGGTATACGCGGCCCTGCCCGCCTCGGTGAACTCGGGCGGCACGGCCCGTGCGGCGCGGACGGCCTCGCCCAGCGCGGCCATCAGGCGGTCATCGGCCCACTGCTGGCTCATCACTGGGGGCCACCTCCCGCGGGGATTTCGTTGCTGATGAGGGCGGCGACCGCCGGATACCGGCGGAGCCGGTCCAGGCATCGGCCCCGGCTCGGGCCGATGCTCCCGACCGGGATGCCCAGCTTGGCGCTGATGTCAGCGTAGGGGACCGGCGGATCCTCGAGGAGCAGGCCGACCAGTTCCTGGCAGCGCGGCGGCAGGTGCGCGAACGCCTCCCGGAGCGCCGTGTTGCGCTCGGCGGCGAGCACCTCCCGCTCCGCTATCTCCGGGTCATCGCCGGAGATCTCCGCGGCGTCCACCGCGTCGCCCAGGGCCTCCTGCCTGCGCGCCGCGCTGAGCACCCGGCCACACTCCCGGCGGGTGGTCGTGGCCAGCCAGCCCGGCAGCGCCGCCGGCTCGCGGATGAACGCTAACTGGTCCACCAGCCGGAGCCAGACGCTCTGCCCGACGTCGTCCGCGTCGGCCCGGTCCAGCCGGTACCGGCGGCAGATGGACCAGATCAGCGGCGCGTAACGGTCCACGATCGCGTCCCATGCCTGCTTATCACCGTCCCGGGCCCGCGCCACCAGCGCGGCGACCGGCGAGTCATCGCGCACTGCGGGCCCCTCTCGCCGGGTAGGCCGCCGCAGCGCCGCGGGAGGCCCGTGAATGCCCTGCATTGTACGGGTACGGCCCAGTCCGGGCGCTATCTCCATGAGCACCTGATCTCCTGGCGGTGCCGCGCCGGATGACCGCCGCGCCGCACGAGCCGGCTCGAGAACGCGCTTTCACTGAGACGGAGTCCGCCACGCCTCGCGTGATACCGCGAGGCGGCCAATATTTTTTCGCTCAAATTTTTCCCGGTGACGTATCACGCGCCCGCCGGCCCGTTCCGTCTAGGAGAAAGCCCGCGAGCGGGTGAGGGGGATGCGGGGCCCTGGCCCGGGGCGGGGGATAAGGCCCGGCCCGGCTGTACCGGCGCGAGCGGGTGCGGCCGGGCCCGGGCCGGCTAGCCCGCGCCCATCGCGACCAGGGACCATGCTGCGCCGAGGAGGACCGGATCATTCGTGACCTGACACCTGATCGCGCGCAGGCTCTCGGCGAGCGTCTGGCCCGAGTGCAGTCGCCGATGCAGGTCAAGCATCAGCGGAACCGCCGCGTGGTCGTTGAGTGGTGCGACGCTGGCGACCACCCCGGCCGTTCCCAGCGGCAGGAGGCTGCTGACCAGGCCGAGGAGTTCGTCGGCACCGGCCGGGGCGAGTCGTCCCGAGTCGCAGCAGGGCAGGATGACGAGGTGCGGCGCACGGTGCAGCCGCTCGAAGTCGTAGACCGTGAGCGGGCCGTCGGCCATCCGCAGCGAGGAGAACAGCGGGCTGTCGGCCCGGAACGTGCCGTGCGCCGCGATGTGGGCCAGCCATGCGCCGTCGAGGGCGTCCAGCAGGTGCTTGCTCGTGGCGTCCGCCTCACCCAGGACGGTGACGTCGTCGTACAGCGGCGCCAGCGCGGGCACTTCGGCGCCCCCGGTGCCCAGGCCCGGGCCGCGGGCCAGGACCACGTGCCGCCGGGCCGGCGGCACGGCGGCACGGGCCCGCAGCCAGGCCCGGGCGGACGGCGCCACGCTGACCACCCGGTCCCGCAGCGACGGCAGCAGCGACCAGGGAATCGCGTGGAACCGGCCCGGCGGGACGATGACCACGGGCCCGTCGCCAAGGTGGCGGACCGCATCGCCGAGCAGCGTCTGCTCCAGTTGGCGCCCGGTCACGGCCAGGAGGGCGAACGCGCGGTCCACGCTGTCCTGCGGACCCTCAGGCGGCTCGCGGGACAGCCGGCTGTGGGCCAGCCGGCGCAGGCCGAACCGGGCCAGCTCGGTCGCCCGGATCGCCTGATCCGCCTGGCCCGCTGCGATATGCCGGACCCGCCCGTCGCCGCAGACCAGGACGTGCAGGACGGCGCCGATGCTGACGATCTGCACCAGCCGGGTTCCACCCAGCGCGTCCAGCAGGGCTCCGGGATCGAGCTCCCGGCCGCCGTCCGCTTCGGCGGACCCCGGGGCGCGCATCACCCGGGCCCGAACCGCGTCTTCCAGCGCTCGTTGCTGCTGGCGGAGTGCGGCCACGGGGTGGCCGCGGGCCTGGGCCTGGGCCAGGCGGCTGGCGGCATCCCGGGCAGCGGAGAGATCGGCGGCCAGTTCCCGGTCGTCGCCGGGCCGTACCGGGGGCACGGCCAGCGCGGTGGCCCGCCACCGTTCGCTCCAGTACAGCAGGGGCCGGGGCCGGCCCGAGCGGAGTGTCTGGCGCTGAGCCAGCTCAGCCAGCTCGGCGCCGGCCGCGGTGGCCTGGGCCCGCAGCTCGGAGGCGCCCAGCGTGAGCCGGTGCCCGTCCAGCAGGTCCAGCCCGCGATGGCAGGCATGCAGCAGCCGGCGCGGATCGGACGCCGTCTCGGCCAGCAGGGCTTCGGCCAGCCAGCCGGCCGCCCGGGAGTAAGCCGGGCCGCGGAGACGGCTGCGGGCGGCCGCCCCGAGATGACGGCGGGACTCGTCCGGCCGGCCAAGCCGCAGCGCGATCCGCCCGGCCAGCAGGTGCGCCTGCGGTGCCTCCACCGAGCCCAGCCGGTCGAGGTCAACGGCCAGCTGGCCGGCCGCGCGGAGCAGCGGCGCGGACCCCCCGCCCTGGGCGAAGCGGGCGCTGAGCACCAGGAACCCGGCGTAGGCCGCCCATCGTTCCCGGTGCTGGGCGCGGAACAGGCGCCGGGCCGCCTGGGCGCGGGCCAGGGCCACCTGCGGCTGCTCCGACGCGAGCGCGGCGCTGGCCGCGGCCAGCAGCAGCTCCGCCTTCTTGGTGGACTGGCCGCGGATCCGGTCGAACTCGCCGATGGCCTGCTCCGCCCGGGTCAGCGCGTCGCGGGGCAGGCCCGCCGCGAGCATCACCGCGCAGCGGTCGATGTGCAGGTCGGGCAGTGGTACGTCCAGCGCCGAGTAACGCCGGGCCGCCTCATCGAGGTAGCTCAGCGCCATCGGGAGGTCGCCGGTGCGGAACGCGACGATGGCCTGGTTGTGCACCAGGTACGCCGATTCGAGCTCATGGCCGGTCCCGGCGAACAGCCGCTCCGCCGCGCCAAGATCGTCGGCCGCCCGCCTGATGTGGCCCTGGGCCAGGTAGACCAGGGCCCGGGCGGTGAGCGCGCGGCCCACCCAGATGGTGTCCCCTTCCCGGCGCAGCGTGGCCACCGCCCGGTGCAGGTCGCCGAGCGCCTCGGGGTTGCGGCCCAGGGTCCACAGCACGATGGCCCGGCGATGCAGGATGCGGGCCGCCTGGACCCCGCTGGCCTGTCGTCCCGCCTGGTCGAGCGCGGCCAGCCCGGCGCTGGTCCGGCCCGCATAGGCCAGCGCGACACCGAGGGAGGCGCGCGAGTCCGCCTCGCGGGCGGGGGACCCGGCCTGCCGGGCGGCCCGCACTGCGGCCCGCAGTTCGCTCACGGCCGCGTCGAGGTCTCCGAACTCACGCAGCACCGTCCCGGCGGCGTGGTGCGCGACGGACGCCTCCAGCGGCGCGGGGCGGCCCGCCAGTATCGCGCGGGCCCGGGCCAGCCCTTCCCGGGGCCGGGAGGCGGCGAGGATCAGCAATTCCGGCGCCTCGGCCGGCCCCCGTACTTTTGCCTGGCTTTTATCCCCCACGGCGCCGATGCTAGATCGGTGCTATTCAGGCGTCTATCGCATTACCCAGCATAGGGAGGCACATCATGGCCGACGCACGTAGGCCCGACCTCGTCCCCACCGCGAGAGCGGAGGCCAGAGTCATAAAAGACGCGTTCCGTCAGGCCGGAATACACGTGAGAACTGAACCCGAACCGGATGGCGGAATCGCGTACATGTACCAGAAAGGCGTCCTCCTGGTCCGCGACGAGGACCTGGACCGGGTGCTGCTGATCGTGGCGCGCCCGGAGGTGGGGATCCTGCGCCCGGTGTACCTGGAAGGCCGGTTCCCGCCGGAGCCCCCCGTGCTGGAGTCCGGGCCGGAGGCCGGGCGGGAGGGATCCGGGGGATCCGGGCCGGAGGGATCCGGGGGCACCGGGGAGCCTCCGGCCTGGCGACCGCAGCTGCGGCGCGTCACCCGCGGGGTGGTGGCGCTCGCGCTGCTCGGCAGTCGTTACGAGGAGGAGGACCCCCGGGACGATGACGCGGAGCCCGGAGAGGAACGAGCCGCATCCGGCGTGCTGCTGGCCCTGAACGAGATCGACCGGCAGCTCGGCGCAGGCGTTGCCACCCCGAATCACGTGGTGACCGTGTCCCCGGTATGGCCTTGCATGGCCACGGAACCGGAGGAGGTGCCCCCCGGCATCGAGCCGGAACCCGGGCCCTGCCTCGGGAATGACGGCGGGGGAGTCCGGGTCTTCGTGGCCGACACCGGGCTGGTGGCCGGCGCGGCAGGCGCGCACACCTGGCTGGCCAGCGTGCAGGGCGACCCGGACCCGGACCCGGCCCTCGTGCCACCCGGAAGCGACCCGAATGTGCTCGTCCCCTACGTCGGGCACGGCACGTTCGTCGCCGGGGTGCTCCGGTGCATGGCGCCCGCGGTCGAGCTCTACTGCGCGAACGTGTTCAACATCGCGGGCAGCGCGCTGGAGGCGGACGCGGTGCCGAAGCTGGACACGGCCCTGGACCAGGGGTACGACCTGTTCAACCTGACCATCGCGTCCCCGACGCGCAAGCTCCTCCCGCTCGCGACGTTCGACGCCTGGCGGCAGCGGCTCCGGGAGCACCAGGGCGTGGCGTGCGTGGTGGCGGCCGGGAACAACAGCTCCCACAAGCGATTCTGGCCCGCCGCGTTCGACGGCATGATCGCGGTGGGGGCGCTGGCGGCTGATGGGCGCACCCGGGCCAGCTTCAGCAATTACGGCAGCTGGGTGGACGTGTACGCGCGTGGCCGAGGCCTGGTCAACGCCTGGGCCACCGGCATCTACCACTGCTACGTCCCGCCGGCCGGGCACGGGGATCGCGATTTCTACGGGATGGCCCGGTGCAGCGGCACGTCGTTCTCGACCCCGATCGTGACCGGGATGATCGCCAGCCGGATGTCCCGTACAGGGGAGAACGCGGTGCAGGCGGCCGCGGTGCTGCTGGCCCGGGCCTGGGCTATCCCGGGGGTCGGCCCCGTCGTGCGTCCCTGCGAGGAGGAGGGCCGCGCGGCGGATTCTTAACGGCGCAGGCCGCTGGACGTCGGTGCGCGAGCACCGGGGCGGGGTTCAGCCGGGGGGCGGGACCAGGCGCAGGCCGTGCCGGGGCGGGCTGGTCCCGGCCTGGCCTTCGCCGGGCACCGCGGTCAGGGTGAGGCCGAACACGTGCGACTGAAGTTCGTTCGTGCTGATCCCGATCGAGGAAGCGATCGTGGCGGGCGTCTCGCCCCCGGACCGGATGGCCCGGAAGACCTTGGCCAGCAGCTGTGAGGACTCGCGCTCGATGCCCTGCGGCTCGCTGTTCCGGTAGCCGAGCCGGGAGAGCTGCACGCACGCGGTCCGGTATCCCCACTCGGTCAGCAGGCCCAGCTCGTGCAGCCGGTGGGTCAGCGCCATGGCCGACACCTTCCAGGTCCGCTTGGCCTCCAGGATCAGGTCCGGGGTAGCGTCGGCCAGGCCCTGGGCCAGGACGCTGGCCCGGGGCATCAGGAACGCGGCGGCGAACCGGTTGGCCTCGGCCTCGGCCGCGGGGCGGCTGGGCACCTGGTGCTCCCCGTGCAGGACGAGATGGCCGAGCTCATGGGCGACGTCGAACCGGCCGCGCTCGCCGGTCTTGCCGGTGGCCAGGAAGATGAACGGCCGCCCGTGCCAGTACAGCGAGTAGGCGTCCAGCTCCGTGTTCTCCGGGGTCAGTGAGTAGATCCGCGCCCCACGGGACTCGAGGAGATGCAGCACGTTGCTGACCGGGCGCTCGCCGAGGCCCCAGTGGGCCCGGACCACTTCCGCCGCCACTTCGGGATCGTGGCCGGTGAGGCTGGGAATGTCGGTCTCCGGCAGCCGGAACCGCGCGTCGATCCAGTCGTTGATCAGCAGCGCGACCCGGCCCGCGCTCAGCGCGCGGTCCCGCTGCCGGGCGGTCATCTTGCTCAGGGCCCGGAAGCTCACCGAATCCCCGGGAATCTCGTCCACGTCGGGTGCGCCGAGGAACCCGGGGCACACGTCGAGCGCCCCGGCCAGCTGCCGCAGCGTGTCGCCGGACGGCTCCTGGTGGCCGTTCTCGTACAGGGAGATGCTGCGCGTGCTCAGTCCGGTCAGCACGGCCAGCTGGGTCAGGGTGAGACCCTGCCGCTTGCGGGCGATCACCAGCCGGGACGGGGTCAGGACCGCCGTCTGTCCGCGCGGCATCAGAGCCGGCTCACCTCGACGACGATGCCCCGGTCGCCGGCAGAGTCGGGCGAGGCCAGCGCGTCCGCGAGGCGTATCTCGCTCCGGGGGAAGACGGGCAGGATGATCCGCTCTGCCCAGCGGGTGATGCGGCCGTCGTCGATGCGGTCCGGGAGCGACAGCTCGACGTGGAAGCCGTCGCCGCCGGTGTGGAACAGCAGCAGCCAGGTCAGCAGGTGATCACGCGGCGGCAGGCCGCCGGGGTCGAAGTCGCCGAAGTCCAGGGTCAGCTGCTCGTTCACCTCCACCGCGCGGGCCGTGGCGTCCCCCTTGGCGTACTTGGGCGCGGGAAGCAGGGCGGCCAGGCCGGTGACGTCGTCCCCGGTGGTCGCGACGATCGCGAACTGCCCGCCGGGATGGATCGTGCGGGGCAGGTTCCGCGGGTTGTCGAACCGCCAGCCGAGGGGGACGAGTTCCTCGCGCAGGAAGCGGTTCGTCCTGGCCCAGCGGATCAGGCCCTCCATGATCGGCGGGTCGAACGCGGTGCAGAACGCCGCCTCCGCGTCGGCCCGGCGCACCACCCGCTCGACGAGGTCGATGCTCAGGCCGAGTTCGGCCAGCCTGCTGACCGCGTGGTCTGCCTCGAGGACCCGTGCCGTCACCGCGACCTCCCTGCCGATCCTGAGCCAACCCCTACTTCACGAAACCCTACCTCAGCTGAGGGGCCGAAACATGAAGACCGGGCTGTCCGCCTCGGTGGGCGCGCGACCGCCGCGGGCCCGGGATAACGCAATTGATTGCCGTCTGCCTGACGCTTTACGTAAAGCTGGCTGCTTAGCGGTCAGCGCCCGGTAGTCGCCGGGAGTGGCCCGGTTATTAAGCGCCGGCGCGGCATAAGCCGCGCTGGGTATTAGTAGGTGTGCGCCTAATGCGATAAATCTCCTGGCGAGCTTTACCTTTGTTATCCTTGCGCTGCTTTACCGCGCGTGATCAACTAGGAATCTGGCACGGAGCGCTGACCTGCCCGGTTGCGGGCGCTCGCGGTCGCTATTGATGCGCGTCCCAGGAAAAAGGGGGCGCGTCCAGGCACCTGCAGCGTTGAGCGGAGGGGAAACGCGTGCTAGCAAAAATAACAGGCTGGACCGTGGGAATCCTGGTTATCGTATGGATTGTCTCCACGCCGACCGGGGCCGGTAATGACGTGCATTCGTGGGTCTCGGGCGTCATGTCCTTTTTCCAGCATCTCGCCAGGGGCTGAGTTAAAGGCCCAGAATTTCCGGATAAGCCCTAGGCTTCGCGGCTGCCGGCCTCGGCGTGCCGGGCCGAGCGCAGCGTCGCCACCAGGGCCACGCAGAGCAGCACCGCGAACGGCAGGACGGTCAGGGTGATCCGCAGCGGCCCGACCCATCCTGAGGTGAACTCGTAGGGGCCGCCGATCGACGAGGGTGGCACGACCAACTCCACGATCAGGTAGTAGGCCGGCAGGGCCAGGAGGGTCGCCACGCGCTTGCTCAGCGCGGAGGCCAGCAGCATCACGGCCAGGGTCGCGCCACATGCTGTGACCATGATCGTGTCCGAGACAGCAGGGTGGTCCAGCCAGACCCAGTTGAAGACGGCCGCCAGGCCCAGCGGGATCGCCAGGGCGAACGCATAGTGCTTCCAGTTCATGATCTCCATCGCCCGGGCCGGCCCGGGCGATGCCACCAGGGCAACTACCTCCAGCCCGGCGGCGGTCAGGGCGAGCATGGACGGAGCGTCGATGTATGACCAGTTGAGGGCGTCCGAGGTCAGATAAGCCACCCAGATGAGGAGCGCCGCGGCGGCGGCCGCGGCGCTCCGCCGCAGTCGCAGCAGGACCAGGACGGCCACGATCAGCCAGCCGCCGAGGGTCTTGGCGTCGGAGCGCGCCAGCGCGTCGAAGAGCGGGCTCCCTACCCGGAGCGTCGCCAGCAACGCCACGTTCAGCAGCGTGAAGTAGGCCAGCGCGATCAGCGGCAGGAGGAGGCTGACCACGGCCAGTGCGTCGCGCCAGAGCGGCCACGCGGCGCCGCGTCGGGCCGGGCGGAGCCTGATCAGCAACGCACCCCAGATCAGGTTGGCGGTGTCGGCCAGCCCCGGCCGGCGCTGCCCGGCGTGCGCCCCTGTCATCAGCACGCCGAGCATCTCGTCCTGGTGCTTGCGCCGGTGCCCGGCTGGATACATGGCCAGCAGCCGGCGGTAGCGGTCCTCCAGCGTGGTGTTCACGCCAGGCCTCCGAGCAGATCGAGCCGCCGGGCCGCGACTGCGGTGTGCGCGCGCATCCGTTCGACCTCGGCCGCCAGCCGCTGCACCCCCGGCGGGGTGAGCCGGTAGTAGCGGCGCAGCCTCGTGTCCACGATCTCCTCGCGGTCCACCTCGATGAGCCGCTCGTCGGCCAGCCGGTCGAGGGCGGCGTACAGCGTCCCGGCGCGCAGCTTCACCCGGCCGCCGGAGATGTTCGTGACATCGGTCATGATCCCGTAGCCGTGCTGGGCGCCGGCCGCGAGCGCCGTGAGGATCAGGAACGTGGGCTCCTGCAGCGGACGCTGGCTCATGGAATCGTTATATACCGGCCATTGGAGTATGGCAAGCGCCGGACCGCCTGCCTGCGCTGCCAGCCCGCCGGACCAGTCGGATTTGTAAACCATTCCTGTCAGCGAACGGTCATATGGGCGCACACTGCCGCCGGCGGGAAGGGACAAATGTGGTCAAAAGCGCGGATAATCCGACGCGAGCGGGAGCCTGATGGCGACCGGCGGGCCGGCTGCTAACGGTCGCGGGCCGGCTGCTAACGGTCATGGGGCGAAGCGCCCTACGTCGCTGGAAAACGCCAAGCGGCTCCGGGGCCTGGTCGGGAAGGTCAGTTCGGAAGAGTTCCGCTGGCAGGAGAGCCACTATGACCAGGACTCACGGCAGGGCCGCGAACTGCTGTTCCTCATCGCCAACCACGAATGGGTCCGGGCGACCTCCGAAATCGTGGATGTGTCCCGATCCGATGCGGTGGACACGAGTATCAAGATCGACATCGACCTCGACCAGATCACGCATGAAGCCTTCCGCAAGAGAAAGGGACGTTTCTGGCTGCCCATCACCGTACTGCCGCCGGAAAGCCTGGCCGAACAGCCAGCCTCGCCGCCTCCCGGGAAGGAATCTCCCGGGAAGGAATCTCCCGGGCAGCAGGTGCCGGGTCAGTACCCCATGGAGCTGGATCCTTTCGCGACCGTCACCGATGCGGCGGGCAACCTGCTGCCTATGCTCCCCATCGCAGATGTCCGGCATCAGATGGCCGCGGCGATGGCTGAGATCATCGTCAACATGGCGGTCGCCCGCTGGGCCGGCTCCGACCAGGACCGGCCGACCGCGACCCGTGACCAGCGCCTGATGCTCTCGGCCGCGATCTACCGCTGGCTGCGGCGGGAGCCGGATCTCACCGGGACCGGGGGTGAGCCCCAGGTGGCCGGGGAGACTGACTATGAGGCCGAGCAGCGAAAGACCACGGTGGTCACGGTGACAGCCGAACCAGAGGAACGCGGGTCCGCGTCCCGGATCGGCAAGGCCCGCGCCAAGCTGCTGCAGCTGCTCGACGCCTACATCTGGCTGCTGGCCAATCCGGCGCACAAGAAGCCGCGCAAAGTGGTCGGCGATGAGGACAGCGCGAGTTCCCCGCAGTTCGCGCCGGAACTGACGCGCCGCGCCGTCAAGGTGCTATCGGCCCTCACCGAGTCCATGGTGGTCGTCGTCCCGATCGAGCGTGACCTGGCCCCGACGGTGCTCACCGTGCGGGTCCCCACGCGAAGCCTCCTCTACCAGGAGACCACGCTGAGGAAGCCGTGGACGTGGATCCTGCGGCCGCTGGGGCACCTCGAGATCGATGTGCTGCTGCCCACCGCGGACGCGGACCGGCAGGTGCAGATTCACCTGCCCGATGGCATGGCCGTTGAGGGCGCCGATCCGGCTGACGGCCAGGACGCGGTGCTCCCGCGGATGGACATCGAGGTACGGCGCCCGCAGCCGCTGAAAGACCTGACCATGCTGCTGCGCCAGATCCTGGACGAGCGCCAGGCCCAGTGGCCTCCTGCGCTGCGGCAATCCCTGGCTGACCTGGCCCGCAGCAAGGCCCAGGGTGTTCAGGAGACGCTGCAGAACTACGAACTCAGTCACGCGCAGGAAAGGTCACGGGATACCCCGGGCGACCGGGCGTCCGCGGTCGGCCAGGCCGTGCTGGCCGAACTGGGTCATCAGCTGGAACGGGTCGCGACGGCCGAGTACCGTGTGCTGGCCGGGCTCCGGGAGGCCTTCGAACGCGATACCCGCTTCCTCTTCCGGCGCACCATCGCCGACCGCCCCAGCCCCCGCACCGCGGTCGCCCGGGCTGACATGATCGAGGACCCGTCCCAGCGGGCCATCCCGAAGACCGCGAAAGTCCACGTCTTCATCAAACTGACCGACCTGGAGTACTTCTCCATCGCCAGGTTCTCCGGCGGGATGAGCCTGCTCCTGATGGCCATCGTGCTGGCTTTCCTGCTCGCCTCGCGGCTGAGTAGCGCCAATACCGTTTTCAGCCCTGAGGTACTGGCGATCGTCCTGACTCTCTTCTCGGCGATCCAGGCCGGGCAGATGGAACGGCCGGACCGCTCGACCCTGCGCGGGCTCTTGGCCGCCGCCGGGAACTGGATCATCACCATGTCGCTGCTGCCGGCCGTGGTCCTGGCGGTAGCGCTCGCCTTCCCGTGGGGCGGCTGGATCCGGGTGTATATCGCGACGGCTTGCGTCGTCTGGCAGGTGCTGTTCCTGGTCTTCATGCGGCTGGGCCCGCTCACGCCGGGAAAATCGTCACCTGCGGTGCATCGCCGGAACTTCACGACCATGTCCCCGGACTACCGTCACTTCGAGGCACTGCGCAGCGATTACTGGCGGGCCACCACCGCGGATTCCCTCCTGATCGGCCGGATGGCCTACGCCTACGGGGTCTGGCAGAAGGGAGAATCGCCGTCACCCCAGCTCAAACCGCTGCTTAACTGGCACAACAGATCTGGCGCGCCGCACGAGGCGGCTAACGTGGTGGCCTTGCTCAGGGCGGGAACGCTCGACCAGTCCGCGACCTTCGTCGTGTTCCGCCGTGAGCCGATCGGCAACTGGGCGGCCAACGCGAAAGTCACCCCGGTCGATCTCGACCCGGACCGGCTGGCGCCGCTGGAAAGCATCACCAGCACGGTCGACATCTTCGTGGGCGTCCGCCGTGACGAGCTGCTGACCGTGGCGATCCATCCGGCGGTCAGGGTGCTGCAGGCGGCCGCGCACCGTCTGCTCGTCCTGGAGGCGCAGCTCCCGGTGCCTACGCCGGTCGGCGGTTACGGCCCACGGCACTGGGCCCGGATCCGGGTAGCGCTGCGCGATAACGAGGACATCCGGCGCCTGGCCCCCTTCCTCGACACTCTCTACCAGCGCGTGGTCCGCGGCCCGGGCCAGCCTGACTTCGTGCTGGCGGTCCAGACGATCCCGGCCAGCACTCCGCGGGTCATCGCCGCGGGGCCCGCAGCCAGTCCCCGGTTCAGCCCGGTGAAAACCCGGCAGGCCCTGGCGAGCCAGCTGGATGTCGCCCACGGCCCGGCCGTCCAGGGTGAAAGAGGTGGGGCCCGGACGTGGCGGGTGCTGACGATGTGCACGGATGCCCGCAGCAACGTGGAGAGCGACATCATGCAGGCCCTGGCCAGCGCCAGGCCGCAGCTCGAGCTCAGCGGGCTGGAATACGCCCTGCTGCACGGCACCGCCGTCGTCGTCATGCTCGGGCACGAACCCCGCGGGAGCGCCCGGCGCAACGCCGATCTCGAAACCGAGCTGCGGCGCGAGCCCGCGTTGGCCAAGCTGCGCGTGCTGGTGGACGAGTCACTCAGCCGCAACGAGCTGGGTGACGAGGTGGACTATCCCCTCCTGCGGGTTCATTTCCGCTGGCAGGACCGGCCCGGTGCGGTCCTGAACGTCCTGAACGCACTCAGCCGGACACTCCACGCCGAGCCGCCGCATATCCAGCCGGCCGACTGGAGCATCTCGTATGCGCGGACGCAGATAGCCGCAGGCCGCTCCGCGCTGGCCAGGCTCACCGTCCGCCTTCATGTCCCGCCGGGAGAGCTCAGTTCCTGGACTCCGGCCACGTTCGAGGAGATCGAGCGGAAGGTCCGGACCCTGGCGGCCATCGAGGCGACCTCGGCCAGGTACTCCGGAGAGGGGCAGGAAGCGCCGGAGGACCCGGTGATAAGCGTCAACCTCATCGAGACCCCAGCCGAAGATTGACCGATCGGCACCGGGTCTGACCATGCGCGATCCCCGCTCAGCTCGGGCCGCTCAGCACGGGCCGCTCAGTAGTGGATGGCGCCCGGTGCCCCGCCCCCGGCCACGACGGCATCGCCGTTGATGGCCACGCTGCGCGGCGAGGCCAGGAACGCGACGACATCAGCCACCTCCGCCGCGGTGATGATGCGGCGGATGCTGTTGCCCGCGGCCAGGCTCGCCTCGGCCTCGGCCTCGGTGCTGCCGCGGGCGGCGGCGTAGACGGCGATCATGGCCGGGGTCCGCTCGGTCGCGGTCAGGCCCGGGTGCACCACCGTGACGTTGATGCCGGCCGGGCCGAGCTCGTCCGCGAGGGTCTTGGTCAGCGCCGCGACGGCGACGTTGCGGATCGAGCCGGAGGGCGTGCCCACGCTGCGCGCGGCCAGGCCGCTGACGTTGATGATCCGGCCCCAGCCCTGGGCGGTCATGTACGGCGCGGCGGCGCGGGCACAGCGCACGTAGCCGAGCACCTTGGTGTCGATCGCCGCAAGGAGATCGGCGTCGACCAGGTCGGCCAGGGCCCGGGCCGAGCCCGGCGCGGCGGGCTCGGCGGCGTTGTTGACCAGGATGTCGATCCCGCCTAGCTCGCCGGCGGCGCGGTCGATGGCGGCGCGGACCGCCGCGTCATCGGTGGTGTCGGCGGGCACGGCCAGTACCCGTCGGTCGTGCTCCGCCGCGAGCTCCTTGGCGGCCGCGTCGAGCCGGGCCGCGTCGCGGGCCAGCAGGGCGAGGTCCGCTCCTTCGGCCGCGAGCGCGCCGGCGATCGCGTAGCCGATGCCACGGCTCCCTCCGGTGACGACGGCCCGCTTGCCGGTCAGTTGCAGGTCCATGCTGGTCCCTCCTGCGCGTTGATGAGCCCCGTGGATACCGCTGGCTCCGGGTCCGGCGGGACCGGGAGCCAGCGGGACCGAGCCAGCGGGACCGGGAGCCGGCCCTACAGGTCGGCGTACTGCGGTTCGTCGGCGATCAGGATCCGCTCCAGCAGGCGGGGGAAGTCGCCGTAGTTGCGCACGGCGTAGTGCACGGCGGCCCGGTTGTCCCAGAACGCGATCGAGCCGGGCCGCCAGCTGAAGCGCACCTGGAACTCCGGCTTGCGGTACTGGTCGTGCGCGATGGACAGGATTTCCTGGCTCTCGGCCCGGTCGAGGCCGACGATCCAGGGGTGCTGGGAGAAGTTGACCCAGAGGATCTTCCGGCCGGTCTCGCGATGGGTGCGGACGACCGGGTGGGCCACGATCGGGTAGTCATGGCCGGAGCTGGCCAGCGCCGCCCGGTAGTCGTGGGTCACGTGGAGGCCGTCGAGGCGCTGCTTGACGTCATCGGGGAGTGCCTCGTAGGCCAGCCCGGCGTCGACCCAGATCGTGTCGCCGCCGACCTCGGGCAGGGTGACCGCGCGGAGCACGGCGCCCCAGGTCGGGACCAGCCGCCAGCTGGTGTCGCTGTGGTAGGGATCCCAGTTCTCGGCTCCGGCCTCGTCGCGGGCCTTGACGCTCTTCTCGTGCGCCTTGGCGTCGGCGGCGGAGATCCGGTGGACCGCCGGTGTCTTGCCCGCGTCGGGTTTGTTCACGCTCGGATGCGTGTACAGCGGGCCGAACTGCCGCGCGAACGCGGCGTGCTGGTCACGGTCGGTGTCCTGGTCGCGGAAGAAGACGACCTTGTACTCCAGGATGGCGGCCTTGATCTGGTCCCGGGTGGCGTCGCTGAGCGGGTACCGGAGATCCACGCCCTCGATCTCGGCTCCGATCGTGGGCTGGAGCGGGCGGATGGCGAGGGCATCCTGCTGGAGGCCTGACTCGATGACTGCGGACATGCCGGGGTCCTTCCCGGGCGCGGCGCGCAGGGCACGCTGGGCCCAAAACCTATAAAAACGATCGATTAACTATAAAATTAACCGGCGCGGCCCAGATGTCAACGGGTCTGGGGCTTCCAGCCGAGGGCCGGCGCCACCTGGGTGGCCAGCAGGTCCAGGGCGGCGATCGCCTCGTCCAGGGCCGGGGCGGCCGGGCTGAACTGGACGATCAGCTCGCTCGCCAGCGGCAGGACCCGGTCTGAGGCCAGCCGCTCGGCCACCTGGTCCGGGTGGCCGTAGGAGATGTGCATCCGCTCGAAGTACTCCTCGGTACTGAGACCGGCCGGGAACCGGCCCGCCCGGATCATCCGGTCCGCCATGGCCAGCACCGGTGCCTCGATCGCGGCCTTCGCCGCGCGCCGGCTGGCGGCCGGGTAGACCCCCCGGGACAGCCCAATCCGCGCCTGATCGGCGGGCCCGGGGTACGCGGCCAGGTAGGCCTTCGCCCAGGGCGCCTGGACCTCGTCGGTCCGCCCCTCGCTGCCGAAGGTGGCCCGGTTCAGCAGCAGCCGGGAGCCGGCCGCCCCGACGTACCGGGCTCCGTCCCGGCTGAACGCCGCCTGCCAGAGCCGCCCGGCCAGGCCCGGTGCGGCCGGCTGCAGACGGAACTCCGTGCCGCCGACCGGCTCGCCCGCGAACGCGGCGGCCAGGGTGGCCACGCCCGCGGAGTTGTCCTCCCGGCGGCGGCCGAGATCCTTGCCGAAAGCGGTGAACACGGCCGGGTCGGCGCCGCTCCCCACGCCGAGTTCCACCCGGCCGCCGCTCAGCGCGTCGAGGACGGCCGCATCCTCGGCCACCCGCAGCGGGTCTTCCAGCGGGAGGGTCACCACCGCCGTCCCCAGGCTGATCCGGCTGGTCCGCTCGGCGACCGCGGCCAGGAAGGTGAACGGGGACGGGAGCCGCCCGGCCGAGGCATCGAAGTGGTGCTGCGCGACCCAGGCGGAGTCGAAGCCCAGCTCCTCGGCGGCCACGAAGAGCTCGACGTAGTCGCGGTAGAGCTGGCGGGGTTCCCGGGACCCGTGCAGGTGGGACAGGAAGCCGAGACGCAGCTGTGCGGGCACGGGGATCCTCCCGGGTACTCAGGCCGGGACCGCGACCAGCGGGCGGACGGCGTCGATGACCGCCTGCGCCTCGGTCCGCACCAGCCAGTCGGGGTGGACGTCGGCGAACCGGACCACCCGGTCCTGGCCGATTACGACGATGGTGGGCATGGGCAGTTCCCACTGGCCGGTCCCCAGCACCTCCCCCAGGTCAGTCCCGTTGGCCCGGGCGTGGGCCTGGGACGCCGGGCTGGACGTGAACGTGATGCCGAACCGGCGGGCCAGCCCGTTGCCGTTGTCCGACACCACAGGGAAGCCGAAACCGTACCGTTTCTTGATCGCGGCCAGCCGGCCGGGAACCTGCGGGCTGACCGCGACCAGCGCGGCCCCCAGTTCGGCGAGCGCGGGGTACAGCTCCAGCTGGTAGTGGCGCAGCGCAATGTTGCAGGCCGGGCACCCCTCGTAGCGGAAGAACAGGAGGACCACCGGGCCGTCGGCCAGCAGGCGGTCCAGCTCGATGGTGCCCCCGAGTACCTCCGGCAGCGAGAACGGCGGCACGACATCACCCGCCTTCACGAACGCGGCGCGGTCGGCGGTGTCCTCCAGGAGCTGCCGCTGGTCGATGTTCACCTGGAGGTCAGCGGGGGCCATCGTGCGCTGCCGGTAGGCGTGCAGGTCGGCGAGAAGCTGGCAGACGGATGGTGCGGGCTGGTCGGTCATGGCGGGCGCCTGCTCTCGTTGCTATTACCTAGTATATCAATCTATAAAGTCGAGTATTACGGCGGCGGGGGCCCCGATCAAGGGCCAGCTACCGGTCACGTGAGCACGGTGAATCACGTGAGCACCGTGAACACGTGAGCACGTGAGCACCGTGAAATCACGTCAGCACGGTGAAGCCGTGCGTGCCGTCCCGCTCCAGCTGGGCCACGAGGCCGTACTCCCAGTCCAGGTAGGCCTGCATGGCGGCGGGATCAACGCCGGTGCCCTCGTAGGGCCTGCGGTAGACGTCGACCTCCGGGGACAGCATTTCGGCGGGCCCGGAGTCCAGCGGCCGCCCCGACCGGGCCCATCCGGCGGTCCCGCCGTCCAGCACCAGCACCCGGGTCCCGGGACGCGCGGGCACGTCGGCGGCGGCGAAGCGGGCCAGCGTCCCGTCCGCGCTGGTCAGCACCAGCCGGCCCGGCCATCCGGCCCGGGAGAAGCCCGGCCACCCAGCCCGGGACAGGTCGGTGCGCAACGCCCATGCCGAGCCGGGCACGTGGCCGGCCAGGTACTGGCGGCTGGAGTCGACGTCGACCACCGCCGCCTGGCCGTCCCGCAGCCAGCCGTCCACCTCGGCCGGATCGGCCAGCGGCAGCTCCGGCGGGGCCGGCCAGGCCGGCGCCCCCGGCCCGGTCTCGACCGCGTCCGCGCCCGGATCCGCGCCGGGGTCCGCGCCCGGATCCGCGCCCGGGTCCCCGTCGCCTGCGCTCCCGCCCGGGTCCGCGTCGCGTGCGCTCCCGCCCGCGCCCCGCTCCAGGACCGCGACCTCCCAGCCCATCTGGGCCAGCCACGACGCGGTCATCGCCGCGCGGCCGCCGCCGTCACCGGCGAGCACCACGAGCGCCCCCCGGACCGGGGCGAACCAGTCGGTCTCCTGGACCAGCTGCCCGCCTGGAGCAGACCTGAACCCGGCCGGGTGGCCCTCGGCGTACTCGCCGGGGGAGCGGACATCGAAGCGGTAGACGGTCCGGTCCCCGCGCTCCAGCACGGACCGGAGCACGGCGGCGGTGATCCGCCCCGCCCCGGCCTTCCGGGCCACGGTCCACGCCGCCGTATCCGCCCGCCGGGCGGCCTCCGGCGGCACTTCGGGGGCGCGGCGGTCCTGGCCGTGGTCCAGCTCCAGCCCGGCCAGGGCCCAGCCGATGGTTCCGTTGCGCAGAGCCATCACCCGGTTGGGCAGCCCGGCGTTGATCAGTGACTGCGTCCCGATGATGCTCCGGGTACGGCCGGCGCAGTTCACCACGACCAGGGTGGCCGGGTCGGGCGCGAGCTCGCCGGCCCGCATCACGAGCTCCGCGCCGGGCACGCTGGTCGCGGTCGGGATGCTCATCGCGGCGTACTCCTCGAACCGCCGGGCGTCCACGACGACCACGTCCGCGCCGCGGCTGAGCAGGGCGCGCAGCTCCGCGGCGGCTACGGCCGGGGTGCCCGCGGTGGCCTCGACCAGTTCCCCGAACGCCTTGCTGGGGGCGTTGACGTCGCGGAAGAGCTCGCCGCCCCCGGCCACCCAGCCGGCCAGGCCGCCCTCCAGCACGCAGACGTCGCGGTAGCCCAGGCCCCGGAGGCGTCCCGCCGCGGCCGCGGCGTCCTGCTCGCCGTCCCCGTAGACCACCAGGGGCACCGAGCGCCGGGGCAGCCGGTCGAGTACCTCGGCTTCCAGGCGGCCGGCCGGGAACGACGCCGCGAACAGGGGATGCCCCTCGGCGAAGGGTCCCTCCGGGCGCACGTCGAGCAGCCCGATCTCGGTCCGCGCCCGGAGCGCGCGGCGCACCGCTGCGCCCGGAGTCACACCGGAGCCATGCGGCTCCGCAGGGCCTGTGACCATGCACGATACCCCTATCTAGCCGGCAGTGTACGAAAAGCCTACTTGACCCATCGATTTTATATGTTTTACAGTTACGCCGCTGGATGCACCGGGCCACGAGGGCGTGGCTAGGCCCCCCGTCACCCCCCCAGGAGTTCTCGATGCCAATCCCCCGGCGCGCGGTTCGCCGCGGTCTCTCCCGGCACACCACGGTCCGCCGTGGAGCCCTCGCGGGCGCTGCCATTCTGGCTCTCTCGCTGGTCGCCGCCGCCTGCGGCAGCAGTGCCGGCTCCTCGGCAGGCTCGGCCTCGTCCGCTGCGGCCGGGGCGACCGGCACCGTCAACTGGGAGTGGGAACTCCCCACCTCCTGGGACCCGGTCACCTCGAGCGCCGGGTGGGACGTGCATGCGCTCGGCCTCGTCTACGCCTCGCTCACCATGCTCGACCCGCACGGCACCGCCGAGCCCGGTCTCGCCACGTCCTGGAAGTACGCCGCGGACGGCAAGAGCGTCACGTTCACGCTGCGGCCGGGCCTCAAGTTCACCGATGGCACGCCGCTCAACGCGCAGGCCGTGAAGGAGAACATCGAGCGGGGCCAGAAGCAGTCGAACTCCAACATCGCCTCGGAGCTCGCGGTCATCTCCAAGGTCGTGGTGAACAGCCCGACCAGCTTCACGCTCGACCTGGCCGGGGTCGACTACCAGATACCTGACCTGCTGGCCGGCAAGGACGGGATGATGGTGAGCCCGGCCGCCTTCACCAAGGACCCGGGCGCCCTGCCCACCCACCCGGTCGGCGCGGGGCCGTTCAAGCTGACCAGCTACGTGCCGGACTCCCACGCGGACCTGGTCCGCAACCCCGGCTACTGGGACGCGAGCCAGATCCACCTGGCCAACTTCACGGTGCAGTCCATCACGCAGCCCGAGCAGATCCTGGCCGCCCTGGAATCCGGCCAGGTCAACGTGGCCTACATCGCGGGCAACCAGGTCGCCTCGGCCAAGGCCGCCGGCTTCAAGATCGCCGTGATCCCGTCCGAGGTGGTCAACGAGCTCGACATCCAGACCACCACCGCGCCGTTCAACAAGCCGGACGTGGTCAAGGCCATCAACTACGCGATCAACCGCCAGGCCATCCTCAAGGTCCAGGCCTCGGGCTACGGCGCGGTCTCCTACCAGCCGTTCCCCAAGGGTTTCGTCGGCTACGACCCGGCGCTGGCCAACCTGTACCCCTACGACCCGGCCAAGGCCAAGCAGCTGCTGGCCCAGGCGGGATACTCCCGCGGCCTGAAGATCACCCTGAGCACCGTCAGCACCAGCGACTCCCTGGCCGAGCAGCTGCAAAGCCAGCTCAAGCAGGTCGGCATCGCGGTCACCATCAAGGACATCCCGGCCGACACCGAGACCCAGTACCTCTACCTGGACAAGACGATCCCGCTGGCCATCGACGGCACCGCGGGCCGCAACTCCCCGGTGGAGATGCTGGACGTGCTCTACAGCCAGCAGGGCCTGATGAACGTCGATGGCAAGTCCTCGACCACGTCGCCGACCGTGGCCCAGGCGCTCAACCAGGCCCTGGTCGTCCCGCTCAGCTCCGGGGCGTACCCGAGCACACTGCAGAAGGCCGTCAGCACCGCGGTGACCAACGACCCCATCCACATCTGGCTCTACACCAACCCGCGCATCTTCGCCTACAGCACGAAGGTCGCCGGTATCCCGTTCGACCTGGTGCAGCAGCGCTGGGAAGGCGTCCGGGCAGGGAGCTGACCCGATGACCGTCATCGGCTTGCCCCATACCGCGAGCCGGGCCAACGCCGCCGGGGCCCTCCCGCCCCGGCGGCGCCGGAGCCGGATCGTCGTGGCCCGGCTCGGCGCCGGCCTTGCCGTCCTGGTGCCGATCGTGCTGCTCAGCTCGTTCATCGCCTACAGCCTGGGAGCGCTGTCCAACAGTGACCCGGCGGCCACGATCCTGGGCCAGGACGCGGCCACCCCGGCCGCGGTCGCCCGGCTGAACGCCAGCCTCGGCCTGAACCACCCGCTGATCGTGCAGTACTGGAACTGGCTGACCCAGGCCGTCCAGGGTAACCTCGGCCGGTCCTACTTCACCCAGATCCCGGTCGCGCAGAGCATCGCGCAGCGGCTGCCGGTCGACCTGTCGATCGCGGTGCTCGCCGTCATCCTGGCCGTCATCATCGGCGGCGGCGCGGGGACCATCGCAGCCGTCCGGCGCGGCGGCTGGTTCGACCGCACCGTCACCGCGGTGTGCTCGGCGGCGTCCACGCTCCCGGCGTTCGTGGTCGGCATCATCCTGGTGGTGCTGTTCGCGGTCACCGTTCACTGGCTGCCCGCCAACGGCTACGTCGGCCCGAGCACCAGCATCCCGCAGTGGCTGGAGCACATCATCCTGCCCAGCCTGGCGCTCAGCCTGGCGGTCTCGGCTGACATCGCCCGGCAGCTGCGCACCTCCCTGGTCGAGGTGCTCGAGCAGAATTACATCGTCGGCGCCCGGGTCCGCGGCCTGCCCTACCGGCGCATCCTGTTCCGGCACGCGCTGCGGAACGCGTCGGGCCCGGCGCTCACCATCCTCGGCAACGACTTCCCGCTCATGCTCGCCGGGGCGGTGGCCGCCGAGGCGGTGTTCTCCCTGCCGGGGCTGGGCCAGCTGCTCCTGGAGAGCGCGCAGACCCGGGACATCCCGGTGGTCCAGGGCCTGCTGCTGGTCGTCAGCTGCTTCGTGATCGTGGTCAACCTGATCGTGAACACCACGCTCAACTGGCTGTACCGGACGGACGACGGGATCGGCGCATGAGCGGTAACCCACCCAGGAAGGTCACGGGAAGATCTTTCCTGCGGCTGCCGTCCGCGCGGGTTGCCATTGTGGTGCTGCTCGGCATCGCCGTCCTGACCGTGTTCGGGTCCACGCTCGCACCGCAGAACCCGCTCACGATCAACGCCAACGCGCTGTTCCAGGGACCCAGTGCGCACCACTGGCTGGGCACGGACTACCTGGGCCGGGACGTGCTGAGCCGGCTGATGGCCGGAACCCGGCTGTCGGTGCTCACCGCGCTTGAGGCGGTCGGGATCGGCCTGATCCTCGGCGTCGGCCCGGGCATCGCCACCGTGTTCCTGGGCCGCTGGTTCGACTTCGCCGCGAACCGGCTCACCGACGCGCTGATGACGCTGCCGTACGTCTTCTTCGCGGTCGCGGTGACCGCCGCGCTCGGCAACGGCCTGGTGCAGGCCATGGTCCCGGTCGGGATCCTGCTCGCCCCGTTCTTCTTCCGGATCACCCGGGCGGCCACCCTGGAGCACTCCCGTGCCCAGTACGTGGAGGCCGCGGAGCTGATGGGCGCCTCGAAGCTGCACGTGGTCCGGGTGCACGTGCTGCGCAAGGTGCTGCCCACGATCGCGGTGACCACGGCGTCGATGACGGCCGCGGCGCTGCTCGCGGTGTCGTTCCTGACCTTCCTCGGCATCGGCGTGCAGCCGCCCGCGCCCACCTGGGGCGGCGTGCTCTCCTCCGACCTCGACTACCTGAACCAGGCGCCGTGGGCGCCGTTCATCCCTGCCGCGCTCATCGCCATCACCATCGGCGCGCTGAACGCCCTGGCCGATGCCTTCCGTGACCGCCGTGGCGCGGGAGCGCTGGCCGCCCAGCCAGATCCGATCATCGCAACCCACTCGACTCTGGAGCCTGCCGATGACGATCGACAATCTCAAGTCGCCTGATCTCGCCGCGCCGGGCCTGCCCCCCACGGCGGGCGCGGCCCCGGATACGGTCTCGCGCCCGGCGCCCGGCACCAGCGATCTGCTGAGCCTGGATGACCTGCACATCAGCGTGCACCACGGGGCGGCCACCGCGATCCGCGGCGTCTCGCTGGGCATCCGGCGCGGGGAGATCGTCGGGCTGGTGGGGGAGTCCGGCAGCGGCAAGACGCTCACCTGCCGGGCCGCGCTCGGCGTGCTGCCCGCCGGCTGCACCATCGACCACGGCTCGATGACGTTCGCCGGGCACGACCTGACCACCCTGTCCCGGCGCGGCTGGGAAGAGGTGCACGGCAGCCACATGGGCGCGGTGTTCCAGGATCCCGCGTCCTACCTGAACCCGACGATCACCGTGGGCCACCAGCTGGCCGAGGTGCTGCGGGTGAAGCTGGGCCTGTCCCGGCGAGCCGCTCACCAGCGCTCTGTCGAGCTGCTGTCCGCCGTGGGCCTGCATCAGCCGGAGCACGTGTTCCACCAGATCCCGGCCGAGCTGTCCGGCGGCATGCTGCAGCGGGTCATGATCGCCATCGCGATCTCCTGCGACCCCGAGCTCCTCGTGGCCGACGAGGCGACCACGGCCCTGGACGTCACCATCCAGGCCGAGATCATCGACCTGCTGCGCCGGCTGCGTGACGAACGCGGCCTGGCCGTCCTGTTCGTGTCGCACGACCTGGCCGTGGTCGCCGAGCTGTGCGACCGCGTCGTGGTGTTCTACGCCGGGGAGGTGGTGGAGTCCGGCCCGGCCGCGGAGATCATCGAACGCCCCCGGCACCCCTACACCCGGGCGCTCCTCGAGGTGGCCTCGGTCGGCGACTTCCGCCGCCGCGAGCTGCGGGTCATCGCGGGCCAGCCGCCGCCGGTGGGGGCGGACATCACCGGCTGCCGGTTCGCCGGGCGCTGCCCGGTCGCGGCCGACGCCTGCCGCACCGGCCCCATCGCTCCGGTCACGGTCGGCGACCAGCACGAGGTGCGCTGCGTCCGGGCCCAGGAGGCCTGGTCCACCGGCGAACTGGCCGCCCGGTGACCGCCGCCGCCCCCGGCCTCCCGGAAACGAGCCCCCCGGACACCGCGCCGCTGCTCGCGGTCGAGTCGCTCGACGTGGTCCTGGGCCGCGGCTGGCGGGCCACGCAGGTGCTCAGCGGGGTCGACCTGGCCATCGGGCCCGGCGAGATCGTCGGCCTGGTCGGCGAGACCGGCTCGGGCAAGACGACCCTGGCCCGGACCGTGGCCGGCCTGGTCAGCCCGGCGGCCGGCCAGGTCGTGTTCGAGGGCACCACCATCTCCGCCCTGCGGCGCGGCGCCCGGCGGGCCGAGCGCCGCCGAGGTCATCTGCAGCTGGTCTTCCAGGACCCGCTCCGCTCGCTCGACCCCGAGATGACCGTGGACGACATCGTCGCCGAGGGGGTCACGTTGCAGGGCCAGGCCGACCGGGCCGAGATCCGCCGGCGGGTCGTCACGGCGCTGGGCCAGGTCGGCCTGGACGACTCCGTGCTGCCACGCACCCCGGGCCAGATCTCCGGCGGCCAGCGCCAGCGCGTGTCGATCGCCCGGGCCCTGGCCACCGAGCCCCGGCTGCTCATCTGCGACGAGCCGGTCAGCGCCCTGGACGCCAGCAACCGCAACTACATCCTGCGCCTGCTGGAGCAGCTCCGGACCTCGCTAGGGCTGTCCATCGTGATCATCTCCCACGACCTCAGCTCGCTGGCGGGCATCGCCGACCGCGTCGTCGTGCTCTACCGGGGCCGGATCGTCGAGGACGGCCCGGTGGACCAGGTATTCGCCGCCCCCGAGCACCCGTACACGGCCCTGCTGATGGCGTCCGCCCCGAGCGTCCGGCATGACCGGGAACTGTCCCCGCGGCAGCTCACCCGCACCGTCGCCGAGGCGGGCGAGCTGCCGGAGGCCCTGCTGGCCGGCCTCGGCGGCCCGGACGCCTGCGTGTTCGCCCCGCGCTGCGCGTTCGCGGCTGCCGCCTGCACGGTCCAGCCCCCGCTCGCCGCGGCCGGTGAGCACCGCCGCGCCGCCTGCCACCGCCACAGCGAATGGCTGACCCTGGCCCGCGGCCGCGCGGCGCGCGGCCAGCTCACGCACCACCGGCTCACCACGGACGGGCAGCTCGCCACGGAAGGACAGCTCAGATGAGCAACCGGCAGATCAAGCTCGGCGCCGTCACCATGGGGGTAGGCGGCCCCGGCCAGCACTTCCAGTGGCTGGACCCGGAGATCCCCGGCGACGCCAGCGTGAACATCGGCTGGTACTCCGAGCAGGTCCAGGCGGCCGAGGCGGCCAAGTTCGACCTGGTCTTCATCGTGGACAGCCAGTTCATCACCCCGGACTCCCCGCCGCACTACCTGAACCGGCTCGAGCCGATGACGCTGCTGTCCGCGCTGGCCATGGTGACCCGGCATATCGGCCTGGTCGCCACCATGACCACGTCCTACAACGACCCGTTCAACCTGGCCCGGCGGCTGGCCTCGCTGGAGCTGATCAGCGGCGGCCGGTCCGGGTGGAACGTGGTGACCAGCGGCGACGCGGGCGCGGCCGGCAACTTCAGCCGGGACGAGCACTACGACTACGACACGCGGTACGGCCGCGGGCTGGAGTTCGTCCAGGTCGCCCAGGGCCTGTGGGACTCCTACGAGGCGGACGCGTTCCCCCGCGACCGCCAGGCCCGCCGGTTCCTGGACGTGACCCGGCAGCACGCGCTGAACCACAAGGGCGAGCACTTCGGTGTCGTCGGCCCGCTCAACATCTCCCGCTCGCCGCAGGGGCAGCCGGTCATCTTCCAGGCCGGCGACTCCGAGCAGGGTCGTGACCTGGGCGCCACCATCGGCGAGGGCATCTTCACCCACGCCGCGTCGATCGAGCAGGGCCAGGCCTTCTACACCGACATCAAGTCCCGCGCGGCCGCCAAGGGCCGCAACCCCGACCACCTCATCGTGATGCCCGGCGTCCGGGTATTCGTCGGCGACACCGATACCGAAGCCCGCGAGATCGAGCACGACCTGCAGGTGGCCGACCAGGACTTCGAAAAGGCGCTCGGCGAGCTGGGCCGCCCGTTCGCCTGGCACGACTTCCGGCAGTACGACCTGGACGCGCCGTTCCCCGACGTGCTGCACGTGGCCGAGCGGGGCTTCCGGACCCAGGCCGAGAAGATCGTCCGGCTGGCCCGCGACCACGGCTACACGCTGCGGGAGACCGTGCAGGCGATCTCCGGCCCGAAGCCGACCCCGTTCGCGGGCTCACCCAAGACCGTGGCGGACGAGATGCAACGCTGGTTCGAGGGCCGCGCGCTGGACGGCTACAACATCCACATCGGGCACCCGTCCCAGTTCCGCCGGTTCACCGGCGAGGTGGTGCCCATCCTGCGTGAGCGGGGCCTGGTCCGCGCCGAGTACGAGTCCAGCACGCTGCGCGGCAACCTCGGCCTCCCGGTCCCGGAGAACCGCTACACCGCTGCCCGCCTGGCGGAGGAGCAGGCCGGCCCGCAGCCCAGCAGCAGCACTGGCGAGCTGTCTGCCGCCCGCCTCTAGCGACCGCCCGGGCCGCCCCGGCCCTCTTTTCTCCGCAACGGCCCGTCCGGCCGGCTCACCCGGCCAGCCTGGCCCCCGCCGGGCCTGCCGGCCGGGACCACGGGGGCGAGCCGGCCGGATGCTGGCCTGGCGCCCCGTGCGGGGTGATGAGATTTCTGGCCACAACGGGCGAGTGCGGGGAAGTCACGCAAGCCCGGGAAGTCCGGGATGAGTAGTCTGTTCTGATACGGGAAGTTCCGCAGCCACGCAACGATATGAATTCGCCGGAAGGATTCAGTAAAGCTGGCGTGCCGCCTCCGGCGCTCACCCTACGCTCAGACTAGGCATGTAGACAGGGTTAGCTAACAGCCGCCCCAGATGGTCCATGGAGGTGTGGCGCAGAGTGACCCAGGTGTCCACTCACTCTGCTGGCAGGCCCGGGCTGACCCCGCCAGCCGAGCAGCCGGTGGCGCCTGATCCGCTGGAAGGCCGCAACGGGCCCATCGAGCGGCTGATGAGCAACCTCATCCGCAAGCTCGCCTGGAGCAGGCTGTCCCACCCCAAGGTCGCCGTCTCCCTCTCGCTGGCCGGCCTGCTGGTGGGCATGCTCCTCGGGGCCACCGCCCCCAACGCGGAGACACTGCCCGTCCTGCTGCCGCTGTCCCGGCTGCTGCCGTCGCTGAGCTCGCAGCACGTGCTGGCCAGCCTCATGCTGTACCTCAGCGACATCCTCGCCTGTCTCGGGCTGGCCGGCATGCTGTGGGCGCACAGCCAGGGCTGGCGGCCCAACCCGCGGATCCTGCTGCTGGTCAGCACGGGCATCGTCGGGCTCATGGTCTGCCTCACCCCGGTGGGGTCCTCGGACACCGCGAGCTACGCGGCCTACGGCCGGATCGCCTCGCTGGGCGGCAACCCGTACACCACCAACCCGCTGGCCTTCCTGGGCGCCCACTCCGCCTACACCCAGGTCGTCGGGACCATGTGGAAGGCGCAGCCGTCCGTCTACGGCCCGTTCGCCACCACGATCCAGTGGTTCGCGGCCTCGATCGGCCACGCGAACGTCGCGACCACCATCTGGGTCCTGATGATCCTCAACGGGATCGTCTTCATCGGCGTGGGCTTGCTGCTCCTGCTGACCTCGGACGACCCGGTGCGGGCCACGCTGTTCTGGACCGCCAACCCGGTCCTCATCCTGGAACTGGTCAGCGGCGGCCACCTCGACACGCTGGTGGCGGCCGCCGCGATCGGCGCCATCCAGGTCGCCCGCCGGTTCACCGGGATCTGGGGCGACGTCGTGGTCGGGGTGCTGATCGGCCTGGCCTGCGGGGTGAAGATCTACGCGGTGCTGATCGGCCTGGGACTGGCCTTTCCCCTGCTGCGCAACCGTGAATGGCTGCGCCTCAGCCGGATGACCGTGGTCGCCGTGGCCACGCTCGTGCTCAGCTACAGCTACTACGGGCTCGGCGCGATAAAACCGGTGTTCGGCGGGCTCAAGCTGGTCACGCTGCCCTCACCCTGGCGGGTGTTCGAGCTTACCGGGCAGGCGTTCGGCGTCCCGCAGAACACGATGGCCACCATCATCAGCTGCCTCTGGCCGATCGCGCTGTTCATCGTGGCCTGGCTCGTCTACCGGCGGATCTCCTCCGACCAGCCCGCCGAGGTCGTGGCGCCGTTCGCGCTGACGTTCGCCTGGATCCTCGTCGCCCCCTGGGTCTTCGCCTGGTACACCGCGGTGGCCTGGGCCGCGCTGACCCAGGTGCCGCGCAACCGGATGACCCGGTGGCTGACGATCGTCACGGTGCTGCTCGCCCTCTGCCTGTCCAGCGGCGGCCACGCCGTCCCGACCACGTGACACCGGCGTCACCTCGCAAGCAGGGCCGGTCACGGAAGGTAGCCGTCCGGTGACCCGCGTGCTGGGCAGCGGCCAGGCGAGGGTGGCCGGCGGACAGGGCACCCCGGTGGAGGGCGGGCACCCGGCACGGTGGCGCGCCGCCGGGACCGGCCTGGTCCGGCGGCACTGGCTGGCGCTCCTGCTGCTCGCGGCCGGCCTGGTGCTCCGCGTGCTCGTGCAGTTCGCCTACCGGCCGGCGTTGTTCTACATCGACACCAGCCGGTATCTCTACAACGCCGAGGGGATGGACCCGGTCGGCTACAAGGGGCCGCTGCGGGCGATCCTGTTCGTGGCCGACTTCGGCGCGGTCGCCGCGGTCCAGCACCTGCTGGGCCTGGCCATGGCCGTGGTTATCTACCTGCTGCTGGTGCGCCGCGGCGTGTCCCGGTGGCTGGCCGCGCTGGCCATCGCTCCGGTCCTGCTGGACGCCTACCAGCTGCAGAACGAGCAGGCCATCATGCCGGGCACGTGGTTCGAGGCCCTGATCGTGGCCGGCCTGGCCATCCTGGCATGGCGGCCGGGGCCCGGGTGGCGGGCAGCCGTCGCGGCGGGCCTGGTCCTGGGCACCTCGGCCACGTTCGCCCAGGTCGGCGAGGCCTTGATCCTGCCCGGGGTGATCTACCTGCTGGCCGCGGGCGGCGGCTGGCGGCGCGCCGCCGGGCGGGCCGCCGCGTTCTGCGCCGCGTTCGCCCTGCCGATCGCGGCCTACTGCACCGTCTCCTACACGGTGGCCGGGGACTTCAGCCTGTCCCACACCGGCGTCACCTCGTTCTACGGGAGGGCCGCGGCCGCCGCGGACTGCGCCACGATCAGGCTGCCGGCGGCCGAGCGGGCCATCTGCCCGACTCCGGCTCAGCAGGCCAGGGGCGCGGACTGGCTGGAGTTCGAGCCCGGTTCCCCGGTCCGGCCGTACTACGCGAAGCTGCCGCGGGCCGAGACCGACAGCCTGCTCTCCAACTTCAACCACCAGGTGCTGACCCAGCAGCCGCTGCGGGTGCTCGGCGCTTACGCCCGTGACGTGGTCAAGCTGTTCGCGCTGACCCGCGACACCAGCCCCGGGGACACGCCCATCTCGCGCTGGCAGTTCCAGACGACGTTCCCGTACTTCTCCTCGCACTCGACCAGGCAGGACGTGGCGGCCGAGATCGCCCAGTTCGGCGGGGGCACCCCGGCCGTCTGGCGGCCGGCCGCCGGATTCCTGCACTCCTACCAGCTGGATGGCGGCTTCACCCCCGGACCGTTGCTGGCCGTGTGCGTGGTCACCGGGCTGGCCGGGTCCGGGGTGCTGCTGCGCCGCCGCTGGCGGTCGGACCCGGCGACCCGGTCGCTGGCCCTGGCCTGCCTGCTGTTTTTCGCCTCGGGTACGTGCGTGCTGCTGGTGTCCGACCTGTTCGAGTTCTCGTGGCGGTACCAGCTGCCCGCCCTCGTCACGCTCGTGCCGGCCGGCGCCCTGGGGATCGCCGCCCTGAAACGGGCCGTGCCCGGGCCGAAGTAGCAGGCGCCGCGGCCTGCCGCGGTCAGGGCGGCGGGCTGCCGCGCCGCCGCCAGCGGCCGAGCGGGGCGATCTGCCCGAAGCGCCGGAACGGGATGACGTAGTACAGCGCGATGGCCAGGTACCCGACCACGGCGATGACCGGGACGAAGAGCCCGGCGACGATCAGGATCAG
>Ga0187867_10000716_pt1 | contig 29282 bp, 19 predicted proteins | sample June2016WEW_13_1_FD_132976 | JGI IMG/M metagenome (GOLD analysis project Ga0187867, IMG submission 132976) | Peatland microbial communities from SPRUCE experiment site at the Marcell Experimental Forest, Minnesota, USA - June2016WEW_13_10 | ecosystem: Environmental > Terrestrial > Soil >... | reverse complement strand
GCAGGTCTCGGGGCCCGTGACACTCTTCGCCTCGAGTCCGGACTGCCTCTGCACGGCCACGAGCTCGGCGCCGGCATCACCTCGTTGCAGGCAGGGCTCGGCTGGGTGGTCAGCTGGGACAAGGGCCCGTTCCGGGGTCGCGAGGCGCTGGACCGCGAGCGCACTGCCGGACTTCGCCGCCGCCTGCGAGGTCTGCTCGCCGAGGGACGCAGACCGCCCCGCAACGGGGACGACGTCTTCGTCGAGGGCGAAGTCGCGGGCGTTGTCACCAGCGGCAATTTTTCTCCGGTGCTGCAGCGCGGGATCGCGCTCGCGTTCCTGCCTCCGGGGACGGCCATGGGTGCCAAGGTCGAGATCGCGCTGCGGGGAAGTCAGCTCCCGGCGATCGTCGTAAAGCCGCCGTTCCAGCGGCTGAAAGTGGAAGGGGCTGGCTCTTGAGCGCGCCGTTTGTTGCACACACCGACGCCGAGATCGCCGAGATGCTCGGCTTCTTGGGCCTCGACGACCTCGACGGCCTGTTCGGCGAGATCCCCGAGGCCCTGAGACTGGCGGAGGGCCTCGATCTCCCGCCCGCGATGAGCGAGCCGGATGTCGCTTGGCGTCTCGACGAGCTCGCCTCCCGCAATCGGCCGTGCGGCCGTGACCTCGTCTGCTTTGCCGGGGCAGGTTCCTACGACCACGAGATCCCCGCGGTCGTGAAGGCCATCGCGTCTCGCTCGGAGTTCGTGACGGCCTATACCCCTTACCAGCCCGAGGTCTCACAGGGTGTTCTGCAGGCGATCTTCGAGTACCAGACAATGATCGCCCGGCTGAGTGGCCTCGAGGTCGCCAATGCTTCGCTCTATGACGGGGCGGCAGCTCTGGTCGAGGCGGTGAACCTCGCCGTGGTGGCAACGGGCCACAAACGGGTGCTCTGCTCACAGGGCGTCCATCCCCATTGGCGCCAGCAGTTGGAGACGTTCTCACGTGGATCCGGCAACGAGATCGACACGGTGCCGCTGTCGGGAGGCGTCACCTCGTGGGACGGGATCGTCGACGAAGGGCCGTTCGGCGCGATCGTCGTCGCCGCTCCCAACTTCCTCGGCTGCTTGGAGGACATAGCCTCCGCCCGCGCCGCCGCCGACCGTTTCGGCGCTCGCCTGGTCGTGTGCTTCGATCCCGTTTCGGCGGGGCTGCTCCAGTCCCCGGGCTCGCTCGGTGCCGACGTAGTGGTTGGCGAGGGACAGCCCTTCGGGACGGCGCTGGGCTTCGGCGGACCTTATCTGGGCTTGTTCGCGTGCCGTCTGGCAGACGTGAGGCGGCTTCCCGGACGGATCGTCGGAGAGACAGTCGACACAGGAGGGCGCCACGCCTACGTCATGACGTTGCGGGCACGCGAGCAGGACATCCGTCGCGAACGGGCGTCCTCGAATGTCTGCACGAACCAGACGTTGATGGCCGTGACTGCGGCAGTCCACCTTTCGTGGCTCGGCCCGAAGGGACTGCGCGATGTGGCCTTGGGATGTGCGAGAGCAACGCGTTACACGCGCGAGGCTCTCTGCTCGATCGACGGAGTGCAACTCATGACAACTGCCCCGGTGCTGCGGGAGTTCGCCATCCGGACGCCGATCGCGCCCGAGAAGCTCATCGAGAGCTTAGTGGAAGACGGTTATCTGGCCGGTGTGCCCATCCGGGCCGGCTTCGAGGGCACCGCCTATCACGGAGGATTGCTCGTGTCCGCGACAGAAAGGCGTACCCGTAGCGAGATCGACGGCTTCGCTGCCGCATTCGAGAAGGCCGTCCGATGAGCGCGCCGCTACCCGCCGGCCGGGCTCTGGGGGCGCCGCTCCTCGCTCACGACTTTGAGCCGACCATCTTCGAGTTCTCCGCGCCGGGACGCCACGCCGCCTCGTTCCGGACGACAGACCTGCCGACCTGGACCGCTGAAGAGCTCGTTCCCCAAGGCTTCCTGCAGGCCGAGTCGGTGGCGCTACCGGAAGTCTCCGAGCGTGACCTCGTCTCTCACTTCACCCGTCTCACTCACCGCCAGTACTCCGTCGACCTCGGGGCTTACCCGCTCGGTTCGTGCACGATGAAATACAACCCGAAGGCCGCGGACGCCGGTGCGTCTCTCCCCGGCTTCACTCAGGTCCACCCTGCTGCTCCGGCCACGTGCACCCAGGGGTGGCTCGAGCTCCTCGTCGAGCTCGAGGAGGCTCTTTGCGAGATCACCGGGATGGAGGCCGCCACCTTGCAGCCAGCCGCCGGCGCGGCCGGCGAGCTGACGGGCCTGTTGCTGATGCGCGCGTACCACTCCGCCAACGGCGAGTCCGAACGTAGGCGACGTGTGATCATCCCCGACTCAGCCCATGGCACCAACCCGGCCTCTGTGACGCTGAGCGGTTACGAGGTCGCAACGGTCGGGACGAACGCGCGGGGCGGAGTCGACCTCGACGCGCTGCGCGCGTTGTTGGACGACGACGTGGCGGGGATCATGCTGACGAACCCCAGTACCCTCGGCTTGTTCGAGGAGGACATCGTCGAGATCGCCGAGGCGGTGCACGATGTCGGTGGCCTGCTCTACTACGACGGTGCCAACCTGAACGCGATCCTCGGGATCGTGCGGCCGGGAGACATGGGTTTCGACATTGTGCACCTGAACGTGCACAAGACCTTCGCGACCCCGCACGGCGGGGGAGGCCCGGGGGCGGGTCCAGTGGCCGTTTGTGCCAAGCTCGCTCCTTTCCTCCCGGGCCCGAGGCCCACGCGGGGCGAAGCGGGATATGAGCTCACCACGCCCGAGCACTCGATTGGAAGGGTGCACTCCTGGCACGGCAACGCCGTCGTGCTGCTCCGCGCCTGGATGTACCTGCGCCTTAACGGGGGCGACGGCTTGAAGCGTGTCTCGGAGATCGCAGTGCTGAACGCGAACTGGTTCAAGGAACGCCTCCGCGGCACGTACGACATCGCCTATGACAGGCCCGTTATGCACGAGTGTGTCGTCTCGGCGAAATCGCTCCACCACGACGTGGGCCTCAGCGCCCTGGACGTGGCAAAGCGTCTGATGGAGCTCGGCTTCCATCCCCCGACGGTCTACTTCCCGCTCATCGTCGAGGAGGCTCTCATGGTCGAGCCAACCGAGACCGAGAGCCCCCAGACGCTGGCTGCGCTCGCTGATGCGTTCGTCCAGGTCGCGCGCGAATCGCGCGACGCCGGGAATGCGGACGACGCCAAGGCCGCCCCGCGAACGACCCCGGTCGGGCGCCTCGACGATGTCCGGGCGGCTCGCAAGCTTGTAGTGACCTTTGACCAGCGCCGCCCGGACTAGGGCGGTGCTCGACGTCGTGCCCGGGCGCGGCCCCGCCGCTGGAAGAACGAAACAGGGGGAGGACTAACCTCGGGGCGTGGGTCCCGCGTGGTTTTCGCGTCGGGCGGTCCTCCTCCATCTGACCGCGCTCGTCGTGATCCCTGGCTGTCTGGCTCTCGGATGGTGGCAGTTACACCGCGCGCTGTCGGGCAACACGCTCAGCTGGGCGTACACCGTCGAGTGGCCGTTCTTTGCCGCTTACGGCGTCTACATGTGGTGGAGGATCCTCCACGAGCAACCGGTGAAGCCTTCCCAGACGTCGTCGGGCTCAGCTCTGGACCAGCCTTTGACCAACGAGCCAGATCGGTACGAGGAGGCCGAGGACGAGGAGCTCGCCGCCTATAACCGCTACCTTGCCCAGCTCAACGCAACAGACGAACACAAGCTACGTTGAGAGGCTCGTGGACCCGGCCGAGAAATCCGCCCTCGTGCGTTACCGGTTCATGGCCTACGTCGTCGGCGTCGGCCTCCTCGTCCTCGTGCTCGTCGGTGTGCCGCTCCAGTACGTAGCCGGCGAGCCTGCTGTCGTCCAGGTCGTCGGCCCGGTCCACGGGATCTTGTACATCGTCTACCTCATGACGGCGGCCGATCTCGCCCGTAGGTTCCGCCTGAGCCTCAGCCAGGTGATCGCATTGGTATCGGCGGGATTCGTGCCTTTTCTCGCCTTTGTTGTCGAGCGCTGGATGACGAGGCGTATCGCAGGACAAAGCGTCGAAGCCGGCAGAGCCACGCGCGGCTCAGACGGGCGCTAGAGAGGTGGCGGAATGACTGGGGACGTCTTGTCGGAGTCGGGCGCCCTTGGCGTGCCCGCTGTCGTCATTCACGGCGGCGCCGGCGAGTTCGGTCGGGTGAGCTCGCCAGATCAGCTCGCCCGGCTCGAGGAAGACCTGTCCGACGCGCTCGAGACCGCGTGGGAAGTGCTCGGCGCAGGTGGTAGCGCTCTCGATTGCGTCATCGAGGCCGTCGCGTGCATGGAAGCCTCGGGCAACTTCAATTGTGGGAGGGGCGCCGTGGCCACTTCAGAAGGCACAGTGGAGACCGACGCAGCGGTCATGGACGGCATGAGCGGGAGCTTCGGGGCGATCTGTGCCGCGACCTGGCCAGAGAGCCCCGTGCGCGCCGCGCGGGCGGTCCTGGCGCTTGGTGGACCTGCTGAGGGGCCGATCCTTCTCGCCGGCGCCGGTGCCGACCGGTTCTGCGAGAGAGCGGGTCTGGCACCCAGAGTTGCTGCCTCGCTCTGTGGCGAGGGTGTCGCGCCGTTTTCCCGCAGCGGAACGGTGGGGGCTGTGGCCGTCGACCGGGAGGGCCATCTCGCCACTGCGACGTCGACTGGCGGGCGTCTCGGCAAGCTGCCCGGACGAGTGGGGGACTCCCCGATCGCCGGAGCGGGAACCTGGGCAGACGATCGGAGCGTCGCGGTCTCTGCGACTGGGGAAGGCGAGTCGTTCCTGGTCGCCGGATTCGCTCACCGGGTCGACTGGTGCGTCACGGAAGGAGCGTCGCTCGCAGTGGCGCTCGGTGACGCGCTCGCGTCGGTTCGCTCACGGGGCGGCCACGGGGGCGCGATCGTACTGGCGCGCGACGGCTGCTTTGCTGTCGCGTTCGACACCTTTGCCATGGCACGTGGCTGGCGGAGCAAGAGCGGCTCGACAATCCGGCCCCTCCGTCCGGACAACGATGGGCGACCAGGGGCTCGGGCTTGACATGAAGGGCTGCTGATCATGGGCGCCGGCTAGCACGCCGCCTCACGGCGATCAGCTGGTGGAGGTTCGATCGCGGGACCCGGAGCAAGCACGATGCGGTCGCGTCCCTCGGCTTTGGCGCGGTACATGGCTGCATCGGCGACATTGACGACCTGGTCGAGCACGGCGCCGTGCCGCGGGAAGAACGCCACCCCTATCGAGGCGGTCACACGCGGCACGCCGTTTCCCGGCGTGGGCAGCTTGGTCAGGACCTCTCGCACCGCTTCGGCGACCCGCATTGCCCCCATCTCGTCGGTGTTGTGAAGCATCAGGAGGAACTCCTCGCCACCGTAACGAACGGCCGCGTCGCCAGTCCGGAGCGTGCCCTGTATCGCTCGGCCGACATTGCGCAGCAGAGCGTCACCGGCCATGTGCCCGCACTGGTCGTTCACCCGTTTGAAGTGGTCGAGGTCTATCAGCAGGATCCCTATCTGGGTCCCGGCTCGGCTGCTGAGGGCAGCCTCGCGCGTCGCCAGCTCGTCCCACCAGCGATGGTTGAGCAGTCCGGTCAAGGTGTCGGTCATCGCACGCAACTCGAGCTCGGCATACAGCTGGGCGTTGCGCCAGGCGGCAGCGGTGATGTAACCGAAGAGCGCACAGCGCTCGAGGTCCTCCTCGGTGAACTGGGAGCGACCGTTGCGCCACATGTCGATGACGCCGAGCCGGTGGTCGCCGGCGATGAGCGGTACGACGAGCAGGGACTCCTCCAAAGTCGACTCGTCTTGTCCGGGGATCGACACGGCCTCCGAATGGCTGCGCGTGTCGGGGCAGTTGTACGGGTAGCCACGGAGGAACGCCCAGCCCGTGATTCCCCGGTCCATCGAGATGTCCATCTCGTTGAGCCCTTCCAGCTCCTCGCCCGCGAGGACGCGTGCCCGGAGCCGGTACCGGTCCCAGTCGGCTTCGAAGATCGCGAACCGGTCGGCATGCACCGTTAGTGGCAAGCGCTCAGCTGTGACCTGAAGGATCCGGCTCGGATCGTGCTCGGCCTGCATAAGGCGAGCGGCCTCCCCGAGAGACCATGCGAAGCCCTGGGCATCGACCGGCAAGTGCCCGACGGCCGGAAGTTTGGCGACGAGAGCCGGGGCGTCCAGTGCTTCGCCCGGCGCGGTGAGGACCCGTACGCCTTGCCGGCGGAACCAGGCCGGTGAGACCACCTCGTCGCCCGGCTCTGCAGCTGCGGCGTTGAGCACAGCAGGAGATCCCAGGTGCGGGCCGATCCCCAGGCGTACTCCGAGCCCTATCAAGCGCTGGGCAATGGCGTCATCGTCGATGCCGCGGAGAATGACGTGCGCATTGAGCCGGGCGCAATAGGCAAGAAGCCCGGCGAGCTCTGCGCGCGCCCGGATGCCAGTCGAAACGTAGTCGGTGTAGGTCGGGTCCAACATCACAAAGCTCGGCATGAGGTCACCGACGGGCCTGCGGCCGAGCACCCCGGGCGCGACCTCGGCGAGTGCAATGAGAAACCCCCTCTCCCGTAACCTGGCAACCCGGCGCTCGACCAGCTCCACCAGCTCGAGCGCCGTCGCCTCGGCAATGACCCACGCAACCTCTCCAGGTGCGGCCCCGACGTCGTCGGCTGTGCTGAAAGGGTCGAATTCCTCGTCTTGGAGAACATCTGCCGTCAGTGGCACGAAGAGCACCGCAGGGCTGGTGTACTGAACCGCCGGGAGCGCGCCGCGGACGAACTTTCTCGTGTCCTCGCACATCGACGCGCGGGGGAGGGCCTCGTAGCCGAACACCGTTCGGTCCTGGAGGTCCATCACCGGCTGCAGCGCGATGAAGGTGTCAAAGCCGGCTGAATCCTCTTCTGGCTCGTTGTCTCCCAGCGCAGGGCCTCGCACGTCTCAAGCGTAGAACGATCGGGGACTCACAAAGCCAAAACACGACATGGCGACGAGAAATCTGCCGAGGTTGGCCGGTGAGTTGGAGGTAGAGTCCCGCGACATGAGCGGCCGGAGCTTCGCTTGAGGTGCCGCGCCTCGCGGCGGGGTCAGCTTCTGTGACTATTGGCGACGCGGACACCCCGGCCTCGAGCGTCCGGCCCGCGTGGTCAAGGTGGGCGCTCCTACGACTGGCTGTGGGCTCGGTGGCCACGATCGGCGGCTTCAGTGGTCTGTTGTTCCTTCTCTACGCGAGGTCGGTGCATGACCAAGCCGGGACCTCCGACAGAGCGACCATCATCCTCGAGGGTCAGGCCATGGCCGGCGGGCATCTTCTGCTTCAAGGCTGGAATTTGACTTTCGCCTCGTACTGGACGAGTGACGCGCCCTTCTACGATGCGGCTGTTCGCCTCGGAGGTCTGCGGCCGGGACTTCTCTACGCGGGATCTGCGGTCATGGCGGCCCTTGTGATCACAGTCGGTGTTCTCATCGCCCGGGAGGGTTGCCGTGGCGCGCCGGCTCTTGCCGGCGGTGGGGCGGTCGTGGCTCTCCTCGCGTTCACCACCCCCGCCATGGCGCTTTTTTTCGTCGGCAGGGGATTCCACATCAGCACAGTGCTGTACGCGCTCTTGGCGTTCGCCGCGCTCAGGCGGGGGTGCTTTGGCTGGGGATGGCTCCTGGCGGTGGTCTTGCTCGCGGCTGGGATGCTCGGCGATCTCCTACTTGTCGCCTACGCAGTGGTACCCCTGCTCCTTGGCGGTCTCGTGGCAGCGCTGCGCCAGCGAAGGTGGCAAAGCGCGGTGGCGGACGTCTCCGCCGGAGTCGTCAGTGTGGCCGTCGCAGCTCTCGCACGTCGGCTTGCCGACGCGCGGGGCGCGTTCACGTCCCATCCGGCGTTGTCAATAGTGCACTTGGGCCAGATGTTCTCGAACCTGGGACACACGCCGGGCTACGTCTCTGATCTTCTCGGGCTGACGAACGGCCTGCGCCACAACGGAGGAGTGCCGCCCGTCTTGGGCGAGGTGCACGCCGTGGGTGCGCTCTGCGTGCTGGCTTGCTTTGTGGCAGCGCTGTCAAGCCTTGTCGCGGGCATTGGGCGCAAGCGGCCCGGGAAGCTCCGGGCGTGCGCACCCGAGCTATGGAGGCTCGACGACCTCCTCCTCATAGCGGTGCTCTGCTCGGCGGTGTCGTTCGTCGTGCTCGCACGGGCCGACCAGAGCGGGGTCCGCTATCTCACTGTGACCGTCGTGTTCGCCTGCGTCCTGGCCGGTCGCCTGGTTGCGCGAGCCTGGCCGAAGATCCCGGCCGGCCGCCCGGTCCGCACGTTCGCGATCGTCGGTCTGGCCGTTTCTTTGTGCTTCGCTGCCGGAGTCGGCTATTCATTGTCTCGCCCCGAGCCGCCGAACGAGGTCCCGTCGTTGGTCGCGTGGCTGGAGGCTCACAATCTTCGATGGGGGATCGGTGACTACTGGGCTGCCAGCATCACTACGGTCCAGAGCGGCGGAGAGGTCATCGTACGGCCCGTGGCCGCTGCCAACGGCGGTGCCCTTCAGGAGATGACGAACCTGTCGTCGCCGAGGTGGTACCTCGGTCACGAGTGGCAATTCCTCGTCTACGGCAAACCCTTCACCGACAACGTCGACCTCGACGCCGCGCTGAGGACCTGGGGCCCGCCGGCGCAGGTTCACGTCATCGGCTCATACCACGTCCTTGTCTGGAGCCACCCGGTCGTCCTTCCCAGCCCTGCGCCCGCGTAAGCAGTGAAGCGTCTCCCGCACGAGAGCTCAGCCCGCCCTCGCATGGCTGGTCGTCGCCCACGACCACGCGGACGACGTTGCTAGGCTCAGAACGAGACCGAGGGCCGTCAGCGGTGGTGAGGGCGAAGGAAGGCCGATCTTGAACACCAGCTCATGGGTTGTCGTCGGCCTTGACAACGGCGGCAACTGCAACAGCTCGACGGTGCTCGACGGCTTGGGGCGCTTCCTGGTGGACAGGTTGGTCGAAAGCCCCAGCCGCGTCCGGGAGGGGCCGGGTGTGGCAGTTGAAGCCCTCGTCGAGGCCCTCGATCAGGCGCTCGGCCTCACGGGGGTGACGCGGGAGTTGGTGCGCGCCGTCGGCCTTGGGACACCAGGGCCCGCCAGCCGCGATGGCGTGATCTCTTCGAAGGGGGCGACGAACTTCTCCGAAGCACCCTGGCGTGGGTTCGATATCCGCGCCGCGCTCGAGCGTCGCCTGGGCGTTCCGGTCGTCTACAACAACGACGGCAACGCCGCAGCGCTCTACGCCCATCACGCGCACTTCGGCCGCGAGGCTGCGCTGCACTCCTCGGTGTCGGCGATCGTCGGCACAGGTCTAGGGGGAGGAGTGATAGAGGCCGGGCGTGTCATCCGCGGGGCTGCCGGGATGGCCGGTGAGCTCGGCCATGTCCACATACCGATGCAAGGGCTCCTGGCCGGTGGGCAGCCAATGCCGGAATGCAACTGCGGCTTCGCCGGCGATGTCGAGAGCGTCGCCTCGCTGACCGGGATCGAGAGGAACCTCCTGCCGTACTGGCTGAAGCGCTTTCCGGGCCACGAGCTCGCGAGAAACGAGTCGATCAGCGAGGCCGCGAAGCTGGTCCGAAGCTATGCAGACTCCGAGGACCAGCTGGCACTCGAGATCTTCAACCAGCAGGCGATGGCGATCGGACGGCTCTTTACGATCGCGAGCAACTTCATCGATCCAAGCGCCTATTTCGTGGGCGGCGGGGTAGTCGAGGCATCGCCGAGGTTCCGGGAGTGGTTCCTCACACGCGTCCGCGAGCACACGCACCTGCGAGAAGAACAGCTTGAGGTCACGACGTTCGCGCTCATTGCCGACCTGGACATGGCAGGTGCCAGAGGGGCCGCGCTCGCGGCACTCGACTCGCTCGACACGCTCTGATCCCGAACGCGATCGGCTCCGCCCCTGATGGCGCAATGCAGTTTGCGCATGCCGAATCGTCACAGACAAGTACGCTCGATAACCGTGGATGTTCGCGGGGGACGAGAGGCCTCTGTCGCAGAAGGAAAGTTTTCGCCCGACGCGTTTCGTGCAGCAGCGGAGTTCATGCCCCACATGGTGTGGATGGCCACCCCTGACCGATTGGTCGAGTACGTCAACTCTCAGGGAACCGACTACGTCGGGTTGCCGATGGAGGACATCTGCGGGTGGAAGTGGATTTCGGTGCTGCATCCCGATGACGCCGATCGGGTTCAGACGGTCAGGGATCTAGCTGCTAGGACTCAGGCTCCGCTCGTCGCCGAGTGCCGTCTCAGACGCTTCGACGGTCAGTACCGATGGCACGACCTACGATCCCTTCCGGTCCTCGATGACGACGGGGCGATCCTCAAATGGATCGGCACCGCGACTGACATCGAGGACATAAAGCGCGCCGAAGCCGATCTTCGTCTCTCCAAATACGAGGTGGAGGAAGCTCTGACGTTGCTCGAAACGCTGCAAGGCAGTGTCCCCATCGGGTTCTGCCTTGTGGACTCAGACTTCCGGTATCTGCGCATCAATGAGGCCCTGGCCGCGTACAACGGCTTGCCGGTTGCCGAGCATATCGGCCGTCGCACCGCCGAGGTTGTGCCGGAGCTGTGGCCCGAGATCGAGCCGTACTACCGGCGGGTCCTCGAGACTGGCGAGTCGGTCCTGAACGTGGACGTCGAGCGCCCATCACTGGCCGACCCTGGCCAGATGCACAGCTGGCTGGAGAGCTTCTACCCCGTCGTCGTGGACGGCGAGAGCATCGGGGTGGGCGCCATCGTCGTCGACGTCACCCAGTCCAAGCAGGCCGAGCGGACGCGATCCGACCTCACACAGGCGGCCGCGGATGCTATGGCCGCGATGGTCGAAGTGCGGGACCCATACACATCCGGCCACCAGAGCCGCGTGGCCGCCATTGCGTCCGCGATTGCCGTTGACTTGGGGCTGGACGACGACACGGTCGAAGGTATCGACCTCGCTGCACGCATCCACGACATTGGAAAGATCGGGACACCCGCTGAGATCCTGAGCCGTCCTTCCAACCTCAGCCCGATGGAGTGGGAGCTCATCAAGATCCACGCCCAGGCCGGCGCGGACATCGTCAAAGGGATCAGCTTTCCGTGGCCGGTGGCGGAGATGATTGTGCAACATCATGAGCGCCTGGACGGCTCCGGGTACCCGCGTGGACTTCGTGGGGAGGAGATCGGTCTTGGAGCACGGATCATCGCCGTGGCTGACACGGTGGAGGCCATGTCGTCACACCGGCCCTACCGTGCCGCACTAGGGATCGACGCTGCCCTCGCTGAGATAGTCAACGGACGCGGGAAGCTGTTCGACCCCGCAGTCGTGGACGCCTGCGTAGCTCTTGTTCATAGCGGTCGGATGCACCCCGAAACGACTTGGGAGTCGACCGGATAATCCGTGTCCGGGTCTGCCGTTATCTGGCCTTCGGCGTGGCCCTCTTTTGAGAGTTACAGGAGGCGCAGCCGTCCCGGGGACGGGCACCAGCGCCGGCGTGGTTGTCAGCCCACGAGCGCGACGACTGCCTCCGGCAGCAGTGGGCGAGCGAAGAGGAACCCCTGACCCTGGTCGCAGTCCAACCGCGCGAGCGTGTCGAGTTGATGGCTTGTTTCGATTCCCTCGCCGACCACGGTTATGCCCAGCGCGTGGGACATCGCCGTAACCGCAGCGACGATTTCGCGGTCGCGGGGGCTCCGGCCGATCTGTGCCACGAAGCTCCGGTCGATCTTCAAGATGTCAACCTTCATCCGCTGCAGGTGCGCGAGCGATGAATAGCCCGTTCCGAAGTCGTCCAGGGCGAGGCGCACGCCGAGGTGCGACAGGGCTGACAGCGTCTCTTGGACGTCGCCCCACTCGCCGACGAACGCGGTCTCGGTCATCTCCAGGCAGAGCCGCGCCGGCTTGATCCCGTGGCGGCGGACTACCTCTGCAACACGCTCGGCGAACTCGGGGTCGGACAGTTCGGCGCCTGACACGTTGACGGCCATGGTGAAATCGCCGGGCCAGTCTTCGCGCGAAACCCACTCGGCGAGCTGACGGCAGGCCTCGTTCAAGACGAACGAGTCGATCTTGCCGATCATCCCGTGTTGCTCGGCGAAGGGGACGAAATCGTCGGGCCCGACGACACCGCGCTCTGCATGGCGCCAACGCACCAGTGCCTCGACTCCGATCAACGACTGGTCGTCGAGGGAGAACAGTGGCTGGTACAGAAGGAACAACTCTGCGCACTCGATCGCGCGGCTCAGCTCGGCCTGGAGGCGGCTCGCCGAGGTACCGATGCGCTCGGATGAGTCGAAGGCCCGATAGCGGTTCCGACCTGTTTCCTTGGCTTCGTACATCATTGCGTCCGCGTCGCGAATCAGGTCGAAGGGCTCGGTGAAGCGATCGCGGGTGACGACGATCCCGACACTGCAGGTGATGGAGAGGTCACGCCCATCCTCCACGTACGGAGCGCGGATCCCCTCGACGATGCGGTCGCCGATGAGACCGACGTCATCGTCGCCGCTGAGGGCTCCGCATAGCAGAACGAACTCGTCACCACCGAGGCGGGCGACGGTGTCGGCATGCCGCGAGAGCTGCGAGAGCCTGCGACCGACCTCGGCGAGCACCTGGTCGCCGGCGTCGTGACCGAACGAGTCGTTGATCGCTTTGAAGTGGTCGAGGTCGACGTACAGGACCGCAAGCCGACCCGGCTGTCGTTCCAGGGTGGCAAGGCCCTGGGACAGCCGGTCCATCAAGGCGACCCGGTTCGCCAGGCCGGTCACCGGGTCGTGCAGGGCCTGGTAAGCGAGAGCCTTCTCCGCCTTGATCTGCGCCGTCACGTCGCGGGAAATGCCGAACGTGCCGATGATCCTGCCGTGCTCGTCGCGAAGCGGCATCTTGGTGGTCGAAACCCAGGGACTGGACCCGTTCCGGAAGGTCTCCCGCTCCAGCTTCCCCACCAGCGGCTCGCCGGTGCGGATGATCTTCTGCTCGTCCTCAAAGGCAGCAGCAGCGTGTTCCTTGCTGAAGAAGTCGAAGTCGGTCTTCCCGACTATCTCTTCCACGGTGCGGTCCGGAGCGATCGCGGCGATCCAACCTGCGCTGACCAGAAGGAAGCGGCTGCGTACGTCCTTGAAGTACACGCGTTCCTCGGTGGTGGACAGTAGGTTGCCCATACAGGTGAGCTTGAGCTCGCGCAGCGGCTCGCTCTCCTGCAATCGCTGTTGGAGCAGCTTCGCCTCAGCCATCTCGACTCCTGTGCGGGGATCGATGGGTACTATCGATCGATGGGTACTATCGACCGATTCGGCGCAGATGTTGAGTGCCGGCTCGGTGGCCACCGACAAGTGTTACTGCCGCAGGCACAGCCGTAGTGGGGGAGTGAGGGACGTTGCCGCGCTCGCTCGCCGGGGTCATATGCCAGCGCGGGCCGCTCGAGAATGGCGCCGCGTCGCCGCGGTGCGCGTGGCCCCACGGGTGCACGCATCAGGGCGTCTTTTCCGGACGGCCGTGGCCGACCCTCAGCCCACGAGCGCGACGACTGCCTCCGGCAGCAGTGGGCGAGCGAAGAGGAACCCCTGACCCTGGTCGCAGTCCAAACCGGCGAGCGCCTCGAGCTGGTCGTTCGTTTCAATGCCCTCGCCGACAACGGTTGTGCCGAGCGCGTGGGACATCGCCATCACGGCAGCCACGATTTCACGGTCGCGGGGGCTCTTGCTGATTTGCGCGACGAAGCTCCGGTCGATCTTCAAGACGTCAACTTTCAGATGCTGCAAGTGGGAAAGCGTCGAGTAGCCGGTGCCGAAGTCGTCGAGGGCGAGGCGCACGCCGAGCCTTGGCAGGGCTGACAGTGTCTCCTCGACGTCGCCGAATTCACCCATCAGCGCGGTTTCGGTTATCTCCAGGCAGATCAGCGCCGCGTCGATTCCGTGGTGGCGGATCACATCGGCGACATGCGCGGCGAACTCGGGGTCCGACAGTTCGGCGCCTGACACGTTCACGGCCATGGTGAAACCGCCGGGCCAGCCTTCGCGGGACGTCCATTCGGCGATTTGGCGGCAAGCCTCGTTCAAGACGAACGAGTCGATCTGGCCGATCAGCCCATGTTGTTCGGCGAAGGGAACAAAATCTTCGGGCAGCACAACACCGCGCTCGGGATGGCGCCAACGCACCAGCGCCTCGACCCCGATCAACGACCGGTCCTCCAAGGAGAAGAGTGGCTGGTAGAGAAGGAACAGCTCCTCGCCCTCGATCGCACGGCTCAGATCAGCCTGGAGGAGGCTCCCCGGCGTAGCGATGTGCTGGGCGGAGTCGTAGACCCGATATCGGTTGCGCCCAGTCTCCTTCACTTCGTACATCGCTTCGTCGGCGTTACGAATCAGCTGCTCGGGCTCGGCCAGGGGATCGCTTGTGATGACTATTCCGACGCTGCAGGTGAGCGAGAGGTCACACCCATCCTCGATGTAAGGGGCGCGGATCCCCTGCACGATGCGGTCGGCGATGAGACCGACGTCATCGTCGCCGCTGAGGGCCCCGCACAGCACGACGAATTCGTCACCGCCCAGGCGGGCGACGGTGTCGGCACGTCGAGACAGGAGCGAGAGCCGGCGCCCGACCTCGGCGAGCACCTGGTCTCCGGCGTCGTGACCGAACGAGTCGTTGATCTGTTTGAAGTGGTCCAAGTCGACGTACAGGACCGCGAGCCGACCCGGCTGGCGTTCGAGGGCGGCAAGAGACTGTGACAGCCGGTCCATCAGGGCGACCCGGTTCGCCAGGCCGGTCACCGGGTCGTGCAGGGCCTGGTAAGCGAGAGCCTTCTCCGCTTTGATCTGCGCCGTCACGTCGCGGGAGAGGCCGAATGTCCCGATGATCTGGCCGTGCTCGTCGCGAAGCGGCATCTTGGTGGTCGAAACCCAGGGACCGGTGCGGTCTCGGAACGTCTCCTGCTCCAGCTTTTCCACGATCGGCTCGCCGGTGCGGATGATCCGCTGCTCGTCCTCAAAGGCAACAGCAGCGTGCTCATCGCTGAAGAAGTCGAAGTCCGTCTTCCCGATGACCTCTTCGAGGGTATGGCCCGGGGCCGCCGTGGCGAGCCAGCCTGCGCTGACCAGGAGGAAGCGGCTCTGCAGGTCCTTGAAGTAGATGCGCTCCTGGGCGCTGTTCAGCAGGTTGCGCATGCAAGTGCGCTCGATCCCGAGCAGAGGCCCGCTCGCAAGCGACCGCTGTGAATGCAGCTTCGCCTTGACCATCGCAACTCCTACTCAGGGACTGACGCGTACTATCGACCGGTTCGCCCGGAATGCTTAGCGCCGGCTCAGAGACCTGTCCCGCGTTGGGCCTTGCTTGTTGTCTTAACAAAAGCTGCCAGGTTCTCGCGTCGCCTTGGACCTCACACAAGTCTAAGGCCTGAGCTACATCGGTGGTGGGGGAGGAGCCAGGAACCAGCGTGCTTCATCGAGCACAGCTTGGAGGCGTTCAGGTAAGTCGACCCTGGCGAAGCGAGAAAGACCACTCTGGGCGGCCGTGTGCTCTCGGTGAGTTACGATCCGCGGTTGGTACACGGCCGCCCAGCTGAGGTTGCTTACGCGATGGGTTCGAGATACCACGAAACCCGTCACTATGGGTTTACGGGCATCACCGTCGACGTCATCTCGAAGCGGTGACCTCGCGGCTCAGCAGCGGAGCACTCGCCCCGGACTGGTAATACGACATAACGGACAGTGCCCGCGGTTTTCCCTGTCGCAGTCTGCGACGGTAGGCGGCCTGCCTGCAGGCAGGGGAGCAGTACGTCGCGCGCACATCGAGGAGCGCCGGCCGTTGGCACTCAGGGCACGTGCGCCGCACCTGAGTCGAACGAGTCATTGTGAGGTCACAGTAGCTGTTACGGGTCCCGTTAAGGGTGTTGCGGGTGTTACGGGCGACCTGGCGAAGCAAGAAATCGCGCTCTTGGTTGGCAGTCGGTCCTGGTGGGTTACGATTCCGCGGGTAGACATGGCGGCGAAGAACCGTCGCCGGCGAAGCGAGGTAGCCCATGTTTCGTTCCAAGACACTGTCAAAGGCAATGGCTGTCACCGCCGCGGTCGTCGTTGCGACGCTGGTGCTCGTTGGCGCACCCCTCGCGGCACTCGGCGCAAGTCCAATTCCGGTCGTCCTGTCGTTCACCTCGACAAAGACCACCATCCCCGACACCGGTGCCAGAATCGTCCTCAAGGCAAGCCTCGAGTACGCGGCGTCCTGCAAGATCACGGTCTTGCCAGATCTGAGAGGCTTCCCGAAGTCGTTCTCGTGCTCCTCCGATCGAGTCACGCAATCTGTCACCTTGCGCGCCAACAAGGGTCCGAATCCGATCAGCTACACCTTCGGCATGACCCTGAAGAACACGGCCGGTAGTGTTGTCGCAACGAACATCGTCGTGACTGAAGGTGCGCCACCGCCTCCGATCTCGTTTACGACCCCTCCGCGTGGTAGCCCGACGACCCTCGTCTTCGCACCCGAGGGCGTTTTCGTCGCAGACGATCCCCTGGTCGTGACAGTGAGGAACAACAGCTCTACGACTCAACTCATCAGTAGCGTCGCGATCGGCACCGTCGGCGACCCGAGCGACTTCATCCTCAACAGGAACAACTGCGGCTACATCACCGCACATGCGACCTGCTCGCTGGCAGTTCAGTTCCAACCGACTGGTGCCGGTACCCGCACCGGTGCCGTCAACATCGTTGACGCCAGCTGGGGCACTGCGGGTGCCACCCGGCAGCTCGCACTTCGCGGAACCGGTGTGTGGGCGACCGCGACGCTCTCGAATAAGTACATCAGCAGCAACGTCCTGATCTTCCCAACATCTCAGGTCGTACTGACATCAAGTCCCCCTCAGACCGTGACTGTTACCAACGTCGGTTCGGTACCGCTGTACATCAGTGGGCTCGGCGCCACCGGCGCCGAGAACACCGACTTCGCGGTCGTGGCGGGGAGCTGTATCAACCAGATCACAGGCAACTTTCCGCTCATCGTGAGCCTCGGTCAAACCTGCACCTTCCAAGTCGTCTTCGATCCATCGGGCCCCGGTGTTCGAACTACCAACGTCGTGGTTGACGACAACACGCTCCCCACACAGACACAAATGGGCCTGCAAGGGGTCGGCGTCCCGAAACCGTCCTGAGACCCCTCCTGCTTCACAACTCTTCGGATCGGTACCCTGACCGTAGCGACCTACGCGACCTCGATCACGCATCCAACCCGTAACGCGACATAACGGACATTATCGGCGGTCTAAGGAAATGGCTGTTCAGCGGTGCCGCCCGTCGAGGTTCTGCTCTCAGCCAGCTTGCTGTCGCCGGAAAGCCCTGCGTCGCGTCATGTCGAGAGCTGCAGTCGACGGTACGGGTGCGCCACGCGGCTTCAGGCGCGCACCGGGTCTGCCAGGTTCGCGTGGTTCGGATCGCCGAGGCGATACGAGAGTCGCAATCGTCTCACGCGTGGTTGGGGTCCTTGCTGTAATGCAACTGTCATATCGGGTTGTCGTATGGCGAGACACTGCCGTTGCGGGGAAGTTGTGGTTGGGAAGGTGCCAGTGATCCTCGTGTCGCTGCGTTCGGGCTTCTTGACCTGCTGGAGCTCCTCGGGAACCCAGCGGTGCTCCCCCACCGCTGGCGCCGGGCAGCGAGAGCGGGTGTGGTCTAGGACTTGAAGCCGGGCTGGAACCGCAGTCAACTGGCGGGATCATGAGCACGTGTCCGAATTCGCAAGACGGGCGGAACGGGGTCGTGCCGTGACCGATCCCCCGCTCTTGGAGCTGGAAGCTGGCCCGATCGCAACGGGCGGCGCTTGTGTCGCGAGAGCGGATGATGGTCGTGTCGTGTTCGTCCGCCATTGCCTGCCCGGCGAGCGCGTCCTCGCAGCGGTAACCGAGGAGACCAAGTCCTACCTCCGGGCGGACGCGCTCCAGATCATCGAGCCCTCCCCAGAGCGGGTGACGCCTCCGTGTCCTTTTGCCGGCCCGGGGAGATGCGGGGGCTGTGACTGGCAGCACGTAGCGCTCGCGGCGCAGCGGAACCTGAAGGCCGATCTGGTGGCTGAGCAGCTTCGGCGCCTTAGCGGCATCGAGCACGCTGTCGAGGTCGAGGAGGTAGCCGGCGCTCCGGGAGGGCTCGGCTGGCGGAGTCGTGTCCGTTTCGGGGTCGACGACGGTGGTCGTGTCGGTCTTCACAAGCACCGTTCGCACGAGCTGCAACCCGTGGACCGTTGTCTCATCGCTTCGGCCGCGGTCGAAGCAGTTGGGGTCGAAAGCCGCGCGTGGCTTGGAGTCGAGGACCTCGAGGTGTTCGCGTCGGACGAAACCGGCAAAGCCGTGGTGTCGCTCACTACGCACCGCAGGCGGCTTGGGGAGCTACCGCCCATAGACGCCGGTCTGGTTGTGAACGGGCGCGTGGCCCGCGAGCCCGAACGGCTGGCCTTCGAGGTCCTGAAACGTCACTACGAGGTGAGTGCGGGGGTCTTCTGGCAGGTGCATCCCGGCGCAGCTCGCGTCCTTGGTCGGGCCGTGCTGGACGGGCTCGCGGCACGACCCGGAGATCGCGTGGCCGATCTGTATGCAGGAGCAGGCCTTTTTGCAGGGCTCGTTGGTGATGTCGTCGGTCCGAGCGGGTCGGTGCTCGCAGTGGAGCGAGACCGGTGGGCATGCGCCGACGCTGCGAGGAACACGGCCGAGCTGCCTCACGTGCAGGTGCTCAAGGGCGCCATAACCGCTGCTCTTGTAAGCGAGCGTCTCGGCAATGTGGACCTTACGGCGCTCGACCCATCGCGCGACGGTGCCGGGAGAGCCGTGATGGCTTCCCTCGCCGCCCTTCAACCTGGACCGCGCCGGATCGTCTATGTCGCGTGTGACCCGGCTTCGTTCGCGCGCGACCTTCGCGTCCTTTTGGACGCGGGTTGGGTGCTGCTTTCGCTGAAGGTGTTCGACTTGTTCCCGATGACCTACCACGTCGAGCTTGTTGCGGTCATCGAACCACCGCAGGTCAGAGCCATGAAAGCCTTGTGATTGCTGGGCTATCGTGCCGCTGCTCCCTCCAGCAGCCAAGCATCAAGCCTCCATGCGCTAGGTCGCCGAGCCAGCTTTCCGAGCCTCATAGGCTCGCTGGCGACAGGAGCGGGTGCACTTGAACCCGCCGACGCCAGTGCGCTTGTTCTGCCATTCCGTCATGGGATTACCGCAACGGGGGCAGTTCGGGTTGTGGTGTCTCGTCACAGTGACAAGTTGCCCTAGTTGAACTAGGAGCCGCCGCACACGAGTCATGACCTCTTCGAGTCCGTCGATGTCGAACTCGACGTTTTCGGCAGCGAACACGGTCTCCCAGTCGACCGCGAGTCGAGGGTCGGTCAAGGAGCAATCGATGGCACGCAGCGCGCGAGCGATGTCGTTCACCTTGTCGACCTGGAGCAGAGCCACGAGCCGGTCGTAGTCGTCGGGCGTGGCTTCACCTGCGTCGATCTTCTTCGACAACGTCATTATTTGGTCCTCGCCTGTCACAGTGACAACCTTAGGGTCTGCGAGCGTACTTGGCGAGCAGGTCAACCTCGCCGGGCGTCCCACGATCTGCGCAACGCCGCCGGCATGTCGCCCAGCCTGGCCCCGTGGCAGTGGGAAGAGCTACTTGGTGAAAGTGAAGCCTCTTTCGCGGATGAGCTCCATGGCGATCTCACAGGTTTCCGCGTCGTAACGGGTGCCGGCACCCTTCTCGAGCTCGGTCATGGCCGCCTCGATCGGCAACGCGGGCCGGTAGGGCCGGTGGCTGATCATCGCCTCTACGACGTCGGCGACGGCCAGGATGCGCGCCTCCGCCAGGATCTCCCCGTCACGCAGGCCTTCCGGGTAGCCGGAGCCGTCAAGGCGCTCGTGGTGCTGGCGGATGATCTCTGCCACGTTTCGCTCGAAGCCGATGGCGCCGACGATCTCGGCACCGGCGGCGGCGTGCTGGCGGATGAGTTGCATCTCGGTCTCGTTGAGGCGTCCCGGCTTGGCGAGGATCTCGGCCGGCAGGACGATCTTGCCGATGTCGTGCAGAACCGCTGCAATGCGCAGCGACTTGAGGCGCGTCTCATTCCAGCCGAGCTCGAAGCCGATCGCGCAGGCAAGCTCCGCAACGCGGCGTTGGTGGCCGGCGGTGTAGGGGTCGCGCAGCTCGGTGGTGGCACCGAGGGCGGCGACCGACCCCTCGAGAGTGAGCGCGAGTTGTTCGGCACTGGCGACGAGCTCCTGTTCGGCCCGGCGCATCTCGGTCACATCGAGATTGACGCCGATGATTCCCGCTGGCTTTCCGGCGACGTCGGAGAAGGCAGCCTTGTGGGTCAGTATGTGGAGCAGAGTGCCCTCGGGGCCAGGCAGCTCAACCTCGTCCTCGATTGGCTGCTCCGGGTGAACAAGCAGCTCGCGGTCTGAGGCGTCGAAGCGCTTCGCGAGCTCAGCCGAGTTGACATCGAAGACCGTCTTGCCAATGATGTCGTCCCTGGAGCGACCGAGGAACGCGGCGAAGGCCTCGTTACAACCCACATAGCGCAGAGTGACATCCTTGTAGTGAACAGGTACCGGGATCGCGTCGAGGAGCTCCTCGAGGAAGTGAGCGCGCTCTTTGGCAACCTGTTCAACCCGCCGGCGCTCGGTTATATCACTTATAAAGGCAATGTATGCGCTTCCGTCTCGAAGCTGGACGGAACCTTCAGCCAACTGGACAGGCAACTGGGAACCATCGGCGCGCAGAACGACTGACTCATTTACAGTAGGCACGGCAAGTCCGCGACTGCGGTTCTGCCTGCGTTCTTGATCCTCCTTCTGCATGCCGGGAGGAAAGAACTCATGAACAGGTCTTCCGACAAGGTCGGCAACATTCTCTCGGCCAAACATTTCTGCAAGCCTTTGGTTTGCATACAAGCAAACCCCGTCGCGAGTCACGGTTATGGCGACCGGTGCCTGTTCGACGAATGTCCTGAACTGCAGATCATGCTCTCGCCGCTCTTCTTCTGCACGCTTGCGTTCGGTGATGTCTGTGAGGAATGCCACGGTCGCTGGGCCGTCCGCGAACTCGGCCCTCGCGTACTGCATGAGAACCGGGAACTTCGTGCCGTCCCTGCGGAGGCACTCGGCTTCGCAGGTGTCAGGCACCGAGAGGCCCTCAACGCGACGTTGAATGTTCTCCAGGATCCGGGATCGCCATTCAGGCGCGAACAGTTCGATTGCCGGGCGGGCCCGTAATTCGTCGAGGCTCGAGAATCCGAACATCTCGAGGTAGCTGGGGTTGGCGTAAGAGATCTCCGTGCCATGCGTGACATTGATGGCAAGAGGCGCGGACTCGAACATCAGCTTGTAGTTCTGCTCGCTTCGTCGAAGGAGATCTTCTGTTTGCTTGCGTTTCGTGATGTCCTCGATGAAGCCTTCGTAGTAGGCCGGTCCCGAGTCGGACGCAGGGACGAATCTGGTGTTGAGCGACACCCAGACTTTGTTGCCGTCCTTGCGAAGGAACTGGCACTCGTAGCCGCGCGCGATCCCCTGCTCCTGAAGAAGCTTTGTGAAGCGCGACCGTTCATCGGGGTCCGCCCATATTTGTCGTGCCGAATCCACGACCTCGGTTATCACCTCTCCCGCGGAGTCATAGCCGAGCATCTGCGCCATGGCTTCGTTGTTCGACAGCACCTTGCCCTCCAACGAGGATCGAAAAATGCCCTCGGCGGCGCCGTCGAACAGGTCGCGATACCGCTTCTCGCTCTCCCACAAGGCTGCCTCGGCACGCCGGCGTTCCGTCGTGTCACGCGTAGTGCAGATGTAGCCCGAAACTGTGCCGTCCGGGTTTTGCAGGATCGTCGCCAGGGTCTCCCCGTAGAAGGTGCTGCCGTCCTTGCGCACAAGCTCGTACTCGACAGGCGGGATCTCCTCGCCGCTCAGGCGGCGCTGCATGATCTGCGCGGAGTAGGCGCGGCAGGACGGAGCCACCAGGAGCGTGGCCTTGACGCCGATCAGGTCATCTGGTGAGTCGTGGCCGTACATGCGGGCTTGGGCCCAGTTAGCGTCCCGGATGCGGCCGTTCGAGTCGATCACCACGACACCGTCGGGCGAGGCATTGAACAGCCGTTGGAAGCGCTCCTCGCTCTCACGCAAATCGCTCTCGGCCGCTTGGCGCCGCGTCGCATCGAAAGCCTGCACTCTGACACCTACGACCGCCCCTGTCTTGTCCGTCAGCGGCTCGTGCACGACGTCAAAGTACCGCTCGAGTCCAGGCTCACCGGAGTAGCCGCTCGTGACGACGCGCTAGCCGGCGAGCGCCCGAATCAGGTTGACCTCCGAAGTCTCTCGGTCGGACTCCACGGTCTGGTACTCACCAAGGCAGGTGCCGAGGGTGACCTCGACGCCGTAGAGCGCCTTCATGACCGCAAAGTGAGCGCGGTTGAAGCCGGTGTAGCGAAACTCGCGGTCCAGTGTGAAAACCGGCTGGTGGCTCGCTGTGACGTCCCCCTCCAGCATCTCGAAATCCTTCGTCATGGGAGCCGCCTCCTCTTTCACGTAGGCGACCGACATTTCGTAGCGGATTCCAGCGCTCTTTGAGTCGGTGGTGCTATACCAGCCAAGACTGCTTCTTGTTAAAAGTGCAAGTCAGTATACCACTCTTGATGGCCCGTTAGAGCGGCACCTCTTTTCAGAGGAATCCGACCCAGATGCGTATCTTCTCGTCTCCGAGTGAGAGTGCCCTAAGACCTGAGGCGCACATACCAGAACCGCCTGAGTGACGGGCTGTCTTCGGGGCTCGGGGCGACGATCGGGCGACGTCCTCGGAGGAGCACAAAGTGAGCATCCGCGTATAATAGAGGCGCGCGTCACCGCCCAATCGTGGTCAAGTGCGCCCAGTTCTCAGCTTCCCTGCTCGAGAAGACGCGCCTCGCATCCACGAGAAATGGGACCCTTCCAACTGATCCGCAGCTGATCCAGAATGGTTCCCTTTCCGTCGATTACGGCCAACGCTGCATGACTGAGTCGTTCCCCGATCTCGACGGTCTTTCCTCGCGCTCCCCGCTCTCGTGGGTGCCCCTATCGCGTGTCGACGACTTGAAAGCCCTCAGCCAGCCGCCCTTCGGGCAGACCCAGAGCGGTGGCGGTGGCGGTCGCCCAGGAGCGAATCATCTCTTCGAGGTTCTCGGTGCCGGCCAGCTGGCTGTGGTGGCAGCGCAAGGCCGCGAGCTTGTGCTCGATCGTTGCGGTGATGTCCACGGCGTGCGTCGACCGCGGGGAGGCCATGAGCCAGACCTCCTCGACAACGTGAGGCTCGAGTCCGTCGGCGAGAAGCTCGGGATGGGAGTACGGGTTCCTCGCATCCGGGTACACGGCTTGAAGGGTGGCCTCGCCTGCGGCGAGATGGTCCGGGTGACTCGCGCGGATGCGGTCCCAGTTCCGCTCCGGCGATTGGCAGACGACGCGCTCGGGCCGGACGACCCGGATCATGCGGGCGATGTCCCGCCGAAGCTCGAGCGAGACCACGAGTGAGCCGTCGGCGTAACCGAGGAAGTGCACGTCGGTGACGCCCACCTCCGCCGCAGCCTTGCGTTGCTCGTCCTGGCGGATGCCTTTGAGAGCGCTGGCTTCGATGCCTGGAATCGCGCTACCAGCTGATCCGTCGGTCACGATGCAGTACGTAACCGAGATCCCCTGGTCGGTCCAAGTCGCGATCGAACCTGCCACGCCGAAGTCAACGTCGTCAGGGTGCGCCGTGACGACCAGTATCTTCGCCGGGTCGGGTGACCCGTTCACGACGCAACGCGCCTCAGGATGACCACGGGGATGACCCGCGTCGTCTTCTCCTGATATTCCGCGAAGCCGGGGTAGCGCTCGGACTGGATCGCGTAGAGACGGTCCCTCTCCTCGCGGCCCGCTACTTCGGCCTGAACCTCGAAGCTCCCCGTCGCGACCTCAACGCTCGCCCATGGGTGAGCGAGAAGGTTGCGATACCAGTCCGGGTTGGTCGGGGCACCGGCCTTTGACGCGAATACGACCAACCTGTCACCGTCGGCGAAGTACATCATCGGTGTCGTGTACTTCTGACCGGTCTTGGCACCTGTGCTCGTGAGGAGCAGGATCGGCGCGCTGGTGAACTGCCCGCCGAGCTTTCCACCGGCGGAGCGGAACTCGTCGATGATCTTCTGGTTCCAGTCGTTGTGGTCCGTCATCGTTCCTCCGACGTGCAAAGTCCCCGCGACGGTAGCGCCCGTGGCGGGTTGTCCGGCTCCATCCGGTCCATGGAGCCGCATGGCCCGGATCAGTCGAGCACGAGACGGTCGATCAGAAGCGACCGTTTGCTACCGCGTGCTCGCGATCGCGAGCAGGTAACGGCGCACGACTGCTACAGTGCAGGGGTCCGGTCGGTTGACCGGTTTCCGGCTGTGGCCGGTGAGGCCTCGAGACGTTGTTCTGGTTGGCCTTTTTTTCGAGCTGACTGGAGTCTCCTTGCCCCCCACCTTCGCCGACCTTGGCGTGCCCGCCGACGTCGTCACGCTGCTTGAGCGCGGCGGCATCACAACCCCGTTTCCTATCCAGGAAGCAACACTTCCGGACGCACTCGCCGGCCGGGACGTGTCCGGCCGGGCGCCGACGGGCTCCGGCAAGACCCTCGCGTTCGCGATCGCGGTTGTCGAGGCGCTCGCTGGGCGATCGCGTTCCAAGCCTCGCCGTCCTCGCGGTCTCGTGCTCGTGCCCACCCGGGAGCTTGCAGCTCAGGTCTGCGGCGTGCTCAGTCCGCTCGCCAGGGCTCGAAGCCTCACCGTCACCGCTGTCTATGGCGGCGCCGGGTACGGCCCCCAACTGCGAGCCTTGCGGGAGGCGGTCGACATCCTCGTGGCCTGTCCTGGCCGGCTCGAGGACCTCATCGAGAGACGCGACGTGAGTCTTCAGGACGTGAGCATCGCCGTCGTCGATGAGGCGGACCGGATGGCAGACATGGGCTTCCTCCCCGCAGTGCGACGAATCCTCGACCAAGCCGCGGCTGACCGCCAGGTCCTCCTGTTCTCCGCGACGCTCGACGGCGAGGTGGATGTCCTGGTCCGCCGGTACCAGACGGACCCCGTGCGTCACGAGGTCGCGATGACCGAGGCCTCCTCCGGCGAGGTGCGCCATAGGTTCTGGAAAGTCGACCGTAATGACCGGGTCACGCTTGCCGCAAAGGTCGTGGCCGGCCACCAGAGCTCGATTGTCTTCTGCCGAACGCGGCACGGGGCGGATCGACTCTCGCGCCAACTCATCAGCGCAGGTGTGCATGCCGTCGCGTTGCACGGGAGCCGCACACAAGCCCAGCGCGATCAGGCCCTGAAGGCCTTCCACTCTGGGGCGGCCCGTGTGCTCGTAGCCACCGACGTTGCCGCACGAGGCATCGACGTTGAGAACGTTGCGTGTGTGCTTCACTTCGACCCGCCCAGCGACCACAAGGACTACGTGCATCGCTCAGGTCGCACGGGCCGCGCTGGCGCGGACGGCACGGTCATCTCACTCGTCACTCCGGACCAATCCGGCTCTGCCCGCAGCATGCAGCGCGCACTCGGGCTTCCCCAGATGCTCGAGCAACCGGTCAGTCTTCCGCCGGTCCCACAGCGCGCGACCAACATCTCGTTCAGTTCGGTCCCGGCACGCCCAAAGCTCGTACAGCGCACGCCGGCTGCGCCGGCTGCGCCAGACAATGGCAAGCGGTCTGGGCGCGCTGCTCGGCCGGTTCGCGCCGGGTACCTGCACGCCTCGAAGGGAGACACCCGTGGTGGTCGATCGCTTCGTCCGGCAACCGGGACGCTGAAATGGTTCGACCCGATCAGAGGCTTCGGTTTCATCGCCCCGGACTCTGGCGGTCGTGACGTCTTCGTGCACCGTTCTGCTCTGAACGAGACCGATCAAGTCCCAGCCGAGGGGGCGCGGGTCGAATTCCTCTCGCGCTCAGGGCCGAAAGGCCTTGAGGCTGTGGAGTTGCGCGCCAGCTGAGCGGCTTCTTTGGGAGGACTTCGGCGATCCCTGTTCGCGATCCGAAAGGTCCGCCCCATGACATGACGTGCTCAGCTCTAGCCCGCCTCCGGCGCCGGCTTGCTGCCCAGCACGAGCGAAATGGTCACAAGCGTCGGGCCCCGGTAGAGCTCGACCGTCACCCTTTCGCCGGGACGGGCTGCCCGCACGGCCACGGTGAGCGAAACGTCGGTAGTGATGGTGCGACCGGCGAACATGACTATGACGTCGCCAGTGGCAATTCCCGCCAGAGCGGCCGGGGCACCTGAGAACACGCTCACCACCAGCGCGCCGCTTCTCGCGGTGAGACCCCAGCTGGAGCGCTCCGCCGCCGTGACCGAGACCACTTCGACACCCAAGAAGGCCTTGGGCGTCCCGACAGTGCCACCCTTACGGAGTCCGGATATCAGCGACCGGATGTTGGCGATCGGGATCGCGAATCCGATGTTCTGGGTGGGCGCGTCTCCCGACGTCGTCGTCGCTGCCGCCGTGTTCATTCCAATGACCTGACCGGCGCTGTTGACGAGCGGACCACCGGAGTTCCCCGGGTTGATTGGCGCCTGGGTTTGCAAGAGCCCGCTCAGCGACTCGGTTCCTGCGCAGTTGTCCCCAGCGGCTTTGATGGATCTTCCCTCAGCGGAGATGATGCCTTCGGTGACCGACGGCGTGGTTTGCGAGAGAGCGAGCGCGTTCCCAATCGCGAGCACATCCTCTCCCACTTGGATCGTCGAGGAAACACCGAACGAGACCGCCCGAAGCGTGGTCGGGCCGTGCACCTGAAGAAGTGCGACGTCGTAGCTGGGGTCCGTGCCGAGAAGGGTTGCCGGGTACGTCGTCTTCTGGCCGTGGAGCGTGACCCGTATCTGAGTTGCATTCGCTATGACGTGATCGTTGGTCAGGATCTCGCCGTCGGGGGTGAGGATCATTCCGCTGCCCTCATCGAACTGTGTCCGCCCGTTGAGAGGACCGGACGCGCACCCGGGTCCGAACGCTTGGATCGCGACCACCGAAGGCAATACGCGCGCGAGCACAGACTGGACATTGTTCATGCGTCGGAACACGCTCGTGTTCGGCGAGAACTTGATGGCTGTGGTGTTGTGGGCGCGGATGGTCGCGGCGAGTCCTGCACCCACGCCTAGGCCTGTCGCGGCGCCGACCAGTACGGCAATGAGCACGACTCCAATCCAGCCACGGCGGGTGTTACCGCCCTGGGGTCCATCGGCCGAATCGCTGTCCACAGGCGAACCACTAGAAGGGAATTCTGGGTCGCTCGCGGGACCAGCCAGAGGTGCCGGAGGAGGGGTCTCGCCAGGGTAGAAGCCATCGGAGGGCTGCCCTCTGCCGATGTCGTGTTCCACAGTTGAGGTTGTAGCGCGTCGGCAGGCAGGGCGTGGCGCGTAGCCGTTCGCGGGCCTCTCAGCGGGTCCCACTTCGCAAACTCGGCTCCAGCCTGTAGTTTGACCGGAGCATGTCTAACCGTCTCGACATCGAACTGACCAGCGTCCGGGGTGACGGCAGCTACACATGGCGCGCTGCCGGAGCACGTCAGCCCAAGGGCGTCATCGACGCCAAGGTCCTTGCCGACGACGCGAAGGTCGGAGATGTCTTACGCGTGGAGGCTGAAGTCGAGATCGATGGGATCACGATCCTGTGTGTTCTGCCCCCGAAAGAGAAGGCGGCGCCTTCGGGACGGATCGAGCTGCTCGGTTCCTCCAAGCCGGTTCAGGCAGTGACGACAGTGCTCCTCTCAGAAGGGGGCCGGGGCGGCGACCGCCGCGATCTCCTCGACAGTCCACGCCGTGGCGATCGCAGCGCCTCGCGAGATCGTCGTCCGGCGCGCGGAGGAGAGCGCCCGGACGCTCGGCGCCCGCAGCCGGCTGCCGGCGAGCTCGAAGCGGCCGGCGAGCGCCGACCCGAACGGCGACCGCGTCCGGACAGCGGGCCTGGCAGCAGGTCTCCTCGCACCGCTGAAGGCCGCCCTGCAGCCTCTGGCAGCGAGCGACGCCCCGAACGGCGACCTCGACCCGAAGGAGCACCCGCTGACGGGTCCGTCCGTAGCGCGGAAGGCCGCCCTGCCGCCTCTGGCAGCGAGCGACGCCCCGAACGGCCACCTCGACCCGAAGGAGCACCCGCTGACGGGTCCGTCCGCACCGCTGAAGGTCGCCCTGCAGCCTCTGGCAGCGGGCGACGGCCCTGGACCCCTAGCACCACCCGCCGTCCGGGAACGCCCGCCGGCGAGGGAGGCCTTACGGGCGCTGGGCAACCCGCGGCCTCGCGCTCGAGCCAACCACAGGCTGCGCCGCGGCGAGCGGTCCCCCGCTTCGAACCGGGAACGGCCCATCGCGATTTCTTGCTTGCGAGCCTGGCGTCCGAGCAACGACCCATCGCGGAACGCCTGGCGGCCGGAGGCATACCGGCAGTTCGTCGAGCGATCGCCGCAGAGCGGGAGCGGGCTCGTTCCGAAGGCAGGCCCGAGGTCACCGGCGAGGCGATCTTCGCCCTTGCCGAGCAGCTCGCCCCATCCGTCAAACAAGCGATCTGGCTCGACCGAGCGGAAGCGGCCGTTGCGCAGCTTGAACAGCTCTCCCTTCGGGATCTTCGAACGACGGTCGTCGCGGCAGCCCCGCGTGACGAAGCATCCAGAGATCTGGACCGCAAGCTCCGTGAGGAGCTCGACCGGCGGGTGAAGAAGCTCCGCTCCAACTGGGAGGAGCAGATCACGCGCGCCCTCGAAGAAGGCCGTGTTCTCCAGGCGCTGCGTTTCTCGGCCCAACCCCCAGAGCCGACTGCACGGTTCCCGGCGGCTCTTGTCGGGCGCCTCGCGAGCAGTGCGGGTGCCGCTATGAGCGCGGGCACTCCCGTGGAGCGCTGGCTGGCCATTCTCGATGCTGCGGTCAGCTCTCCGATCCGGCGCCAGATCCACCCTGAGGGCCTGCCTGACGATCCGTCGGGGGAGGTCGTGCGCAAGGCCCGAGTCGCTGCGGGCAGCCTCCCGGCGCTTGCACCCATGCTGGGGCTGCCTATGCCGCCGCCACCCAAGCCGCTCCGACCAGCTCGGCCCGCTCGTCCACCACGGCCGCCCCGCCCCGTGGTGCGCACCCCCCGCCGAGCCGCTCCGACCGCAGCGATGGCGAGCGTCGAGACGAGAGCAGACGAGGCCCCGACGGAGGCTCCCGAGCCCGCAGGCGACGCCCTGGAGGAGGCTCCCAAGGACGAGGCCCCGACGGAGGCTCCCGAGCCCGCAGGCGACGCCCTGGAGGAGGCTCCCAAGGACGAGGCCCCGACGGAGGCTC
>Ga0187867_10000715_pt1 | contig 29304 bp, 18 predicted proteins | sample June2016WEW_13_1_FD_132976 | JGI IMG/M metagenome (GOLD analysis project Ga0187867, IMG submission 132976) | Peatland microbial communities from SPRUCE experiment site at the Marcell Experimental Forest, Minnesota, USA - June2016WEW_13_10 | ecosystem: Environmental > Terrestrial > Soil >... | reverse complement strand
GGCAGCGGCGTGCTGGACATCAACAACGACCACCTCATCATCACCTACGGCGCCAGCGACCCCATCACCACCATCGCCGGCTATATCAAAGCCGGCTACAACGGCGGCGGATGGAATGGAACCGGCGGGATCATTTCCTCGGTGGCGCTAACGAATGCCAGTGGCTTGCTCTACGGCGTCGGCTATGCCGATGGAAATGACCACGTCGTCACCGGCCTGTCCTCCGGCCAAATCGAAGTGGCGTACACCCTGCTGGGCGACGCGAATCTGGACGGTTTGGTGAACGGCTCGGACTTCAACATCCTGGCGGCGAACTTCAACCAGAGCATCACCGGCTGGGACCAGGGCGACTTCAATTACGACGGTCTGGTGAACGCGTCGGACTTCAACGTGTTGGCGGCGAACTTCAACCAGGGCGTGAGCGGCGCGGCCTCGGCCGGCGACGTTGCGGCCTTGGACGCCTTCGCCGCGGCCAACGGATTGCCCATCGACGTTCCGGAACCCGGGTCCGCCAGCCTCTGCATGCTTCTTGCTGGAACTGGGCTGCTTCGGAGAAAACGGCGATCGAATCCTCGGCCGACGACATCCGCTCCCTCTTGCCTTTGGGCCGCCGCAATGGGAACATCGCAATGATGCGGCATCTCTGGGTCTTCGCAGCGGCGATTTTTTCGTTCATTGGCCTCCTCGCAACCCGATGCGACGCATGGAACAGCACCGCCCATGAAGCGATCGCGCTCATCGCCGACGACCAGATGTCGCCGCAAACCAAGTCGGCCATATTCGCGGTGTTGAGGAATCATCCCCGTCTGAACGAAGACCTGCTTCACGACCAGGACAGGTTCAAGGACCCGGACGTGGCGATGTTTGTGCGGGCCGCGACGTGGCCGGACATGTTGCGTTACCCCGCGCACCCGATGAACCATACGGAGCATCATGGCCGGTGGCACTACGTCGATTACCCGTTCGATCTGGACGGCGTGCAGGGGCCCACGCCGGACGGGCATTGGGATGGCCACAGCGATCCGGCCAATCTTTTGCAGGCCGTGGACAAGGCGTTGACTGAACTCAAGGACGCCGCGACGCCCGCGGACCGCAAGGCGATTGATTTATGTTGGGTGGAACATCTGGTAGGCGACATTCACCAGCCGCTGCACGCCGTCAGCATGTTTTCAAAGGAATATCCGCAGGGAGACCAGGGCGGGAATCTGGTTTTCATCCGCAACGACGACAATCAGGTCATGCCGTTGCACACGTACTGGGATTGTATCGAGGGCCTGTCGCTGGAACCGGACGACGTCCGGAAAATCGCCGACCGGATCGAGCGCGATCACCCGGCTGCGGAATTGAAGGATCGGGTGTCGGACCTGACGGTCGCCGATTGGGCGCAGGAAAGCTTTTCGCTGGCCAAGAGCGTGACATACCTCCAGGGCACGCTCCCCCACGCCACCAAAGCCGAGGCGCAGTCGGCCCCCGAATCGGTTCCGTCGCTACCGGCCGGCTACGCGCAGCGCGGCCGGGCGACCGCCGACGTCCGGCTGGCCCTGGCCGGCTATCGCTTGGCCGCGGTGTTGGATCGCATCGCAAAACAATTGCCAAGCCCCCCACCTGGAAACCCCGCACCCTCGAGCCCCGCACCGTGACCCGTCATGGGATGTACTTCTTTTCTCGGAAATAGTTGATCGCCTCGTCCGTTCGCCGAAACACTTTGGTCGCGGTTTCGGTAATGAACGGCGAAGGCATCGCGCTGCACGCCCAGATGACGTAAACCTCTTTGCCCCCCTCGAACGCGTGGTGCAGCTCGCGCTCCACGCCGCTGGACAAACCCGGCTTGCCGCTCGGCAACTCCGGCACCAGGCTCACGATCATGTCGCTCTGATCGATCGTCTTGAAGTCCCGCGCATATATCTGACCGAGGATGTCCCCGCTGATCTGCGCCACCTCCGCCGTTTGCAAGGTCATCCCGCCCTCGGGTCCCTCCACTTCCATGACCTTCCGGCCCTCCTGCAACGCCTTCAGCGCCATGGTGTGCAACATGAACTCATCCACGTCGGCCGGGTCGAAGCAGACGAAATGCTCCGCGATCGTGCTCTTGAATCGCTCGATCTCCGCAAGGGTGTCGGGCAAATCCATCACGTGACTCATCGGAAAGCTCAGGTACGCCCGCTTCTTCTTCGGCTCGAACAGCAAGCCGTACATGGTCTTGACGGTCATCGCCTTGCGCCCCCGGCAGACCAGGAAAAAATGTCCGTAGCCGCGGATGATGTTGGCGATGATTTCCGTCGACAGCAATTCCTCCTCGCGCCAGACCATGATGTCTTTCAGCGTGTGATCCAGATCGTGGTCGCGCAGCAATCGCTGATGAATCGACTCGGCGTTGTCCAGGAGCGTCACGTAAAAGTCGGCCGACAGAGCCTTGATCTGGTCGAAATCGAACGCGGAGAACAGCCCATGCCGCCAGCGGAACGTCGCGTGGGAATTCACCACCACGTGCTCGTGTTGGTCGGCCAGGCGCAGGATCTCCTTGAACACCGATCGCCGCAGCGCGTTCAGGCGGGTGATCGGCAGATTCAAAATCCTCCCCGCCGGCACGTCCGGCGCTTCGGCATACATCATTTTCCCCACGTGGCAGAAAACGACGTCCTGGCCGTTGCGCAGCGCCTCTGCCTTCAGCGCCTCGAGGTACGGCCCCTTGTCCACGCCAACTTGTCCGGTGATAAACGCTCTCACAAGCTCACAACATACCAGTTGCTCGCCGATCTTCCAGCGCAACGACCCTGGGACCGATGCCCGACAAAAGGGGCGGCCTTCGACGAAGGCCGCCCCTTTGCCTGGCAATGATCGAAAATTGGCGTCTCAACGATTGTCCCGGCGGCGAGCGCGCCGCGCGAGAATTCCTACGCCGAATATCGCCATAACTCCCGACGCCGGTTCCGGCACGCTGGAGGTCGGTAAGGACAATCCGTTGGCCACGGCGAAGGCGTCCAAGGCCGCGATGTCGCCGGCCGAGGCGTCGGCGCCGCTGACGCCCTGGTTGAAGTTCGCCGCCAACACGTTGAAGTCGGAGGCGTTCACCAGGCCGTCGTAGTTGAAGTCGCCCTGGTCCCAGCCGGTGATGTCCTGGTTGAAGTTGGCGGCCAGGATGTTGAAGTCCGAGCCGTTGACCAAACCGTCCAGATTGGCATCGCCGAGAAGCGTGTACTTCAGCTCGATCTGGCCGGAGGGCAGGCCGACAACGACGCCGTCCTTGCCGTCGGCATAGCCGACGCCGTAGAGGAGGCCGCTGGCATTCGTTAGCGCCGCCGAGGAAATGATGCCCGGGAGGTTGTTGTAGCCGGACTTGATATACGCGGCGATGGTCGTAATCGGATCGCTGCCGCTGCCGTAGTCGATGTACATGTGGTTGTTGGTCAGGTCCAACACTCCGCCGGAAATGGTCAGCGAGTTCACTGTAGACCCGCCGCTGCCGGTGGCCAGCGTGGTCGTTCCACCATTGAGGACGAGCGATCCCGAACCGGTGATGCCGTTGAACGTCGCCTGCCCGCCGGTTTGGGTGAAGCTGCCGGTGAGGTCCGTGGAGGACGTCGCGCTCAGCGTGCCGCCGTTCAGAACGTAACTGCCGCTCTGAACGGACGGATTGCTGGTGACGGTGCTTTGCGCGTTGATGGTAAGGTTGCCGAGGTCATTGGGAGCGGCGCCCTGAATATCCTGCTCGTTTTCCAGACCGACGGTCATTGTCGCGCCGTAGGTGCCGTTGATCATCTGGCTGTTGGTCGTGAAGCCGATGGTGCCGGTAGCGGTGCCAAGAGTGGTAGTGCCGCCGCCCGCTAGCTCCGTACCCTGGTTACCGCTGATCGCGGTGCCCGTAGAGAAGCTGCCGGATTGGAGGCTCCAGCCGCCCGAACTCCACAATTGGTTGAAGGGGCCGGTTCCAGTAATGACGGCGCCTGCGCGGATCCCGCCATTATATTTTATGCCGCCGGTGGTGTAGACGTTGTCGCTGGTGGCCGCGTTGGTCAACGTCGCGTTCGCGGTCGAATTCGGCGTGACCGTAACCAGCGCACTCGAAACCGACGCGGGCTGATAGCCCTGCCATTGCAGGTAAACGTTGGCATAGTCGTTTTCGCCGGGAATACCTTCGCCCACCAACCCGGGCGCGCTGGCAACCGGGGCGCCGAAGCTGGTGTAGTTGGCTTCATAGTATTTGGTAGTCCCATTGATCGTCACGGCATGATCGTCTCCGTAGACGCCGGAGACCGTGACGGCCACGCTACCGGTGATGCCGGTTGCGGGGGTCGCCGAATTAAACGTGAAGGGGGTACTCGGCGCCGAGGCGCTGACCGTTGCGACCGGGTTTGTCGTGAACGGATCCTTGATGGTATACGGCGCGGTCTGAGCGTTCGCCTGGAGGGTTTCGGTCGTAAGGACATCAGACCCAAAGTCGGAGTCGGCGGGGAGGTCGCTGTTGGTCGTATTCAATGCTATCCCGCCGACGGTGCCCGTCGTTCCGACGAGGACTTTGCCGACGTTGATGGCATTCGGACTGGGGGCAAAGCTGGTTCCGCCGGCGCTGATCTTTCGCTGCTCGACCACGTAGGCGCTGCCGTTGACGGTAACGCCCGGATCACTTGAGTTGTTCGCGTTTGTGAACACGACGCTGCCGCTGATCGCTGTCCCGGCGCTGGCGGAGGTGTCACCGCCGTTGAACCCGGCCGTCACGGTTGCCGTTTCGCCTTTCGGAATCGGATTGTTCGAGCCGGTGGGTCCGGTGCTGGCATCGAGTCCGTTACCGGGAGTGGGATTCGTCAGTACCAGCGCCGACCCGTTTGAAGCGACATTTGTATTTCCAAGGGTGAGAGTTTCGGTGACAACCGCGCCTTCCACAATGCGCCCAAAATTGACGTTGGCATTGCCCGACACGAGACTGAGCAGTGAATGATTGGGCGACACGCCGGCCGAGGTGGCAGTGATGTTGACCTGAGGGGGAGCGGCTCCTTTATAGCCATAAATGCTCTCCGGCAATGTATCTGTGGAACTCCCCCCCGCCGTCGTCACGATGATCCGCAAAACGTTGCCACTTTCAACTTGTGACGTCAAAAATGCTTGTGCGGCCGCGACTAACGTGGGGGAGCCGGCATTGGACGTGGAGAGGCTAAAGGGGACGTACGTGCCATCGGTGAGGCTCGGGGTAAACGTGCCCGAACCAAGATAATACAGACTCCCGCTTAGCGAATTTCCCGTTTGCCCGGGGGCGGCCAACCCATTGCCTAAGCTACCGCCCGCTGTCTTTGGGGTGCCTGCAATAGATTGGTATTCCAAACTCGTGGAACCGCTGGCAACCTCTGACGCCGTGGTATCGGTCGCCAGGTAAAAGCTGAAAGTCGAGTTTGCCGTATCCTGGCCGGAGTAGTATTCATCGGCAAGGTCGACCGTTAAATTGGGGTTGACGGACGTGACCGCCGAATTCGGAATCGTCGAACCACCGGTGTTGTAGTCAAACACCGCAAAGGTTGGGTACGTGGCGTTCGGACCCGACAAATCCAAATAGTCCTCACTATAACCGGTACCCGTGGTGGAATAGTAAGCACCGGTCGGTTCGATTTGCGCGGAATCGGCCGAATTCACGGTGTACGTCACCGTGGATTGGCCCAGCGCGCGACTTGCGATGCCGCCAACGCTGACGCCCATCGCCGCGGACCACAAAGCCGCTTTCCTACGAGTTGAGTCTTTCATTGAAGCATTCCTCCTATAAAATTATGCGGGTTAAAAAACAACACATCCAGCGAACTGCCTCCTGCCAAGAGAAGAGACCGCTGATATCTCATCTCTGCGCTCATAAGCGCGATATATGTTCATTTGATAAAGATCCGATCTTGGCCTGATTAATCTAGCAAGACCAGGCGGCACCGCCCGCCTGACATTTCCGAGCACGCTATCGCATGACCTTGGTCATCATCGGAGGACCGATGAGCCGATACCACTTCCCGTCGAGTCGGAGGAATATTTAATCTGGGCGTCCTTGGTAATCTCCGTATTTTTCATGAAAGTTCCGGTGGGAGCCCAAAATGCCGGATCGGCGCCGTCGAGATCGCCCAGCGTCTCCACGTGCCCGTCGTAAAATCCGGCATTGAATCTATAGCTGTTTGTCGCCCCGAACGGAGATTGATTCCCGTGGCGAAAGCCGAAGATGCGCGGGTCGTAGTGACCGGGCGCGTATGACTCTATGTTTCCGGCGGCGGCCTCCCGGTTCAGGGCGCTTGAGTATTCAGCGTACGCACCGTAATCCGCGAACGCCCCGCCAACGTCCGAACCGTTGTACGTCAGATCATAATTGGGCAAGGCGTTTGGATTGGAGTACTTGCCACCATCGGCAATGTAGATCTTGATGCTTGCCGGCCCGATTTTGTTCAATTTGGGAGCGTAATTGGAGGGAAGCACGAAGTAAGATTCATTGGCGTACTGCTGTAAATCCGCATCCTGCACAGTTCCTCTTTTGGTGCTCGGGGGATTGACCAGGAGAAAATCCATTGCCGTGACGTACGACCCCATCGGAACGACCAGTCCGGTGGGCACGTTATACTGGAAGGAAAGAAACTGATTCTCGGGGCAAACAAATGCACCGAAGGTGTTCAGAAAATAATATCGCTGCATTCGAGACTTGAGGTCGCCCGCCTGGTTGAACGATGCGCCCATCATTGTGGCGATCGGCGCTTCCCAGTCCCAAGTCTGCGATAGGCCGGGGCAGCCAAAGGGGGTCGACGACGTGATATCCGGACCGAAAAGCGGGTTCCAGCCGACGGCGCCGGTACCGGACGGTGACGCCGTCAGAAACGCCGCCGAACTCTGCGGGCCGCCGGGGATGTAACCGTTGTTCTGCGTGGCATACATCATCATCGCTTGCACGATTTGGCGTAAATTCGACGCACAGGCGATGGTATTTGCCGCCCTGCGGGCCTTGCTCAGGGCGGGAAGAAGGACCGCCACCAGTATTGCGATGATCCCAATGACCACCAACAGCTCCACAAGCGTGAATCCACCGAGCCGTCCGTGAGATCGTCTATTGATGACTTTCATTCTTCCGACTCCCTTCAGTTAGTCCGCTCCATGGCGTGCAGCAGTTCCGGGCCGACGCCGACCATGTGCTGCTTTTCCCATTCCTCCCGCGTTGGCGGCGGCCTCATTCCGGCCTGGGCGATAGGGTTACGCGCTACCACCAGCCTTCCACAATCGGGACAAAAAGTCGGTTCCGGCTTCCCGATGTAAATATTCAAAAGCACCGGCGTCGGATCGGATTTTGGCGTTCCGTCTTTCGTCCAGTAGCACAACTCCGCCGGATAGCCGGTCTTATGCCCGCTGGGGGCATCAATCGGAATCGACTCCCCCGCTTGCAACTCGTGCCTAAATCCCTGGCCCGTTGTCGCATCAACGAACATGCGCGTACGCTCGTTCGTCACCACCGAGGAAAAAAGCGAGCCCTTCACCACGTAGACCGCCACTCCGATCGCTACAACCGCCAGCACGATGGCCACCGATTTCCCGGTAGGCGTCTCCAGCAGACTGTTCGTCCTTCCCATGGCGAATTCTCGACCGTTACCGGCGCATCTTCAGAACAGAGAGCTACACAATCTTCAAGTCACATTGTTTGGATTTGATTAACATACCGACCACATCGTGTGAAGCTGCCCGTTCACGACTTTCGCCGGTTTCCACTTTGCCAATCCAAGTCGCGAATGAACGGCTCATCCCATCGCGTCAGGACTATGAGATACAAGTCTTGTGCTGGCACTCAGTTTGTCAACTAACAGGGTCGATAACACACACGTTATAAACATTTCGCCGGCTCTTGTAAAAGGAATTCCGCCCGGCATAAATGGAAACAGCCATCCAAGCATCTCAAAGCAATCTGCTGGTCAGCAATAATAGTGCCAGAGTCGGGAAAAGAGCATTTCACTTGGACGGATTGTAATCTGCGCAATGTGCCGCCCGACGCGGGTCTTAATCGAGTCTTAATATGATCAGGCGGCATTCTGCGGCAAAAATCCCTCAAAAAAGCGATGGCGGCAATTGCTCCGAGAACAGACAAGTTAGCAATTAGTTTGGTATTCCGCGGATTGTTTGACAGGTTGCTTTGCACACCATTCCCGCCAAATTTCGCGGCAGGCAGTTTCGTTCGTCGTGGTATTTGCCTTGGAATCCATCAGTCGGGATTGGCTCATCCGGTTCCGCAGCGTGGAGGGGAAATTAGCCAATCGATCACGATCCGCGGCGAGTTTAGTCCCAACCGAGATACATGGACTTCCCGAAATGCGACGCCGTCGGCACTCTTTGCGCAAAATTAATGGTTTTTTTCCTTGAACTTAACCTCGACTATGCATTATAACCCGCAGCGGGAAAGGCGAAGAGCCCCGGACCCAAAGCGATGGGTTCGATTTATCGCTCGATGCCTAAGCCTCGCTCACATTCGGAAAGGATGGCAGAAGATGATGAACAGGTTGAAAATTGCAGCTATTCTTATGGGCTCCGCTGCATTGGCGGCGCCCGCATTTGGCAGTTCGATCGGAGCGGTTGAAGCGTCATACACAGGTAGTAACATTTTTAACGTTTCGATCGGTACCGGAAGTGATCCGGCCGCGGTAGTGACCGCAATTCTTTCGACGCCGGGTACCTTCAACACCGTGACCTACACGAACTATGCATCGCTGGTCAACGATGGAACCGGCTCGCTTGACGTGTACGGCTCCGCCGCCGGCCTTTACACCGGCTATACGCCCACGGTGGGCGATGCGATCACGGTCACCACGGCGGAATATTCTCCGTTCCATCAGCTCCCCGAATTGGAGAAGCCCTCCACCGGTACTTACGGCATTACTCTGGACTCTCAGCATAACATCGCTCCAGGCGCCATCACCGCGACCATTGAGCAGATGAACGTGCCGACGCTGCCCCCTACCATTGCCGGCTACCTGGTTGACTTGAACAACGTCAGCATCAACGACTCGGGTGCAGGTGATGGTACTCTGCCGGGCTCGGGGCTTTTCGGGACAAGCAACCTCCAGTTAACCGTGACGGATGGCACCAGCAGCGAAGAGTTGTATTACTACCCGTCCTCGTATTCCCTGGCCAACATAAATCTTTCCGCGATGCAGATTCCGATTGGCGACCAGGTTGACATGGTGGGTATAGCTTCGGTTTATCCCACTGGTCCAGCACCGGAGTTCATCCCGATGTCGATTACCGTCGTTCCTGAGCCGCTCAGCGCGGGTCTCATGGCGATCGGTAGCGTGGCAATGCTAATGCGCCGCCGTCGAACGGCCTAAAGCGACAGGCAGTACACTGAGTTTGAATTTCCGCCGGAGTGCGCCATGCACTCCGGCTTTTTTATGCGCGCCGGGCAACTTGTATGCGCGGGTCTTCAATTGTCGTCGTCATCGCCATCGCCCCCGCCGGGGTGAACTCCGCCAGGCAGGGTTCGGTGCATGATCGGCATCGCCGACTCCGGACCCTTGATCGTCTTCCAGACAATTTGGTCAAGCTCCAGAGCCGGGGCGGCGTCGGCATGCGTGAAATCCATCTTCTCCGATTCCAACGCCATCTTCAGTCGCGGATCGCCGGCGCTCAGCTCCGACTCCTTGGGATTGCGCTCGGCAATCATCTCCGGCGAAACGGCGATCGCGTCGTACGGCGCGGCATTGGTGGGCGAGCCGTCCCAGTCCATGATCGGATCGGCGACGGCGTCGTATTGTGACATCGGACCGAGGCCCAGGATCAATTCGATCGTTTTCAGCATGCTGTCCGTATTGCAGAAATGGTGGTCCACGCTCTTCGCCTTGATCCATGGACTGATGACGAAACCAATGGTTCGATGGGCATCCACGTGATCGGCCCCGCTCTGGGCGTCATCCTCGATGATGAAAATGGCCGAACTGCTCCAGATCGGGCTGCGGTTGATCGCCTGCACGATTTCTCCCAGCGCGTAATCGTTGTCGGCGACGTAGGAGCGCGGCGTGTGCTTGCCCGGCGTCGCGCCGGTCGTGTGATCGTTGGGCAGCCGAATCATCGTCAGCGCCGGGACGGCCGATCCATCAGGTGATTTCGCCAGCATCATCTGGAACTCGCGGTTCCATTCCGTGAATCGGCTGGCGGCTTTGTATTGGCCGAAGGCCGTCTTCTTGAACAGCGCATTGCTGTTGCCGGTCTTGCCGGCGTAAACCGACGGCGCGTCGCTGTCGGGGTAATCGAGATCGAATCTTCGGTAGTCGATGTCGCTGATGCCGGCCAGATCGTGGCCGGGCGGTTGCAGGCCGGCCGGGCCGGGATAATTATCCGGGCCGCCTGCCAGGCCCGTGACGCGATCGTTGAAACTCAGAAGGAATCCGTAATTCCGCAGCGAAATCCCCGCTTGGCGGGCCGTATCCCAAAGATTTCGACCAGTGCTGGCGACGTCGGGGACGGCCGGCGCGCCGTTTTGAAGCGAGGGCATCGTCGTCAGCGGCTTGCCGTTTTCATCCTTGCCGGGGAACCCGCCGGTGATGTATCCGTTGTTTTGACCCTCGAAATCAAATTTCCGTCCGCGGCCGGAATAGTGATAGGGGATGTTTCGTTCAACGTAGGCGTCGGCCATGCCCTGCGTGCTCCAGGTCCAGCCGTCCCCGCTCACCTCGCCGCACGCGTACAAATTATCCAGCAGGACAAATCGCTCGGCCAGCGCGTGCTGGTTGGGGGTGACGTCCCGGCCAAAAAGCGTCAGCGATTTGTCGCCGTTGCCCTGGGGCAGGTCGCCAAGGACCTGATCGTAGGTGCGATTTTCCTTGATGATGTAGAAGACGTGGGTAATTTTCCCCGCCGCCAAGCCGAGATTGGCCAGCGGATTTGAGCGGCGAGGGCTTTGCCCTCCGCTGTTGTCATGGGTCAGGGCGTTAAGCCGGTTGTCGTCAAGCACCTGTTCGGTTGCCTTGGCCAGTTCATCGCCCTTGGGGATTCGGGCCGTGCAGACGTTGGCGTGGATGACGTTCAGGATATAGGCGCTCTTCCGCTTTGGGTCGTAGGGGTCTGGAAAATTGTTCGGATTGCGGACCGAGGTTCCCTTGGCGTTGGCGACGAGCAGCCGATCGTCGTCGATGACCGCCACCGCGGTCGGATACCAACCCACCGGAACGTACCCGCGCAATTCCATCGCCGTCGCATCGACCACGCCGATGGCGTTCATGTCGCTCAGAGCCACGAAAAGCGTGTCCCCATCCCGCGAAAGCGCCATGGCCGTCGGCGTGACGCCGGGGATGTCGCGCGCCATGTCGGGCCTCAGAAGGATCGTACCGACCACCTGGTTGGAAGCGGTATCGACAACCGAAATCGTGTCGCTCAAAGAATTGGCGACATAAAGCAGGGCCTGATCGTGTGACAGCAGCACGGCCACCGGATGCGCGCCGGTGGAAATCTTTGCGATCCGGATTGGATTGGCCGGATCGCGGGTGTCCAGAACATAGACGGCGTCGTCGCGTTCGGCGGCAACGTACGCCCGGTCGCCGCTGGACAGGACCGCGATGCCGAACGGGAAATCGCTGGTTCCGCCGTAGCTGTCCGAGAACGTGCATCGGCCGAGTTCCGTCTTCTTGACGGGATCGTAAATCGCGACGCTTCCCGAGATTTTGGTCGGATCATCAAATCCGTTCCCGCCCGAAGCGTTGTTGGCGACGTAAAGCAATCCCCGTCCGTCCAGTGCGATGCCGGCCGGGAAATCGAACATGCGCGTTTTGATGGAATCCTGGAGCGTCAGGGTTCCATCATCGCCGATGCCCAGAACCGCGATGCTGTCGTGAGCCCCCTGGGCGGCGTAGGCGACGTGGCCGGGTCCGATGGCCAGGCCATAATACAGCCCATTCGATTGCGCCGATCCGGGAACGGTCGGGGCTTCGCTGTTTTCGCCGGCCGGCAGGCTCGAGCCGGCATGCTTCTTCTTCCCTTTCGGTCCGTGATAGTTGAAATCCAGATGTGAAACGCCCTGCCCGTCCGCCACGCGGATGGTCCAGAGCGATTGGCGGTATCCCATATCGCTGGCCAGAACGTATTTGCCGTCAGGGGTGAGGGCCAGATTCATCGGCAGATCGCCGACCTCCCAACTCGTTTGCGCGGAGGGGGTAATGATCTTGCCCGTGTTCAGCGGTATCGGTGCGGACTTGCCGATGCAACTCACCAGCGCCAGCGGCAACAGCCAGATCAGCAATCGAGAGCTTTTTTTTGCGGTGGAATCCATGGCGGAATTATCCTTGCTAATATGTGAGCCGTGTAAAGATTTTGGCGAACTCGCCAATATTGCCGCCGTGAGCTTCAGGTGTCTATAACTCAAAACAGCCGTTTTTGCATTTAGCTAGCCGCCCGACGGCACGGTCGTCGAGACACGCGGACTGGCCGGAATCGTGACGCTTCCAATCGCATCCGGATGCGCCGGATCGAACGGCTTCCAGTCGTCCACGATGAACTTTGCCACATCGAGCTTGTGGTCCAATATCCCCTGTACCACGCATTTCGCCAATTCATAGCTGCCGTACGCATTGTGATGGGTCTGGTCCACAAACGCCTTGGACAATTCCTTCGGCCCGATCGCTTCGTACAGCGTCTTGCTCATGGCATTCAGATCGATGAGCGGAACGTTTGCGGACTTGGCCAACAGGCGAACGGCATCCGGGTACTCTTTCAGGGAGTTCGTAACGTGCCCGGCCGAATCCATCATCCGGCGATTGACCGGCGTGATCAGCACGGGAATTCCGCCTTTGGATCTGGCCCGGTCCACAAACGTTTTCAAAGCGGCCGTGTACGACGTAAACGGTCCGACGCCCGGGCCTCGTTCCTTCATGTCGTTGTGGCCAAATTGGATGAACAGATAGTCGCCAGGCTTCATCGTGCTCAACACTTTGTCCAGGCGATGCGCGCGAATCGACCCGTCGGCGGTTTCGCCGGATTCGGCCTGGTTTGACACCGCCACGCCGGGTTTGAGAAATCGCGTCAGCATCTGGCCCCAACTGCTCCACGGCTCTTCCGGCTGGTCGCAGACCGTGGAATCGCCCAGAAGATACACCGTCGAAACCTCCGCCTTGGAGATTTCCATCCGGTCCAGGCATGGCCGCCGTCCGTTGAATTCCAGGGTGAGTTTCTCGTCCCACGCCCAGGCCTCGGTGGTGGCTTCGCGCGGCTTTAGATGCACACTGCCGCCGGTGGAGATTTTTGCCCTGCGGATGTTCACCGTGATCCTACGGGTGACGAGTTGGCGCGCATCGGTATGTACGTTTTCCAGCATGAGCCGCCGCAGCTCGGCTTTCACCGTCGTCGTCGATTCCCCAGCCGCGTCGCCGAGCGTCAGCGCGACGTTGTAATTACCTTCGGGCAGTGCAACGGAGAAATAGAACGGCTTATCGCTGGTGACGAACCCGGCCGCGCCGCGATCCAGAGATACAGCCTTCGCCCCAGGTTCAAATCCATATCCGGGATCGGCGTCGTAAATATCGTCCGGCGAAACGTGCAAATAACCCGGCGGAGGAGTCCCCGGCGCGAAACTGAATTTGAAATCCGTGCTCTCCTGCGCGGGCAAGTTCGGCGTGAACCAAAGCAATGCCAGGAGCATCAGCCATAATCCGCAACCTCGCTTCCGATTGATTTTACGGGTCATCTACGGCCTCGCCGTATCACCTGCGAGAATTCGACGGCGGATTCGCCGGCGCCTGGTCCGGGACCATCGCCAGCAACTCGATGGCGTTCAAGCACCACTGCGACGAGCCGTTGGTGGAGACATTGCGGTTTTCGTCAATCGGCTCGGCCACCATTGCGCCGCTGACCGGATGCCAGTCGAAACGCGCCCGAGGCGCTCCCGGAAACGTTCTGAATAATTGCCGCCATGCCAGGGCCGCTTTTTGGGGGTCTTTATTGACGTAGGCCGCGTATGCGGTCAAGCGCGCGTGGTCCGGTTCCCGCCCGTTGTCCCGCTGGCAATACTCCATCCATGCCGCCGTCCATGCCGGGTCGTCGATGACGGGGATGATCTCGGCGTTCAATTCCGGCCCCCCAAACAGCGACAGCAGCGACGGCGTCCGCCGATCGTTGGTCAACCGATGCAGCGCGTGCGTCGCCGGGTCGTATCCATAATTCTCTCCGGACTCGATTTTATTCGGCATGGAAGTGATGCTGTTCATCCCGGCCAGGATTCGACCCTTGTATTTTTCGTCGCCCGTGCGCTCCCAGGCGGCGTACCAATTGCTCACCAGCGCCAACCAATCCGGCCCGATGCGCAGATGCGTCGGATACTTGTGTTCCTCGGATATCCCCGGCAATTCGCGCACCGGGTCCGCCTTCAGAAGCGCCCGATCGGCGTCGATCTCTTCGTCCATCAAATCCCCCATCCGCTCGTCCGTCGTCAGGTAATAATAGAATCGCTTGAAGAGCGACTGGCTGATGCGGGCTTCCTTCGCCCCGTCGCCCCAGTGCCGGACGTTGTGCCGCGAGCCCAGGCCCTTCCACGGCCCGACGTGATAGACGTCGACTTCCTGACTTTGCCGCGTCAGCGCCTCGGCCATTCGGTAAATGTCCGCCCTGCCCGTGCGCAAAAAGCTGTACCATAGCCAAAGGTTCGGCGCCAATTCCGTGTTGTCCCAGGCCAGCCCGCCGACGTCGTATTTCCACTCGTGGCGTACCGCATCGTAAGTGTGCATCACGTCGCCGAAATCCCAGAACCCATACCATCTCCGCTGTTCGATCTGTCCCTGATAAAAGGCGATCGCCTTGTCGAGCTGGTCCTCCAGCCAGATTTTCCCCGGCGTCGAGCGGTCCGGCAGGCTCCACAAGCCGAACACGCCGAGCCAATGGTAATATTCCGGAGTGCAAACCAGCATCGGCGGCTGCTGATCGGTCTGAACCTGCCGAAGCAATTCCTCATCGCTGGGCACGTCGGGATAAGGCCGCAGCGTCAACTCGCTGGTGCGCGCCACGCCGTAGGCGTTGCTGAATCCCGGCTGAACGTCCTCGTAGGATGCTTCCAGACCGTGTGCGACGACGTCGTAATGACGCATATCCATTGCCGGCCCATCGGGCGACCAAAGCCACGCCGTGACCTCGGCCGCGCCGTGCCCCGCGCCTTCGATCTCCAATTCCGTCGGCCAAAGCTGCCAGAAATTCCTCAGATCGATCGACAATCCCCCGGAAACATCCCCCACAAACGCCTCGCCCAACGACCGCCGGCCGCCCAGCACGTTGATCCACGCGCTGGCGGCATTCGTGCGCTTCTGAATCTGAAATCCATCCGGCGTGAGCTGCGTCAGCTTGTATGCATCCCACACAGCCGTCTGTTTGATAAGGCTGGCCCTGTTTCCCTGTATCGCCGGGGGCGTGATTTCGCCTGATGGGTTGGTCACGGGCGCGGTCGGCAATTGAGCGAGATTCGGAACCCTCTTGCCGGCGATTTGCCGCAGGTAAAGCTCCGGGTCTGGATTCCTTCGCCCCGCGATCAGGCGGACCGGCTCGGCCCAAAAGCCCTGATCTCCAGCCAGCCGGACGTGGCGATTCTGCAACTCCTCGCGCATCGGCACGTCGAAGCGCACGCCCAGCCCGCGAATGAAATCCTTTTCCTGATCCCCGTCGAAGATGAACGTGTGCACCATCCGCACGGAATCGCTGCCGGCGTGGAAATAGAGCCGCACGACAAACGGCAGCCACGTTCGATCGCCCTCGGCAAATTTGTGCTTCCCCTCGATCTTCACCACCACGCGAACCGGGCCGCTTCGCTCCAACACGGCCGAAGTAATCTCGCTGGCGAAATCCTGGACGCGCAGAACGCGACGGGTCTGCCATTCCGACCGATCCTCCACCTCTCCAACCAGCCTGCCGTTGCGGGCGACGATTTTCTCGCCGAACGAAATCGATTGCACGAGGTTCGCCCCGCTCCGTCCGATTCGCCAAACCGATTGGCCGTTGATGATCTCAATCGCGTCGTCCGTCTGGCTGACCGAGATCGGCGACTGATCCGCGGCCGGGATGCCCGCCGGGATCAACCTGAGCGATTCCCCGGCGTCGCTGCCGATCGTTGCCGCGATGCCGGTCCATTTGATCGATCCATCCGGCCAATACGCCAGCGGCCAGGTCTGGATCGCCACGTCATTGCCGTGGGCGTCTTTCAGCGCAAACGTCGTATCCCTTTGAACGGTCGCCCGCGGCCAGGGCACGCCCCAACTCACGCCGCGCGCCGCCGCCGGCGGCGTCCCGTCCAGCCAATGCAAATCGACGCCCTTCCAAACGTCAAAACTCACCGGCGTAACCGGAGCCGGCGCCGGCGCGACCGGCGCCGGGGGCGAAGGCTGGGCGGCATGGCTCGCGCAGCCAATCACCAAACACAGCAATACCCATCCAATTGCCTTTCTCATGATTGCGATCCAATGTGCAAAACTCCCCATAACACTGCAAGGATTGCGCACACAATCACCCAACAGCCGAAAAACCCCAACGCATCGTTCCACGTCCATCGCGTGAATTGCCAATTCGATCCGCGAAGGATTTTCTGGCCGTCGAACCGGTGCGGCATCTTGGAGCTTAATTCGACTTCCTGCCTATCCAGCTCCGGCGTCGGCGCGACCGGCGTGCGCATCTTGGCGAAAAACCGATCCGCCCGTTCCAATTCGTCCGGCTTGGTCAACAGGCTGAAAAAGATCAGCATGACGAATGGAAACGCCCCGTCGAACGCCCAGCGCGACGTCGTCATCGCCGCGCCGGTGAATTGCCGCACCGGCACGCCCAGCAGATACAGTGAATAATTCTCGACGCTGAACCTGCCGATTCCCTCCCGCGGCGAATTCGGGTCCTTCGGATCAACCCGGGCAACGCTGTCAAAAAAGACGGCCATCGGCGCCACGACCATCGGCTTGCGGATCGCCTGCCCGATTCTCCGCGCTCTTCCGGCGGCCATGTCTTCGGCGGTCGCCCCCGTTGTGGTCAGGGTCGTCGTTTGATTCGTTTCCAGCAAAAGCGCCGGCACGCGCCGGAACCACGGCGCCTGCGGCAAAACCCAGGGAACGATCCCCATCATGACCACCCACACCGCCAAACCCGCCATGATCGACGCCGACGTCAGCCGACGCCAGAAAATGATCAGGAACACCGCCGCTCCGAAAAAAGTGTTGAACGTCACGAACATGGTATATGCGGAGATCACATCCGACGAAACGCACGCGAAGAGCACCGCGATCACCAACACCCCGCCGATTGCCCACTGCCCGGCGCGGAAATAATGCTTTTCCGATTTCCCCTTCACCAGCGGCCGGTAAATGTTTCGCGTCGCCAGCCCCGCCACGGATACCGCGTACACTCCCATCGACGGCATGTTTCCCAGCAGCATTCCCGACAACATCAAACCCATGAGGCCGGGCGGCAGCAATTCGCGCGACAACGATCCCCACGCATAATCCGGCTCGGAAATCTTCAGGGATCCGCTCAACACCGCCAGGGCGATCAGCCCGCAGAGCATCCACGCGATCAATACGAAGCGCTTGGTGAACCCCCCGGAGATCATCCCAAACCGCGCCGTCATTTCATCCTTCGCCGAGCCGGCCGTGGACATGTTGTGAAGCAATCCGAAGATCTGCACCAGGCTGGCGAAGGTGATCGCCAGAATCGAATACCACGTGGTCGTTCCCACGGCGCTGAACATGTATTCCGGCACGATCCGATGCAGCCCGGCAAATCCCCCGGTCCGGTACAACCCCACGGGAATCAACATGATCGACATCGCCAGGATCAGCAGACCCTGCACCGCATCGGTGATCGCCGCCGCGCGAAGCCCCCCCAGCACGATGTAGATTCCCACAACGGCCGAATAGCTGATGAAAAAATAGAGCGGGTTCAAATAGGAAACGAACGATTGCAGCTCCTTTCGCTTGCTCAAGCTGTCAAGGTATTTGAATCGTTCGCTCTGCCCAACCTCCACCTTCCCGCTTTCGATTTGCGCTTTGAGGTCTTGATATTCGTGATACATCGCGATCTGCCGCCGGTCCCGATCCGTGTAGGCGGACGGCGGCTTGACGATCATCGCCTGGGCCACCTGGTAGGCGAAGAAATTTCCCATCCCCATCGTGAACAGCGCCATGAAGATGTTGAAGGCCGCGTACGCGCTGGCCAGGGCCTTGCTGTTGAATCGATCGACGAACAGGTCCCCCATCGTGACCAGGCGCGCCCGCCTCCACCACGGCTGCGTGAACCAGAAAAACGGCGTGATGAACAGGGTTTGAAATCCCAGCCAGATTCCACTGGCCCCGTTCTTGTAAACGGCCGTGGAGATGGTCACCGCGCCGGTGGCATCCGTGGAATTTCCGAAATTCAGGAAAAACTGGAGCATCCGGCCCAGTTTCCGGCCGCCCAGATAAAAATCCGCCTCCTTCTTCACGCCGCGGGAAACGACGAACCCCACGGCCATAGTCGCTCCCAAGAACAGGGCGAGAATGACCAGGTCCCAGACGTTCACTCCAAAAAGCATGATCGCGCCCAGGCTTGAATCCCTCAATTCCCACACGATAATCGGCCGCTGGTGGGATTTACCACATTGCGCGATTCAATTCAAATTTCCCTGGGTTTTTTGGGTGGGATGTCTTATTCGCTGCGCCGCCGCCGGGGCTGCCGCGCCCCTGCCCAGCGACGGTAAATCCCACCAATTTTCCGCGGCCGAGGGACAGTTGGGGAGCTCAACGGTCCCGTTCGGGAAAAACTTACTGGCTGTACCGATGCCGGGCCTTTGGAGTGGACCCGAAATGTTCACGTGATTTCAGTGCCCCCGCGCGGGCCAAATTTTCAAGCCTCATGGCCGCAACCATTCACGCCGCTTTCGCGGATTTTTCCAACAACCACGGATAAGCAAGGCCGTAAATTGTCGTGGCGATGAAACCAATCAACGGCAGCGTGAACGAAATTCCAACGCTGTGGTAACGGTCCCAAAGCCAGCCCATCAGCACCGCGGAGATGGAACCGGCGGCGCCGACCGCCATCACGTGGAATGATGCGGCGATTTTGGTTTGCGGACCGAGGTTGTGGATGCTCATCGCGAAGATGAACGGGAACATGATGGACATAAACAGCCAGCACAGCGGCAGAATCATCCACGAAACCATCTTGATGTCGGCAATTGCCAACATGATGACGATGGAATTGGCGATGCCGTAAAGCGCCAGCATGAGGTTGGGCTTGACCATCCTTGCAATGGGCGCTCCGCTGAAACGTCCGACGGCATAAAGAACCATGGCGAAAGTGATTACGAAGGCGGCCGTGGCGTCGGCCGTACCCGCATGCGTGGCGGATTGGTACCAGGCGAAGAGCGGTGACGTGGACGTCGCCCCGGACGCGTCTGTGACAATCGCGTTTTGCACGATGTAATTCACGGCGAATGCGTTTATTCCGATTTGCGCGATGATGTACAGAAACTGTGTGAAAACCCCAGCGATAAAATGCGGTTGGCGGGAAATGTGGGCCTTGAAAATCGCGGCATCACCCGCTTCGTCCGCCTTGCCGCTGTCGCTCTCAATGGCAGGCAATTTGATGAGCGCAAAGACGCCGAAGATGACGAGCACCACGCAGCCCAAGACCGCGTAAGGAGCAATAAGAGTGTGGAAATCCACGGGCGCGCCAGCTTGCGCTTTGTGGCCGAACAGCAGAATGCCGCCCACGGTTGGAGCGATGATGTAGGCGCAAGAATTGAACGCTTGCGCCACCGACAACCGCCCCGCTGCACCATCCTTCGAGCCAAGCACGGTGACGTAGGGATTGGCAGCGGTCTCAATGCAGGCAAGGCCGGTGGAAAGAATGAACAGCGCAAAGCAAAAGGACCAAAACGTTTTGAATTCAAGTCCTGCCGGAATGAACAGAAACGCTCCAAAAGCCAGAATCAACAACCCGACCAAAATGCCGCGCTGGTAGCCGATGCGACGGATGAGCAACGCGGCGGGAAAAGCCATGAGAAGATACGCGCCAAAAACGGAAGTCTGCACGAGGCCCGACTGCGTTTTGCTCACGTGGAGGATGTTCTGAAAATGCTTGTTCAACACGTCCAGCATGGCGTGGCAAAATCCCCAGATGAAAAATAGCGACGCGACCATGAGGAACGCGAACCGCAACGAATTACGATTTGATTTCGTGCCAATTGTTGCTGAAATTTGGTTTTGTGTTGTCATTTCAATCATCACTTCAAATGCCGCCACTGATCCTCGAATCAAACGCCGCCGCGTCCGATTAATACCTCGATCCTTAATCCTTTGCAAATTGACACCGGTCGTTCGACGGTCGGCGGGGTTGCCTCGATGCGCGAATTCCCTCCATCAAAAGACAACGGCTTTCAGCCAGCGGTGTCTTCCGGGGGAGATACTCAACCGCCGCCGTCGCCAAGACCTTGTGGACCGGTCTGCCGAAGCTGGTGGTGGTGCTGCTCGGCGGTTTCACCACCAATTTCATCTGGTGCGCGTTGTTGAACCTCAAAAAGAAATTTCGCTATCCATATCTCGTCTCGTACGTCCGGCCGGAACACGCGCATCATGGTGGGGACGCTGTGGTATTTCCAGTTCTTCTTCTACTCGATGGGCGAGACGAAGATGGACAAATACAGATTCGCCAGTTGGACTCTGCACATGGCCAGCATCATCATCTTCAGCACCATGTGGGGCTGGATCCTTCACGAAGGGAAAGGCTCGAGCAAGAAGGCTCACCTGCTCATCGCCGGCGGCATCACCACCCTCATCCTTTCGACCATCGTTATTGGTTTTGGAACTTTTTGACAAGCAAGACGTGAGTACGGCACTAATTACCATCCCACCAACCCGCCGAAAAGACCTGACAGGCGTGGACAGAAATCGTCTGTTTTGTGGTCTTTTCCATCGAAATCAGCGTATCGCCTAATTCCGGATGTAATCTGCAATTGAACGCGACATTTGGCCATTTGGCGCGTTAATTTGGGTGACGCTAATTGGCTCGATGGCCGGATGGCAATTTGCATCGGAATTCCCATCTGATGTATGGCAATCGCTGGGTACTTTGGGTTATACTGATATTGGTGCGCGCAACCCCATGGGCGGACGCGGGAAGTCCCCAGGAGATCGGTTTTGACCGCCGGATATCGGTTGACTCGCTGAGCGGAAATGGAGTTGACGGTGATGGATCGCGTGAAATCCGTGGCATTAGTGGGGATGGGCGGCTACGGTCACATCTACGTGAACGCTCTGCTCGGCGCGGGACCCGCCTCGGGGATCCAGTTCGTCGCCGGGATCGATCCCTCGCCGGAAGGATGCCATCGGCTCGCCGAGGTTCGCCAGTTGGGGATTCCGCTATTCAAATCGTTGGAGGAGTTCTGCGCCTCGGGCCGGGCCGATCTGGTGGTTCTTTCCAGCCCCCCGCAATTGCACTGCGAGCAGGCCTGTCTTGCCCTGGGCGCCGGTTCGCACGTTCTTTGCGAAAAGCCGCTCGGCGCTCAGCCCGAGGAGACGACGCGGATGATCGAAGCGCGCGACCGCGCCGGGCGGCAACTGGCCATCGGCTATCAATGGTCGTTCTGTCCCTCCGTGCAACATCTTAAGCGCGACATTGCCGCCGGGCGCTTCGGCCAACCCAGGCGACTCCGCACCCGCGTTTATTGGCCACGCGACGAAAAATACTATGGCAGAAGTCCCTGGGCAGGCCGCCAACGCGACGCCCAGGGCCGCCTTGTCCTCGACAGCCCCGCCAACAACGCCTGCGCCCACCAATTGCACAATATGTTTTACGTCCTTGGCGAGGCGCCGGACCGCAGCGACTGGCCGGCCGCCGTTCAAGCCGAGCTTTACCGCGCCAACGCAATCGAGAATTACGACACCATCGCCCTGCGATGCATCACCGCGCACGGGACCGAGGTCCTTTTCTTCGCCTCACATGCCACGCGATTCCAGCGCGATCCGCTGTTCAGCTACGAGTTCGACGATGGCATCGTGCATTATGGCGGTAAGATCGGCGACCGCATCGTTGCCCAACGTTCCGATGGTTCGCTGATTGATTACGGGACCCCGGCATCCGCCGATTCACCGCAGAAGCTCTTCGACGTGCTGGAATCCATCCGGGAAGACCGCGCCGTCGTCTGTGGCCCGGAGGCCGCCGGCGCGCAAACCGCCTGCATTTACGCCGCCCAACTTTCCACGCCCAACATCGTTGATTTCCCCCGCGATCTGGTGGTCGTCGAGGGAAACCCCGGCGAACGCCGAACCTCCGTCAAGGACCTCGATGTATCGCTCGACAAATGTTACGAGCAGGGCAGGCTGCCCAGCGAAATCGGCATTTCCTGGTCGGTGGCGGGAAAGAAGATAACGCCTGCCGGCCAGTCGAGGGCGGGCGGCAACGCCGCCGGCGAAAAGGGTTCTGTGGGGCCCGACGCCATACTACAGCCGGTCAATACCCCGCGCCGCATGGCCGTGAAGAGTTGATTACCAAATCGGCGCAGGAACTCAGCGATGGCGCGTGTGATCGTCTGGATCGCGCTGGCGGCGACTATTTCCATTGGGGCCGGGGGGATTGGCCTCCGAAATCATTTACGACTACCTCAGGCTGGAACTTCAATCGCCCGCCGATATTATAGTCCGCATACACGGCGGACATTTCCACACCAACGGAAGGAGCGAACAATCGTGCACAGGAAAGTTATATGGCTCGGCCTGGCGCTGGCCGGCATCACTTTGGCGATCGGTTGCGGCAAGAGCAACTCCCCCGACTCCACCGCCGGCGCCGCGAAGAAATTGCGGCTTGCCTTCGTCACCAACAACGCGGCGGATTTCTGGACCATTTGCCGCGCCGGTTGCCAGAAGGCCGCCGAGGACAATCCCAACATCGACGTCGATTTCCAGATGCTCGGCGACCCCAGCGCCGCCGGCCAGAAACGCGTCATCGACGATCTGCTCGCCCGCGGCGTTGACGGCATCGCCCTCAGCCCCGTCGATCCCGTCAACGAATCCCCCATGCTCAGCGACGCCGCCCAGCACGCCGTGATCTTCTGTGCCGACAGCGACGCCCCCGACAGCAACCGTATCTGCTACATCGGCACCAACAACGTCGCCGCCGGAAAACAGGCCGGTGGACTTATCAAGGAGGTCCTCCCCAACGGCGGTAAGATCATGCTCTTCGTCGGCAAGCTCGATGCCCAGAACGCCAAGGACCGCATCGCCGGCATTCGCCAGGCGCTGGACGGCTCCAATGTCCAGATCATCGACATTCGCACCGACGATACCGATCCCATCCGAGCCAAGGCCAACGCACAAGACACCCTGGTCAAATATCCCGATATCGCGGCCCTCATCGGGCTTTGGAGCTACAACGGCCCCGCCATCCTCGGCGCCGTCCGCGACGCCGGCAAGACCGGCCAGGTCAAGATCGTCTGCTTTGACGAGGACGACGAAACCCTCGCAGGCGTCAGGAGCGGCGACATCTACGCCACCGTCGTTCAGCAGCCCTTCGAGTTCGGCCGACTCTCCATGACCAACCTGGCCAAGTACATCGGCGGCGATAAATCCGTCGTCCCCGAGGGCAAACAGATTTTCATTCCCACCCTCGCCATCGAGAAGGACACCGTGGACGATTTCCAGGCCAAGCTGAACAAGCTCCGCGGCCGTTCTTAATATGCACTGGGTGCAGCGCTCATTTGTCGTCCGGCTCGATTCGAAATCCATCGAAGAAAGATCTCACGCAGAGGCGCAAAGGTATGAATAAAAGAAAGGCTTTTGCTCTTCTTATTCCTCTGCGCCTTTGCGCCTCTGCGTGAGCTGGTTTTTGAACCGGTTGCAGGCGACACAAATAAGTTAGACCCGTATGAACTCATCCCGCATCCTCCAACTGCAAGGAATCTGCAAGCGGTTCCCCGGCGTCGTCGCCCTGGAGAACGTCTGCCTGGACGTGGGCCGCGGCGAGGTCGTCGCCCTCATCGGCGAAAATGGAGCGGGAAAGAGCACGCTGATGAACGTCATCGGCGGCATCCATCAGCCCGACTCTGGCGCCATTCTCATCGACTCCAAGCCCGTCTCCATCCGCTCCGTCGCCGACTCCGTCGCCATGGGCATCGGATTTGTCCACCAGGAACTGAACAACCTGGAAAACCTGGAGGTCGCCGCCAATATCTTCATCGGCCGCGAGCCGCTTTGGGGCGGACCCCTGAAACTCATCGATCGCCGTAAAATCGTCCGGGACAGCCTTCCCCATCTCCGGCGCCTCGGCCTCGACGTCGATCCGCACGCTTTGCTCCGCAATCTGTCCATCGCCCAGCAGCAGCTCGTCGAGATCGCCAAGGCCCTGTCCCAGAACGCGCGCATCCTTGTGCTCGATGAGCCGACCAGTTCCCTCACGGCCACCGAGACCACGCGCCTTCTGGCAACGGTGCGCGACCTGCGGAGCCAGGGTGTCACGGTGATTTACATCTCCCATCGCCTCGGCGAGATTTCGCAGGTGGCCGACCGCGTCGTCGTGCTCCGCGACGGCCGCAACGCCGGCGAATTGCCCCGCGATCAGATCACCCACGAAAACATGGTCCGCCTGATGATCGGCCGGGACCTCCGCAGCTTTTATGTCCCCGGCACGGGCCAACGCCACGCCGCCAGATTCCAGGCAACAAATATCCGCACCGCCGCCTGGCCCGGCCGCTCCGTCAGCTTCGACGCCGGCGGCGGAGAAATCCTCGGCTTCGGCGGGCTCGTCGGCGCCGGCAGGTCCGAACTGGTGGAAACCCTCTTCGGAGTCCGGCCCCTGCTCGACGGCCAGTTGACGCTCGACGGCTTGCCGCTGCGCGTGCGTCATTCCCGCGATGCCATCGCCGCCGGGATTTTCCTGGTTCCCGAGGACCGCCGAAAAACCGGGCTGATTACTTCCATGACCATTCGCGAAAACGTCACCCTGCCCGGCTTGTGGAACTACACTCATGCCGCGCTCATCAGTCGATCCGCCGAATCCGCCGCAACCCGCCGGCAGGTGGACGCCTTGCGCATCCGCACGCCCGGCGTCGAAACACGCGTCATGAACCTCAGCGGCGGAAACCAACAAAAAGTCGTCCTCGGCAAATGGCTGTCCCTGGAACCGAAGGTGCTCATCGTCGATGAACCCACCCGAGGCATCGACGTCGGCGCCAAGGCGGAAATCTACCGGCTGCTCCGCGCGCTGGCCGATTGCGGCGTCGCCGTCATCGTCATCTCCAGCGACATGGAAGAGGTCCTGGGAATCAGCGATCGCATCGCCGTCATGCACGAAGGCGCCATCGCCGGGATTCTGGACCGCCCGGATTTCAGCGAGAAAAAAGTGATGGACCTGGCGTTCGGAAAAACCGCCGCTTGAAATTGCCATGAAAAAAGAACTCGGAATCGGCGCACTGCTCCTGATCGTCTGCATCGTCGTTGCCTGGATGAACCCCCGCTTTCTTTCCCAGGACAACCTCAGAAACCAGGCCCATCAGATCGGCATGTTCGGCATCTACAGCATCGGGATGGGCCTCATCATCATCACCGGCGGCATCGACCTTTCCGTCGGATCCGTCTTTGCCCTCCAGGGCGTCTTGCTCTCCATCATGCTCGTCGGCAAACATTGGCCTTGGCCCGTTGCCGCGTTTTGCGCCATCGCCGGCGTTGTCTTCCTCGGCGCCATTCACGGATTCCTCGTCGCCAAGGCTCGCCTTCAACCCTTCATCGTCACCCTGGCCGGTCTGCTCCTCTACCGCGGCTTGGCAAGGTTCATCGCCAACGACGAAACCAAGGGCTTCGGCGACCAGAATTTCGGCTCGCTCAGGCGCATCGCCACCGGATACGTTTACGGCGTCCCCACGTCCTTCGTGTTCCTCGTCGTCATCGCCATCCTCATGTACGTCGTCCTTCACCGCTCGGTTTATGGCCGATATCTCTTCGCCGTCGGACGCAACAAGGAAGCCGCGCGATTTTCCGGCATCAACACGGAATTGGTCATCGGCAGCGTTTACGCCGTCTCGATGCTCCTGGCGTCCATCTCCGGAATCACCATGGCCTTCGACGCCAACTCCATCGTCCCCAGTTCCCACGCCAACTTCTACGAGGTCTACGGCATCGCCGCCGCCGTCCTCGGCGGCTGTAGCCTCCTCGGCGGCGAGGGATCGATCCTCGGCATCGTCCTGGGCACCGCCCTGCTCCAGGTGCTGCAGAACCTGGTGAATCTCCTGGGAATCCGCAGTTCCCTCAATTTCGCGGTGATGGGGGCGGTGATACTGCTTGGCGCTCTGATCGACCAGCTGATAAGCCGCCGCAGCGCTCGCCAACGGTCCGCATCGACAAGACAACCCGTCGCCCCGCCGCCGCCGGCCGCTTGAATCACCCGGCGGCCGGGAGCCCCGCATGTACATGCGGGGCTTCTTTTTTCAATAGACCCGGATAATACCTCCCTCCCGTTTGTGCTTCGGAAGATAGTTGCTTATCAGAAAATCAAAATGCCCGCGATCGCGCACGGGCGTCAAATCCCAGCCCCTGGAAAACCATGGTCTGTCTTTGGTTTCCATGGTCTTCGCCACCGCCTGCCCCATCTTTCGCTTGGCACGCACGCCGAACGTTTCGACGAATTTTCTTGCCTCGCACGCTTTTCGACAGAACTTCGAAGCCCCGCATGTACATGCGGGGCTACGGAATGATGCCAGAATATGAACGTGCGTCGGCGTCACTGCCAGAGCGTGCAAACGCACGCCGCGCTCGACAACGACGGCCTCTACGGCTTCCATGATGATTCCCTGGAGTTGTCGATCAAACCGTGCCGGCTCATGTCGCGCGTTCGCCCCCCGCCAGTGTGCCAGCCGCTCGTTGGATTCCTGAAGTCCCTCGCCACGCTGAACATATCCTCGGGGATGGTCCTCGGCCCAGGAGCGATATGCGTGCGCAGTAAAAAGATACACCGGCATCGCAAACAATTCCCCGCGCCGAAGCCCCGGATGCACATCCGGGGCTGCGGGGGATGTGCGCGTACTCAAACCGGAAGGCGCCTCAAATCGATGCTGCGAATCCTTCGGATTTTACCGACCATTTCCCATCCCCCGGAAACGCCCCCGCCCTGGCCATCAACGCCACCGCCGCCAGCAATCCGCCGTTCGCCGGTAGATACGCGGGCAGATTCGGGCGCTGATACACGTGCCCATTCGGCAAATACCGGTTCTTCACCGACTCGATCATCAGCGCCGCCACCGCCAATTCCGGTTCGTTCAGCTTCGCCGCCGTCATCGCCGCCATCGGAAAATCCCAGCCCCAGCAACGGTCCCATTGCCAGACCTCCATCACCTTCCGCAACGACCGTCGCATTGTCTCCCTGTCCACTTCATCGCCCGGCTGCATGCCGTACGCCCCCAGCAGCGACGGATGCTCCCAATTCCATTTCGTGTACGTGTCGGTCATTCCCTCCATCATCAGATATCGCCCGTCGTTTTGCGGAAGGGAGGCGAGATGATCCAGCACGTCCTGCCATTTCGCCGAGCGAACCATGCCCAACCGCTCCCGCCACGTCTGCGCCACGTTCAACCCAAATCGCCAATAGGCCAACTCGAACGTCGGATTATGCGTCGCCATCGTCTCGGTGTTTTCCGGCACCGGCTTCAGCGGCGGCCCCAGCGCGTAACGCCCATTCTCCATCGCCGCGAAACTCGACAGAAAATCCGCCGTCTGAAAAACAACGTCCGACCATTTCTCCAGCGTCTGTTTCGTCGGGCTATGTCGATAGCAAAGCTCCGCGTAATAAATCGGATGCGGCTGCTGCCAGATCAGCAGCGGCGCGATCGGCGACGGCGAATCAATGCCCAACGGCCCCACCATCTTCGGCCAGCGAACCCCGTCATATCCTTGCCGCTGGGCAATCGCCTTCGCCACCGGCATGATCCGATGATAAAACTCCAAGCTCCTCTCGAGCAGTTCGAACCGCCCCCACGCCGCGAAATGAACCCCGTGCCACCAGTGCATTTCCAGGTGCGATTTCCCGTACCAGGTGTTGAACAAGAGGCCGGATTCCTGCGGCGGCATCGGACCGGCGCAGTTCAAGGCCGTGTTGTATTGCGACAAAACGATCCGCCGCTCCAGTTCCACGGCTCGAGCGTCGCTGCTTGCCGACAAGTCGATCGCCGATCCGCCCGACCAGAATTTCTCCCAATAATCCGCGGCCGCCTTGAACGTCTCATCAACGGATGAAAGCGCCTCGCCCCGCGGCTGCGGAGAAAACCGGATCACCAAATCCAATCTTCTTCCCTGCCCGCCTTGGATCGAAAACTCGTGCTTCGCCAATTGCCCCAACTCCCCGTTGGTCTGCACGCTCACGGAATAACCATCCGCATCCACCGTACGCTGAATGTCCGTCCGGCCATCTCTGTTCTGACATTGGGTTTCGTGCTTGTCGGGCGAGTCCCAATTGGCCATGTCCATTCCGGGCGACGGGTACGGAAACGCGATACGCACGCCCACATCCGCCGCGGTAATGCGCACCGCCAGCGCATCCTGCTCCGGATGACAGGCCGTCTGAACGCGGACCGTCCGCCCCGCAAAATCAAATCGGCTGTCGATGGCGCCCGTCCACAGGTCCAGGGTCTGACCCAGGGCGCCAACGTCCCCAACGCCGGCTTCGGAGCCGTCCGGCTTTCTCAAAATCAATCCGATCCGACCCAGGTGCATCCGATGCGGATTCTCGCGCAGATAATCGAACAGCGCTTCCTGCCCCGTCCGATCCGTGGCATATCCGACTTTCCGCCCATGCGAATCGTATTGCTTGTACCGAAAATCCTGCGCCCGCACGCCCGCCGGCGCCGGCGTCGTGTGCCACGCCCAATGCGCGCACGTGCACAGCGGAAACTGCTTGCGGTATTGGTCGTGGAAGGTTTGCAACCCCGTCACATCGGCGGTGAACGCAAAATTGCCGTTGCCAACCGTCAGCGCGGAAAACGGATCCGCTCGTTGAATGGCCGGATTATGCCGCCGCACCAGAGCGCGCCGGTCGATGCTCGGCTGGCCGCTCATGTCCGCCAGAGCCGCCGCTTTCCCCAAGCCCCCCCACGGCAGCAGTCTCCCCCCCGCCAGCATCCCCGCCATCAACATCGTCCTTCGGCTGATCTTCATGGGTTCCCTGTTGTATTTCACGTTTCCGGAAAAGTTTACCGCGAAGACGCGAAGGACGCGAAGTTGCGCGAAGTGGAATTGGTCTTCCTTCGCGCAACTTCGTTGATATCTCCTCAAATCTTGTTTTTTCGACAAGATTTTTGCGCGGCGATGCGTAACTCCAGCGATATCCAATTCTTCTACTTCGCGAAACTTCGCGCTCTTC
>Ga0187867_10000712_pt1 | contig 29328 bp, 20 predicted proteins | sample June2016WEW_13_1_FD_132976 | JGI IMG/M metagenome (GOLD analysis project Ga0187867, IMG submission 132976) | Peatland microbial communities from SPRUCE experiment site at the Marcell Experimental Forest, Minnesota, USA - June2016WEW_13_10 | ecosystem: Environmental > Terrestrial > Soil >... | reverse complement strand
GTCATGCCGGTCATCGTCGCGCCTGGGCCCTCGGCGAGCGGCACCAGGCCGCCGTTGCCGGTATCCCCATCGACATTCTGATAGACCGTGTTGAAACCGATATCGCTGCCCGCGCCGGTGGTCGTGCCGTACCACTGAATGTTGTCCGCATGTGCGGTGTTCATGCCGTGGTTGCCGAACACGTTGTACTGGATGACGTCGATCTGCGGCGCGTTGCTGGATTCCAGATCGATCACGTCTCCGCCGGAATCATGGAAGTAATTGTATTGGATCGTCAGTTGGCCGGAGCTGGAGATCGAGACCGTCTGCCCTGATTGCGCCGTGACCGCAACGTCGTTGCCGTTGAACTCGTTGTCCAGCAGACTGAAGTTGCTGGCCGACTCCGTCACATTGAGGGTGTTGCCATCGGGCTGGTTCGAGCCGACGATGAACATGCTGTCTTTTATGGTGTCGTTGGCACCGTTGACGATCACCTGCCAGCCGTTGTCGAGGCCAAAGTTGTAACCGCTCAGCGTGATGTTGTTGCCGTTGACGGTGACGGTGTGGTTGGAGGCGTCGACCGACACGCCGGCCATCGAGATTGCCGAGGGGTCCAGCAGCGCCATGCCGCTGGGAACGCCAACGTAATAGTCGACGCCGGCGACCTCCCACGGCGGGCGCACCGCGTAGCCGCTCAGGATGCTGGGCAGCTCCGGTGTGCCGGCCGGCGCACCGGCCGAGCCGTCGACATAGCCTGAGCTACCCGGTTGGCCGCCTGAACCCGAACCTGAACCCGATCCTGAGCCCGAACCCGACCCTGAACCCGATCCTGAACCTGCGGCTGCGCTGACCGTGAGATCGACGGCACCGGGGGCGGAGACGCCGCCCTGGGTATTGGCCACGGTATATTGGAACGTGTCCGCACCAGTGTAGCCGGTGGCCGGCGTGTAAGTGATCGCGCCGGTCGTGGTGTTGACCGAGGTCGTGCCGTGCGTCGGCGCCGTGGTGACCTTGACCGACGCCGGGTTGATGCTGCCGACGGCGTCGGTGGCATCACTCAGAACATTAATCGTGACCGGGGTGTTTTCCGTCGTATCAGGATCGATGGTCGGCGCAACCGGTGGCGCATCGACCGTAACGGTGACCGTGGCCGCTGCAGATTTTGTGCCGCCGGTGTCGGTGACGGTGTACTTGAATGTATCGGTACCGGAATATCCCGCGGTCGGCGTATAGGTAATCGCACCGGTCTTGGTATTGACCGAGGTCGTGCCGTGCGCCGGGGCGCTGCTGACTGTGACTGATGCCGGATTGAGCGTGCCGCCAGTATCGGTGTCGTTGGCCAGCACGGAGATCGCGACGGCGTTATTTTCTTCCGTTGTGGCGCTGTCGGCAACAGCGATTGGGTTCGGACTCGTTCCGGACCCTGAAGCTGATCCCGAGCCTGAACCCGTGCCGGTTCCCGATCCTGTACCGTTGGGCGGAGCCGCCGTCACGCCGGGTGGGTTCGGAGCCTCCTGCCCATTCACCATGTTTATGTTGTTGCCGTAGACGAGGTTGCTGCTGTTATCCGGGCCATAGAACGGGCCGTAGGCGGACGACCAGTCGAGGTAGTTGTTTTCGACCTGAACGCCGTTGACGGTATCCGCCGCTCCCTGCACCGATGCCACGGCGATCAGATACGAGTCGGTGATGCCGGTCCCCTGCGCCACAACGACATTGTTATCGACTGTGGTATTGAGCATGGTCGAGCCGCCCTGGGCGTCGATCTGAAGCCCTTCCTCGCCGCTCGTCACGGTATTGAACGACACAACCGAGTTGGTCGAGTTAGTCTGATAGTATTGCACCGCGTCGGCATGGGAGCCCGGCTGCGTGCCGAGATTGTTGAACATGTTGTATTCGACGATCGTCGTCATGTTGCCCTGGCCGAAGTCGATCGCGTCCTCCGGCGTGTTCTCATAGAGGCAGTATTGAGATGTGAAGGTTCCGTTGCCGTCATAGTTGACCATGGCCCAGGCCGTGCCATTGGTCTGGCTGCCACCGTTGAACGTATCGTTCAGGACAGTCAGGTTGCCGACATTGTTTGCAGCGTCGATCGGCACCTGCTCGTTCGAGCCGACCAGGAAATTGCTGTTCTCGATGGTGGTATTGGTGATTCCATCATTGATGGTGATGCCCCAGCCGCCATTGAGGCTGAAATCGTAGCCGCTCAGCGTTACGTTGTTGCCGGTTATGGTGATGCTGTGGCTGCTCGCATCGACCTGGACGCCCGCCATGGAGATTGTGTCCGGGTTCAGCAATGCGAGACCCTGCGGAACGCCAACGGAATAATCGACGCCCGCAACCTTCCACGGCGGCCGCACGGCGTAGCCGGCCAGCAGACCTGGTAACTCGGGCGCGCCCGCTGGAGCGTTGGCGCTGCCGTCATTAATGCTTGTGGAAGAGCTCAAGCGAAGTACCCCCGTATCTGGAGCAAGGACTAATCAGCACGAAATGCAGTCGGACGAAGCATTGATTTGCTGAGGCGTTTTGCCGGTGAACTGGTATCGGTGAAGTTGTCACGTTCGCATCACGTTAGGTTGCGAGCGGCACGCCCAGTCGGCCAAATCGCAATTTGGATGTGGATAACCATGAGATTGCCAGGCTCGCTGGTTGGGGGGGATCATCCCCGTAGCGCCGGCAGAATAGTGAAGTCGATTCGTTTGATTTGGCCATAACAAACACCTGGAGATAAAAGCGGCCGCCCTCCCCTTACTCTGAGGGGCTATATTTTAAAACAGGGTGAGCTGGAAATATTAACAAAACAATTACAGAATAGTTAAGGACCACAACTGTCGTGTGTAGAGCGATAGACTTGCAAAGATGATCCAGGAATTGATGTCGATCTAAATATTTGTCGTCGTAATCTTCATTTAACTTATCCACAACTGCGGTTCGTCGAATCCGGCCCGCGCTGGTTTTTACCTGCTTGTCCAGTGGTTTGATCAACCGCAAGTTCCGGCCATCCTTCAGGCCAGCCTTTGAATATTCGCAGAGCGTTATCGAGGCTGTCATTGAATCAGTAATGTGTCCCCGTACAGGATTGGTACAATTTTAGACACGCTCCGATGCTCATCAGGCCCTGTGTCGCCACGGGATCAGTCCGGGAAAAATCGATCTCGAAGTGATTTTTCCCAAAGAATCCCCGAATCTGTGGTATATTTATCACGAATTTCTGGCCGAAAACTCCCCGGGCGGGTTCCCGAGACCGCGATTCTCGTGGCGCGATCTCTGCCGTGGCCGATGAATCGCCCTATCGGAGCCGACAAATTTTGCGTTGGCAGGGGCCGCGAAGTCGCGCGGCATACCGGCAGCTTCAGCGAAATTTCAACAATATCCTCGGGTTCGGCCAAAACGTCCGGCTGGAGCGGCGATCACGCCGCGGTATGCGCGAAACGGTTCCCTGATCGGATCGCGGCTGTAGCCCGCCCGCTTCTGCCAGGGGCCGCGCCGGGCATGATCGAGGCGGTAGGCGGTCGCCCAGAGGTATACGATCCAGTTTCATCGTTGCCGCGCGTCCCGGCGGGGATGTCGCTGTCCGACGTGTGACCGCCGCAACTGATGACAGTACTGTCACGAGGTCGCCCCTGGCCGCGTTGGGCGGATTTCGGGGGGACCAGCCAATAGGGCTCGTTTGGCTGGTCACCTCGCGCGACGACCGGCAACTGCGCGTGGTTCCGTCGGGTGCGAAGCTGACGCGATTCGCACCGTCATGCGGAGGGCACAGGCTGAGTTACCGGCTCCGGTCCGACCACCCGCCGCTCACCAGCGGCAGGTCGGCATCTGGTCGTCGCCCCAATCGAGCGGGAACCCGGCCAATCGAGAGGGAACCCGGCATGGGCTGATTGGCCGGGTCGCGTCGTGCCCGTGCCGCAAGCCGACCGAGCCCGGTCGGGTGCTGGTGCGACCGCACCAAAGCGCAGACCAAATCTGTTGCTTGTACGACAACAAATCCGGTACAAGATGGCCATCAAGCCACTCGGATCGCATCCTCTGGTCTGCATGTGTCGCCACGAGGAGTCCGAATGCAAGCCCACCAACCGTCTGATTTTCAGCGGGCCGACAATCTCGCCTTCCACCCGTACTCGGCCCGCAAGGGCACAGGCGCGCGGCCGGTTGCGGCAAGCCTGACCGGATTCGACCTATGTCATTGAAACTTGGCATTACGCGACTGTCGATCGCATCGATCTCACCGATGTGCGTGTTCTCGCTGCGCTTCGTACGCACCATTATCCTGTCGCACATGCTGTCCCCGAACAATCTCGGGGCCGCCGTCGCGCTGATGACAATCCTCGCCGGCTGCGAATTGATCACCGACGTCGGGCTCGACCGCTTCGTCATTGTCAATGCCGGCAAAGACCGCGCGCAGGCGGTCGCCGTCGCTCAACAGGTCGCGCTTGGACGGGCCATCTTCCTGGCTGCCGCCATCGTACTCTTCTCGCCGCAACTGGCCGGCGTGTTCGGCGCCAGCGAGCACTTGAAGGGGGTCGCCTGGCTCGGCCTCGTGCCGCTGATCTTTGCGTTCAGGAACTGGCGGCTTATCCAAGTCCAGCAGGACTACCGATACGGTCCCGAGGCCGTCACCACGGTTTGCGGACAGATCGCCGGCGTCGCCCTGGTATTCCCGGCCGCCGTTTGGTTTCGGGACGAGCGCGCCATTCTGGTCAGCCTGATCGCTGAGGCAGTGGTTCACGTCGCCTTGTCGAATGTCCTGATCCGACGCGAGCGCGTGGCGTACGTCGATGCAGCGATGCGCAAGGCGGTATTCAAGTGGGGCCTCCCGTTGATGGTCAACGGCGTCGGCCTCATGGCGGTGAAGCAGCTGGATCAGGTGATTGTCGCCAACCTGTTCGATTTGAGAACCCTGGCGCTGTATGCTCTGGGGATGAATCTGGCGATCACCCCAACCGCGCCGTTGCAGGCGATTGGCCAGAAGGTCGGCTTGCCATTTCTGGCGAATGCGAAGGGCAGCCCGCAGATGGCGCGTCAGGCGGCCCTCTTCGCGGTCCTGGCAGCGGCGTGTACCGGGGCGGCCTACGCGCTGCCGGTGGGGCTGGTGCTCGACCAGCTGGTGCCGCTGCTGTACGGGCGTCAATATCAGATCACCGAGGCCTTTTGCGCGTTGGCGATGGTCGACGCGTTCCTGCGCTTCAGCCGGGGCGGGCCGAACCTGATCCTGCTGCATCACGGCCTGACCAGTCGGCTTACCGTCGGCAATATGGTGGCAGGGATCGGGACAATGATCGGGCTCGGGCTCGGCTACTGGTCAGGACGACTGGAAGCCGTGATGGTCGGGCTGGTGATCGGCGATTTCATCTCGCTCGTGCTGTTGCTGGCTTTGCTGCGCCAGCATTTGTCGGTCGCCAAGGCAATGCTTCACACCGGCGTTCTGACGGCAACGCTTGGCACTGCGGCGGTTGCGATATGGGCGGGCGGAGATCTCGGAGTTGCAGAGCGGGTCCTGGTTTTCGTGCTTGGCGGCGTGGTGATCGCACTGGATGTTGCGGTAGTGTTTTTACAGGTTGGCCGGGACTTCATGCCACGGTCGGCGCAGCTTGTGACGAGGAACGTCGTCCCGGCGCAATCCAGGCCTGCCGTTGCCACGGTTGCCGTCAGCAACGAGCCGCCAGCGTAGCAGCGGACGCATACTGCCCCGATCGGCTTAAGCCGACGGCCTGAAGTCGGCATCCATATTGCGCCTCTCGGCATGGTTCGGCACGACCGGGGCCATCGGGATACCGCTTGTTGCGGCCGTTTATCTGGTCACGCCGGTTATCTGGTCACGCCGGTATCTGGTCACGCCGGGCCACCACGACCAGGCCTCGGAACTCCTGGCCTCCGGGTTCATGTGAGACCGGCTGCACCAGCCAGGCCTGATCCGGTCATGCTGGATCAGGCAGTGCGGTCCGTCGCCCATGGCCGGGTGGACCCGATGCAACTGCGGTGCCGGATTGTGGCTCAGTCCTGAGCGTCCCGAGGCGTGAGGCAGGTCCGCGCCAAGGCCTCCACGTCCAGCGCGGCCGCACAGTTCGGGTGCCGCAGCAAAAGTGACGTCTGCCGCCGGATCGCGTCGCGCACCTTCGGGTCCTGGCGGATCACCCCGGCGAGCGGCGGCTCACGGTGCAGGAACGCCAGGCAGGCCCGTCGCAACGTCGCGTAGGTCTGCTGGCCCGCAGCCGCAGACGGGGCCTGGTTGACGACGATCTGCACGTCCCCATCCGGCTGGTCCTGGGTCTGCAGCTTCAGCACGGCGTAGGCGTCGGTCAGGCTGGTGGGCTCGTCGGTTGCCACTACCAGCAGCCGGTCGGACCACAAGGCAAAACGGCGCACGATCCGGTCGATCCCGGCGCCGAGATCCAGCACCACCGCATCATACGAGGCCAGCTCCACACGCAATCGGGTCAGCAGCAATTCCAACGTCTCCGCCGGCAGCTCCGACAGCGCGCCCGAGCCGGACCGACCGGCCAGGACATCCAGCCCAATTGCCTCGTGCCGGGTGATGGCGCCCGCCACATCCGTCCGCCCGGACAGCACCGAGCCGAGATCCACCACCGGCATAAGACCGAGCTGCACATCGACGTTGGCGAGTCCCAGATCGGCGTCGAGCAGTAAAACTCGACGTCCGGCGCGAATCAGCGCGTGGGACAGCGTGATCGCGAGCCAGGTCTTGCCCACCCCGCCTTTGCCCGAGGCAATCGCGATGAACCGCCCGGGTTCGTCAGCCGGCATGGTGTTTTCCTTGCGAGCGGCTCAGCATTGCGGCGAGCAGCGAGGGGGTGAAAGGGACCAGACCGTCCGCTGCCCCGGCGCCGATCCCAGCCTCGACCAGGGGCAGCCGGGACGCGGCGGCCGCGGCAATCACGCTGCCCAAACGATTGGCGAGATCGAGGCGGGTGACGATCAATGAGGTCGCGCCACATTCGGCATGAGCGACCGCAAGCTCAGCCGCCTCAACGGGATCCAGGCCGGACGGCAGGACCAGGGCGATATCGGCCCCGGAAGTGGCGGCGAGACCGCGCAACTCCTCGGCCTGCGCCGCTTCGCGCGGATCGGCGCCGGCGGTATCGATCAGCACGGGCGCGCCCTCGGTGCGTTGCAGCAGGGCGCGAGCCAGGCTGACCGGGTGGCTGGCCACCAGCAACGGCACGCCGAGCAAACGGGTGAATGCAGCGAGCTGCTCGGTCGCCCCGGCGCGTTTGCCGTCCGTGGTGATCACCAGCGGAGCGGTCCCGCTCATGACCAGGCGCGTTGCGAGGCGGACCGCGGTCAGGGTTTTGCCCGCACCCGGCGGACCGGTAAGCATCACCGGCGGCGCATGCGCGGCGAGCAGCAATTCCCCGAACGCCAGGGCGCCAGCGATCGCGGCCTCCAGGTTACCATGCGCCAGGGCCGGGTGGAGCTCACGCGGCACGCCGTGCCAGGTTAGCGCAGCAAGCCGGGCGGGGTCGGTCTGAAGCGGTTCCGTTTCGGGCTCCAGAGCGGCGGTGATTTCAATGCCGCCGGGAACGTTCCTGCTGTTCAGGATCAGTGCGTCCGGTCCCAGAGCCACGCGCACCTGGGCGATGGCCTCGGCCATGCCAGCGGCGCGGAATAGCTTCAGATGCATTCTGGGACCCGTGAAAGACCGAGGTGTCCGATCGCAGGAATGCGCTCGGGCGAGGCGGGGATCATGCCGCGAAGTGGTTGATCAAACGTTGAGATGGGGTGGGTTTTCCGGAAACGCGGCAACCAGGCCGGCACACCCGGATCGCATTTCCCGCCAGCAATTCAGGGTCAGGCGGTGCCATAGGCCGCTCCTTGACTGAATGGTCTGCCCGGGAGGCGGGAGGGCCGTATCGTAAGCGAAGCCTCCGATACGGAGCTGTCGTTCCGTCCACCGAGGACGCATTCGCGGCACCCTTGGCATGCCTGGCCCAACCGGGCGGGGCTTTCGGTACCGATGGCAGTCAAGCAACCTGGAATGGCCACATCGCCTATACAAGGATGAGTGAAGCATCCGTTTATCTCGCGATCGTGCCGGTTGATCGCGGCCGGCGCGTGGTTGGTTGGCGGGCCGCGGCCGGACCCATTCATAAGTCAATCCTTATGAATGAAAGCAGGAACAGGAATGATGGTAGCCATTGTCGGTTGGCCCGGGACCGAACTCAAGCCTGGCGTCTGCGACGGCCCGCAGCGTGGCCTTGACCTCGGTCCCGGGACAGCGGCGCAGAAGTCCGGACATTTTTACTCCTACTTATCCCGACAGCGCGACCGTCACCGCCCCCGTCGCCATCCGGTGTCGGGTAACGCGGTCCCGATCCCGCGCCGGCCACATCAGCGCCAGCCCGCACAGCCCACCTGCCACCTGCATCCCCGCACAGATCAGATATCCAGTCTGGTAGCCGTCCAGCGCGGTCGCCGCCCCCTCGATCACGCTGCCATTGGCGTACGGCGCGATGACGCCGGCCAGCGTGTAGATCGCGCCAAATATGGCAATCGCCGCGCCGCGTTGCAGGATCGGGGTGAACTCCGAGATCATCGGCGCGCATACCACGTAGATCGGGCCGGTCAGACCGGTCCCGATCACCAGCAGCGCGATTTTCGCTCCGGCACTCGAGACCAATGGCAGAAAGCCAATCAACACCCCGCCGGCAATCAGCGGCACCGTACCCAGCACACCGCGCGCGATCCGGGTGGAAACACCTCGGCTGACCAGCACCTGCGAGATCCAACCGGACAGCAACACCGTGCTCGCCCCCATCACCCACGGCAGGCTGGCGATCAATCCCGCCGAGGACTGGGGAACGCCAAGTCCTTTGACGACGAACGGGGTGAACCAGGTCAGGCCCATCGCGAGTGACCAGTAGGCGCCAAAGCAGGCCAGGACACAGCCGGCGAACGTCGGTGCCAGCAGGATGTGTCCATAACCCACGCGCTCTGCCTGGGCATTTCCCGATAGCTCATTTCCGGCGGACTGGTCCTCGATCGGCCCATCCCGGCCAACGAAATACCACGCCACCACCCAGACCAGTCCGGCCAGGCCGAGCGCGCCAAAAGCCCAGTGCCAGGAGTAATGCACGATGATCCAGTTCAGCACCGGCAAGGCGACGATCACGCCAATCGCGGCACCTTGCGAGAGGATCGCCGTCGGCATTGTCCGCTTTTCGTCGGGGAACCATTTGTAGACGGCATGCAGGGCGACCGACGCGGCCGGCCCCTCGCCGATGCCCAACAACACACGGCAGATCAGCAATGTCGTGAAACTGATTGCGCCAATCATGGGAAACTGCACCACCGCCCAGGCGGCGGCGAGCAACAGGATGATCCATCGTGTGGGGCGGCGATTCGCCTGGAAGCCAACCAGGACGCCGGACAGCGAAAACAGCAGGAAGAAGCTCGACCCGAGTCCGCCGTATTGTTTCGGCGTCAGGTCCAGCTCTCGCATGATCGGCACCGCGGCGAGCCCGACGACAGCTTTGTCGGCGAAATTGATCATCATGTAGACGAACAGCAGCGACGCCATCGTCCATGCCCCTTTGGGCGTTGCCATGCCATTACCTCCGCTGGCTTTTTTTTGGTTTCCCGTACGCAAGTCTCGCGCGAATGGAGATGACCCGCCACCCTGCCGTGTCGCGTGCGGGAACATTCGAAGCAGTGGCGCGTTACAACCGGACTGCAAGGATCACAAGGAGCAATTGGTTATGGATAAAGATCGAATTGAAGGTGCCGCGAAACAGGCGAAAGGCGCTGTGAAGGAAGCCGTTGGCAAAGTCACGGGTGATGCCAGGACTCAGGCCGAGGGCCGCGCGGACAAAGCCGAAGGCAAGGTGCAAAACGCCGTTGGGGGCGCCAAGGATGCCGTGCGGGATGCGCTGAAGAAATAGCCGCCGCGTAGCGAAAATCGTAGGAGCTTCGGCATGGGCCTGATTTTACTGATCATCATCCTGGTACTGCTGTTTGGTGGTGGTGGCGGATATTACGGCTACCGTGCTTATGGCGGGCCCGGACTTGGCGGCGTTCTCGGCACCGTGCTGATCGTCCTGTTGATTTTATGGTTGGTTGGCGGCGTAGGATACGTCCATTCATGATCCGGGTCACTTGTTTGCGCTGCCGCCGCGGCATGATTTAATCTGGAGATTGTGATGGGTCGTTCCCCAGTGACCGGGCTGACGATTGGTGGCGCTGTGCTGGTGTTGATCGGATTGCTCATGTTTGCAATCCCGGTTTTCACCACGCATCACACGGAAGACGTGGCCCGGATCGGCGATTTGAAAGTTCAGACCACCGAACACCAGTCCTACGTTATCCCGCCATACGTCAGTGGCGGTGCTTTAATTCTCGGTGTCGTATTGATTGGTGCCGGCTTTTATCAACGGCGTTAACGCCCGCACCAATTTCGAGCTGATCAACCGATCGACAGGATGCCACTATCGGCCTCTCTACCAGCCAACCTGGAATATTCCGGGTGGGCTGATCGGGAGGCCGAAGTGCATTGCGCGGCCCTCCAATGCCGGCGGTGTTTGCCACTTGACCGAATCGCTCTGCGGGGCAGGATCGGGAGCGTTGTTGTTGCTTGCCGACCGGATGATCGCTGCCACAACGACAATGATTGTGTCCGCGTGAGCCGCCCGCGCGCATCTTCCTTGACACGACGGAACCCCACCGCTACGCGGCCCCACTGAGTTTAATCCGTGCGCATCGCTGGAATCCTCAGGCGAAACATCATTACGGAGCCAATTTTCCATGCCGGTACACGCCTTCATCTTCCCGGGCCAGGGCAGCCAGGCGGTCGGTATGGGCCGCGACCTCGCCGCCGCGTTCTCCGTTGCGCGCGAGGTGTTCCAGGAAGTTGACGAAACCCTGAAACAAAATCTGTCGCGTCTTATGTTCGAAGGCCCCGGCGAGGAACTCGTCCTCACGGAAAACACCCAACCGGCTTTGATGGCGCATTCGATCGCCGTGTTGCGTGTGCTGGAAACCGAAGGCAAGCTCGGCATCAAATCCCGCGCGATCGTTGCCGCCGGTCATTCTCTGGGCGAATACAGTGCGTTATGCGCGGTCGGCGCATTCTCGGTCGCCGGCGCCGCGCGTCTTTTGAAACTGCGCGGCCAGTCCATGCAAAAGGCTGTCCCGGCCGGCGAAGGCGCGATGGCGGCACTGCTCGGCGCCGACATGGCCCAGGCGGAGGAAATCTGCGTCGAAGCCGCCCCCAATGAGGCGGGTCAGAAAGAAGTTGTCGAGCCGGCGAATGACAACGGCGGCGGCCAGGTGGTCATTTCCGGCCAGCGCTCGGCCATTGAACGTGCCGTGGAGATTTCGAAAACCAAGGGTATCCGCCGCGCCATGCTGTTGCCCGTTTCGGCCCCATTCCATTGCGCCCTCATGGCCCCTGCCGCCGCCGCGATGGCCGAGGCGTTTGAGCAGACTCCCCCAAAAGCACCTTTCATGCCTATCGTTGCCAACGTCTCGGCCGCCAAGGAAACTGACCCGGTACGGATCGTCGATCTGCTGATCCGCCAGGTCACCGCCACGGTCCGCTGGCGGGAGTGCGTCAATGCGATGGTCGAACTCGGCGCTACCAGTTTCGTTGAGCTTGGCGCAGGCAAGGTGCTCTCCGGCCTCGTGAAGCGGATCGCGCCGGATTGCACCACGGCAGCCGCGTCCACGCCGGCAGAGATCGAAGCTCTGCTGAAAACGTTATGACGGAGGCTACGATATGACAGGAGGCACGCTATGACGGGAGGCGCTGGCATGTTCCGCCTCGACGGCAAAGCCGCTCTGGTGACCGGTGCCTCTGGTGGGATCGGCGCCGCCATCGCTCGCGCGCTGCACGAACAGGGCGCCAAGGTGGTGCTGAGTGGGACCCGGCAGGAGCGGCTTGAGGAACTGGCCAAGACCCTTGGCGATGGTGCCTTCGTTTGTTCCGCCGACCTGCGCGACGCAGCTGAGCCGACCGCATTGGTCGAGGCAGCGGAACAGGTCGCCGGACCGCTGCACATCCTGGTCAACAATGCGGCCATGACCCGCGACATGCTGGCACTGCGGATGTCCGACCTCGACTGGCAGGCGGTGCTCGACATCGACCTCAGCGCGCCATTTCGGTTGGCGCGGGCAGTGCTGCGCGGCATGATCCGGCGGCGGGCGGGCCGGATCATCAATATTTCCTCCATCGTGGGAGCAACCGGCAATGCCGGCCAGGCCAATTACGCCGCCGCCAAAGCCGGGCTCGTCGGAATGAGCAAGTCGCTGGCCCAGGAGGTTGCGTCGCGGGGCATTACGGTGAACGTGGTCTCACCGGGTTTCGTCGATACCGCCATGACCGAGGTGCTGAACGACACGCAAAAGGCCAAACTCGCCGAACAGATTCCTCTGGGCCGGATCGGCCAGCCGGAGGATATTGCCGGTGCGGTGGTCTATCTGGCATCTGATGCCGCCGCCTGGGTCACCGGCGCCACGCTGCACGTCAACGGCGGGATGGCGATGTTGTGAGACACACGGGCGTACGGGTCGTGGTCGGGCCGGATCGCCTCGGCGACGGGAATGGAATTTGCCCCCGCAGCGAACCATGCTAAGCGCACGGGCGAATGCGCGACTCGACCAGGCTGGGGCAGGCCCGGCAATTGCGCAAACCTCCAGACCAACCACCGATAGCCCCAAAACAGGGCCCCAGAGCAGGGAGAGTACATTCCGATGAGCGATGTCGCCGATAAGATCAAGCAGATCGTGGTGGAGCACCTGGGTGTCGACGAAGCCAAGGTCACGCCGGAAGCCTCGTTCATCGACGATCTGGGCGCCGACAGCCTTGATACCGTCGAATTGGTGATGGCTTTCGAGGAAGCCTTCAGCGTTGAAATCCCGGAGGACGCGGCGGAGAAGATTGCCACCGTCAAGGATGCCATCGACTATATCGAAAAGCAGAATAAGTAAGTCGGTAACTGGCACGCGGGAGAAGGAAGCAACCATGCGCCGTGTGGTCGTGACCGGCATGGGCATTGCCTGCCCTCTGGGTCTGGGCGTTGAGCATGTCTGGCGCCGCCTGGTGAACGCCGAATCCGGTATCAGCGCGATCCCGCCCTTCGCCTCGAACGACCTTCCCTGCAAGGTTGCAGGCCAGGTGCCGTCCGGCAGCAAAGCCGACGGCAAGCTCGACATCAACGAGTGGATCCCGGTCAAAGACCAGAAGAAGATGGACCGCTTCGTCCATATGGCCATGGTCGCGGGCACCCAGGCGGTCGAGGATTCGGGCTGGATGCCGGAAACCGAAGAAGACCGCTGCGTCACCGGCGTGATGATCGGTTCGGGAATCGGCGGCCTGGAAACCATCTATGATGCGTCAATTCTGGTAAATTCCGGCAAGGCGCGACGGTTGTCCCCATTCTTCATCCCGTCGGCGCTGATCAATCTCGCCTCCGGCCATCTGTCGATCAAATACGGCTTCCGAGGGCCAAATCACTCGGTGGTGACCGCCTGCGCGTCCGGGGTGCATGCCATCGGCGACGCCTCGCGGTTGATCATGTGGGGCGACGCCGACGTGATGGTGGCCGGCGGGGCCGAGGCCACGGTCTGCGAAATCGGCATTGCCGGGTTCTGCGCCTCGCGCGCGCTGTCGACCGGGTTCAACGACCGCCCGCAAGCCGCGTCCCGTCCCTGGGACAAGGATCGCGACGGATTTGTGATGGGCGAGGGCGCCGGCGTCCTCATCCTGGAGGAATACGAACACGCGCTGCGCCGTGGCGCCAAGATTTATGCGGAAATCGGCGGCTATGGCATGTCCGGCGACGGCTATCACATCACGGCGCCGGCCGAGGGCCATGAGGGCGCCTACCGCTCCATGCGGGCGGCGATGAAAAATGGTGGCGTGCGGCCCGAGGACATCCAGTATGTTAACGCCCATGGCACCTCGACGCCACTGGGCGACGACCTTGAGCTCGACGCGGTCGAGCGGCTGTTCGGCGATGCCGCCAAAGGCCTCGCGATGTCTTCGACCAAATCGGCGACCGGCCATCTTCTGGGAGCGGCGGGCGCGGTCGAGGCGATCTTTTCCATTCTGGCCATTCGCGACGGGGTCGCACCCCCAACGCTCAATCTCGACGAACCCAGCCGAGACAGTGTGATCGACCGCGTCGCGCACCACGCGCAGGAGCGGAAAATCCGCAAGGCGCTTTCGAATAGTTTTGGCTTTGGCGGCACGAACGCGTCGGTCATCTTCCGCTCCGCCCCCTGATCCGGACGACGATCGGGACGGCGGACCCGGGTTCTGGGGCGGGCTGCTGCGGAGCCTGCTGTGGACCGTCATCTGGTTCGTTGTGCTTGGCGGCGCGGCGGCCGTCACCGGCGTCTGGCTGCGCGTGCAGTGGGATGTGGCCGGACCATTGCCGGAGGCGAAGGACGTCGTGATCCCGCATGGCGGCACCGCCGCCGCCGCCGCCGCACTGAAATCAGCCGGCGTCATCAGAAATACCCCCGCCTTTGAGGCGCTGACCTGGATCACATTTTTCGACGGCAACATTCATGCTGCGGAATTCAACTTTCCGGCCCAGGCCTCGATTGCCGAGGTGCTCGACGTGCTGCGCAACGCCAAACCGGTCGAGCACAAGGTCACCATCGTCGAGGGCCTGACCGCCAAACAAATCGCCGCCACGCTGATGATGTCCGAGGCCGCCAGCGGCCCGATCGTAATCCCGCCGGAGGGCGCCGCTTTGCCGCAAACCTATGAATTCGAACGCGGCACGACGCGTGAGGCGATCCTCAAACGGGCCGAAGCGGCGATGGACAAAGAACTCGCCGCCGTATGGGCCAACCGCGCACCCAATTTGCCGCTGACTTCGCCGCGCGATTTGCTGATCTTGGCGAGCATCGTGGAACGCGAAACCGCGAAGCCCGAGGAGCGGCCGCATATCGCCGCCGTCTATTTAAACCGGATGCGTAAGGGGATGAAGTTGCAGGCCGATCCGACGGTGGCTTATGCGATCAGCGACGGCACCGGGGTGCTGGATCATAAGTTGAACCGCGCCGATCTGGACGTGAACAGCCCATACAATACCTATCAGATTCCCGGTCTGCCGCCTGGGCCAATCTGCTCGCCGGGCGTGGCCAGCCTGCACGCAGTCAGCCGGCCGATGAACAGCGACGATTTGTATTTCGTGGCCGATGGGTCGGGCGGGCATGCCTTCGCCCGGACGGTGGACGCGCATCTGCGGAATGTGGCGCGTTGGCGGTCGATCCAGCCGGTCGAACCCGAGCCGGCGAGTGCTGGCTCAGCGAGTGGTGGGCCGTCCGGGACTGTGCCGGCGATTACGCGGCCGGCGAGTACGGGGGCGGCGACGTCGGGGCGGTAAGGCGGCAACCTGCGGAATTGGCGGGAAATGCGATGCGGCCGGAGGATCGGTTGTTCTCGGCGCGCTCGGAGCATTGATGCATGCCAGCATATGGCTGCAGAACTGTAATGACATTATGATGCTTTAGGTTAATGAAGCATCAACAGAGATTTAATTGCATTTGCACTCATACTTAATATTGCACGGTCAGTATCATGCGAATCACACGATCGCAAAAGTGTGGCCCACACCGTCATCGCGAGCATAGCGGAGCAATCTCGCCGCCCGCGCGCACCGTTCGCGAGGTTGCCGTGTCGCTTCGCGCGTCGAACGACAGAGGAGATGTGTCGCGCTCCTACACCGAGATTCGATCGCCTACCGCATTGGAATTGGTAACTGACCAACCACCGAAAAATTAATTATTCATCAACTAAAAACCTGCTTCCTCGGCACAACAACCGATGGTTTTCCATTGAATTCTACCCAAACTCATGGCTCCTTAGGTTGCCAAAGCTGGCGGCTCCACCGTGATATTCAGGAACATTTCCCATGACAATCTTTGTTAATACCGGAACGACATTAACGGTAACCAACGCGAGCAGTCAGACAATCACCGGCAGTGACACGATCGCAGCCGGCGGCGTGGTCAATGGCGAAGGCAGTATTGTCGGCACCGGCAGCCTGGTGAATTTGGGAACGATTACGTCCGATCAAACGGCTGGGGTCCTGACCGTCAACTCGGCGACGTTGACCAATCAGGGGACGGTGTTCGCCAACAATGCGTCAATGGTGATCCAATCCGGTGTCGACCTGACAAACCTGACCAGCGGAACGTTGGTCGGCGGAGTTTGGCAATCGGCCGGGACCGGCACGCTGGCATTTCTCGAGGGATCCATCGTCACCGATGCCGCGACCATCATTCTGAACGGCACGGCGTCGGCGATGCAGTCGGGTAGCGGGACCGTTAATACAATCGATAACAGCCTGATCACAGTCGCCTCGTCCGGCGAACTGGAACTTTTGGGCGGGCGCAACTTCTCGGCAGTCAGCTCCTTGGTGGTCAGCGGCACTGTGATGCCTGTCGGCGGCACACTGGCCGCTCCCGTCAATGGTCTCACAATCGGCGCCACCGGCACTGTCGTTGGCTTCGGCAGCATTGCTTTCGGCACCGCAGTGAACGACAGCGGCAAGATCGAGGCCAGCGGCGGCACGCTGTCAGTGCCCGCGCTGAACAATCTGCCCGGCGCCGGCACCTTGCAGGCCGACGCCGGAGCGTCGCTCGTGTTGACTGCATTCGGTGGCGCTTATCAGGAGAGCGTCGTCAATAACGGAACCATCGACGTGGCGTATGGCGGCCTTGGCTCCGGCACGCTCGCCATGACCGGACCCTACAGCGGCAGCGGAGGGTTTTTGATCCAGGGCGGCTTTGACGGGGTCGATCGGACAATCCTCGAACTTCCGGGGGATGTATCCGGCAACGTCGCGTTCGATCCGAATTTCGGTGAACTCCTGGTTGACGACGTGGCCAGGTTCGACGGATTCCTATCGAAGTTCGGCAACAACGACACCATCGTTCTGCAAGGCATCAGCAATGCAGTGTCGGCGACATTGTCCGGTAATAATCTGCATCTGACGGACGGCCTCGGCGACACTGTCGAAACGATCTCGTTCCAGGCGAATACGATGAATTATGGCAATGCCGTTTTTGCCGTCGTCGAGAACTCTGGCACTACGGCGGCGACGGTCACCGTGTCCGCTGTGCAGCCGGCGTGCTTTGCCGCCGGCACGCGGATCAGAACCTGGGAGGGCGAGGTGCCGGTGGAGGATCTCGCGGTGGGCGACATGGTGCGTGTGCGGTTTGCCGGCACCGCATCAGTGGTCTGGATCGGTCGTCGTCATGTCGATTGTCGCCACCATGCCCAGCCGTTGGAGGTATGGCCGGTACGGGTCTCGGCGCATGCGTTTGGGCCCAGGATGCCGCACCGCGATCTGGTGCTTTCGCCGGATCATTCGGTATTTGTCGACGATGTGCTGATCCCGATCAAGCACCTGATCAACGGCGAAACCGTGGTCCAGGAACCGGTCGATACGATTACCTATTACCATGTCGAACTGGGCGAACATGACGTGTTGTCGGCTGAGGGCATGTCGGTTGAATCCTATCTCGAAGATGGCGCGCGCAGTGAATTCGACAATGTGGAGGGGGCAATTGCGCCGCGGCCTGATTTCGCGCGGCGGCGGTGGGAGGCGTGGGGATGTGCGCCGATTGTGGTGACCGGGCCGAAGCTCGCTGCAGTGGCGGCGCGTTTGCGTGACCGCCTGCCCAAGGGACGGCGCGCCAATGTGGCCTGGCGCAGGTTCGCCTGAACGAAGCGGCTGCTCGGCCATGGCCGGCTACGGCCGGTAAGGTTGCCACGGAGCCCGCCCGGAACGAGTTTGGCCTCGCAACGTCGTCACCGGCGCCAGGATAACGGCCCGGTGTGCCCACCTGACTGGCATCGCATCGGGATCGGTGTGCTGAACCGGGTGATCGCTCGGTCAGGCGGTGACGTGGTGCCACGGCTCCGGGTACAGGCCGGCTCCCGCTTGCTTTCCCGCTCTGCTCAGTTGCCGGCACAAAGCTGCCACCTCGGAGGCCGGTTTGGGCTTGCTGAAAAGGTAGCCCTGCGCCTCACCACACAGCCCAGAGCGCAGCAGGCGCAGTTGCTCCTCTGTCTCCACCCCCTCCGCGAGGGTTAACATACCGAGCGTTTCGCACAATTCGGTCACCGCCGTAACGATCGCATCGCTGCCGCCGTCGCGGCCCAGATCGGCGATGAAGGAGCGGTCGATCTTGACCTTGCTGAACGGGAAGCGCCGCAGATAACTCAACGAGGAATAGCCCGTGCCGAAGTCGTCCATGGCAATACCGACACCAAGATCCCGTAATTGATACAGGATCACCAGCGTCGCGTCTGTATCGTTGAGCATGACCGATTCGACAATCTCCAGTTCCAGGCGGGCAGGTTCCAGTCCGGAGCCGTGCAACGCGGCGGCGACGTCCTCGACCAGCGCGCCGCTGCCAAACTGCACGACCGAGACGTTGACCGCTACTTTGATGTCGCCCGGCCACGTCGCGGCATCCATGCAGGCCTGGCGCAAAGCCCAGTTGCCGAGGGGAACGATGAGGCCGGTCTCTTCGGCGAATGGGATGAAGTGGGCCGGTTGCAGCAGCCCTCGCTCGGGATGCAACCAGCGGGCCAGCGCCTCGAAGCCGATGATCGTCCCGCTTTTGATATTCATCAGCGGTTGGTAATACAGCTGGAACTCGCCGGCCGCGAGCGCCTTGCGCAGGTCGACTTCAAGGTTCCGGCGGGCCTGCATGATGGCATCCATGCCCGCCTCGAAGAAGCGGTAGCGGCCGCGCCCATCCGCCTTGGCACGGTACAGTGCCATGTCGGCATTCCGCATGATCTGATCGGCATCTTCGCCATCGTCCGGGATCACGGCGATGCCAATGCTGGCGCCGATCATCACCTGGTGGCCGGCGATTTCGAACGGCGCCCGGAATGCCTCAATCAGCCGCGTGGCAAGCGAGGTGGTGTCCAGCGGCTCGTCTACCCTCGACTGCACGATGGCGAACTCATCGCCGCCCAGACGTGCGACGGTATCGGTCGCACGGACTTCCTCGTACAGGCGCTGGGTTACCGCCTGCAGCAAGGCATCACCGATCGGATGACCGAGCGTATCGTTCACGTCCTTGAAATGATCGAGGTCGAGGCACAGCACCGCGCTGGGTTCGCCTCTCCGGCTGCGCGCCATGGCGTCGTGCAGGCGGTCATGAAACAGTACCCGGTTGGGCAGTTCGGTCAACGCGTCATGGTGTGCCATGTGAGTGATTTTGGCTTCAACCTGGCGCCGCTCCGTGGTGTCTTCCAACGTTGTCAGCCAGCCATCATTTTCGATCGGAGCGAAGTTAACGGCCAGCGTGCGGCCGTCCGCCAGTTCACACAAATGCGCCTCACGCTTCCCTTCGGCCCGCAATCGGTGAACGTTGGCATGGATCCTCTCGACATCCGCGGGCACCAGGTTCGAGCTGGTGGCAAGCATTGTGCCGAAATCGTCGAACGTCATCCCGGGGACGATGCTTTCGGGCGGTACTCCGAACAACTCGGCAGCTCGGCGATTGACCACGACCAGGGTGGCGGTGGCGTCGAACGCGAACAGCGCCTGCGACATGTTCCTTAGAGCAGCCTCGAACCGAAGGTTCTGGATGCCAATTTCGCGATCGGTGCGCGAGCGTTCCTGCGCTACCGCGAGTTCGGCTTCGGCTTGCTTCGTGGCAGCCTCCGCTTTGCTCCGTGCAGCGCGCGCCAAACCCAGTACCTGCTGGTTGCGCATCTGCTGCACCACCAGCAGACCAGCGCCGGCCACCACGAGCTCCAGCACGATCGCTGTTGCGACCAGCCCGATCGCCAGCCGGCGCCACTCCGCGAGGATGGCCGTGATCGTGTTGCTGACACCGACCACCACGGCGTCGTGCAACAGCGAACGCTCCGCGATCAGACGGTATTGGCCGTCGATCGGGCTCGTCTGCCAGTAGGTGATGCCTTTTGCGCCCACCAATTCGGACGGGACAAGACGAATGGCTTTCGGCTGCGATGGGCTAAGTTCGATAGGCGGGTCGCGCGCCAGTAGAATGCCGTCCTGGCGCCGCAGCACGATGGCCGCCTGTGCTCCGAACGAGGCGGCATGATACAGTTCCTCAAAGTAGCGCAATAGGAGCGAACCGAGGATCAGACCCAGGAATTCGCCATCCGGACCGGCGACCCTGCGAGCGACGTATGCAGTCCATTTACCGTTGCTACGGCTTTGCAACGGCTGACTGACGAACAGGGATCGGTCTGGGTCATCCCGCAGTGCCGTGAAATGCTCTCGGTCGGCGACATTGACCGCCGGGCCGAGTACCGAACGCGAGGAGTTGATCAGGTTGCCAAGCGAATCGATGATGTTGATGGCCTCGAGCTGAGGTAATATGCGTCCCCGGCCGCTCAGCTCGGTTTGGATGATTGCGCTCGACATATACTGCCGGAAGGCAGCGGGCGTTCGCACGTCATCGTGCTGCAAACGTTCCACCAGGCCGGTCTGCACAAGCTCTACGGCCTCGAAGGCGCGTTCTGCCTGGTCGGCCAGAATCAGCGAAAGCCGCTGCTGCTCATTGGTGGCCTCCGTCAGCGCATGGTCACGCAAATGCATGACCAGCAGGCCGGTGATCACTGCGATCGCCAGACCGATCGCGATCTGGCTCGCCAGTAACATGGCAGCCGGCTTTGCCCATGGTTGCGGTGGCTGAGGATCAGTTTCCGGTGCCGCCGGGGACGGTTGCGACATTGGCGAGAACAGGGCAGCCAGCGACCGGACCATGCGGATCAGGAACACCTCAGGTTGCGACGGCTTGACGGTACGCGCAACGGGCAAGGCGGTGTTCATGCTGCTGGCTCGATCACGGACGCGGCATCGGGCATCGACAATGCTCCAGTTTGGCGCCGCCGACGGTGGGTCACGCGACGCAACCGGCATCATGCCTGCGGTCAGGCAAGGCGGCGTGAATTCATCTGCGAGATCGGTTCGTCCTTCTCTGCATATGTCTTGCGTTTGGCGAAACCCGGATGGTGGTCCAGGCGGTCAACTCGTGTGGATTAAAGCACGAATTCGTACACAGAAGGTTAATCGGATGGCAGGTGCAGTGATAAGAGGTTCGTATGATCGTTGGGGGATGCATCCCGCGCGCCGTCACGAACAATCAGGTTTCGATTTACATTTTGCAACGAAGTGCCAGACAGCTGGCTGAGCCCGGACCAATGCCGTCGCTTGACGCGGCCGCGCGGGTCCCGGAATAGGGTCGGTGGGTTCCGGCCGGCGAGGCCGTGTCTTGCAGCCGGTCGCCCATAACGGGTCAAACCTCAACGGAGTAAACGCCATGCGGATTGCCAAGATCGAAGACCTGCACTGCAATGCTGGTTGGCGTGACTTCTCGTTCCTGAAGATTACCACCGACGACGGCCTGGTCGGCTGGTCCGAGTTCATGGAGAATTTCGGCGCGGAAGGCCTTGCCACCGTCATCCAGCGATTGGGCGAGCGATTGATCGGCATGGACCCTCGCCCGGTGGAGAGGATCACTGCGTTTCTGCACGGCCTGACACGGCAAACACCGTACGGCATCAATCAGCAGGCGATTGCGGCGATCGAGAATGCCCTGGTCGACATCAAGGCCAAATCGCTGAACATTCCGGTTTTCGAACTTTTGGGTGGGCCAATCCGCGACCGGTTGCGGCTGTACTGGTCGCATTGTGGTACGTGGCGGGTTTCCTTCGCCGACCGCATCAAGCAATGGACCGGTTACGACCCGATCCGCTCTTTGAACGACGTGGAGCGGGCCGGCGCTGAGGTTGCCGAACGCGGCTTCAAGGGCTTGAAGACCAACATCATGCGTTTCGATGTCGATCCGCCGGTGATCCATATGCCGGGCTTCAATGGTCCCGGCTGGCCGGAGTGTAATATCGACAAGCCGTTGATCGATGCACTGCGTGCAGAACTCGGAGCTTTTCGTCGGGGTGCCGGTCCAGGGGTAGGGCTGCACCTCGACCTGAATTTCAATTTTAAAACCGAGGGCTATATTCGGCTGGCGCAGGCGCTGGAGGAGTTCGAGCTGGTTTGGCTGGAAGTCGACAGTTATAATCCGGAGGCACTGGCGACCATCAGGCGTAGTTCGCGCACGCCGGTCGCGTCGCTGGAGTCGCTGTATGGCCGGCGCCAATTCCGTCCCTTCCTGGAGCATCAGGCGGTCGACGTCGCTATCATCGATGTCGCCTGGAACGGCATCCTGGAATCGTACAAGATCGCCGCGATGGCCGATGCCTATGAAGTGAACGTCGCGCCGCACAACTTCAATGGCCATATCGGATCACTGATGAGCGCGCATCTGTGCGCCGCAATTCCGAATTTCCGGGTCATGGAGATCGATATCGAGGACGTGCCCTGGAAAGACGACCTCGTCACGCCCGTGCCTCGGATCGAGCACGGCGAGCTGCTGGTGCCGACCGGGATTGGCTGGGGCGCTGAAGTGAATGAAGCGGTGATCAAGGCGCATCCGCCGTTGCGACCGGTCAAATGGCGCAGCTGAGCCGGCGTGGCGCGGTTTGCCGCAACCAGTTGGTAATTTGTCTTACGGTTGTCCGCTTGCTCAATCGTCGTGGCGCGGGCCGGCGTTGTCCGGCGCGTTGATTTCGCGGGCTGCGAGTGACCTGGATTTTCCCCCGGTTTGCAATCCGGGTGCCGATCCTGGAATCCCCAAAATCTCATATTTTGGTAATCCGATCGTGCCCGGCGCCCAGGCCGGAAACCGTAAGGATTTGGTAAGTAATATTGCAGTAGCCCAAGCCCGGTTCAGCCGTATTCATTCACTGGAGTGAAATTCATGACGTCGCCGCAGAATTCCAACCGAACCTACCGGCGCGGACCTTCGGTCGTGGATTGTGCGTTGGCTCTGAGCGTCATGGCCGGTCTGGCGTTCGTGACGGTGCGCATGATGAGCATGGGAACGCCGCCAACCGTGACGCAGACTGCCGCGACCGACCCAGAGGTGGTGCAGACTGTCGCTGCGCCGCCCACACCGGATGCGGCCGACGTCAAAACTCCTTGATGAGTTCGACCGGATTGTAGGTCCATCGGCACAGCGTCCAATCCAGTGTCTGGCTGCTTTGGCGCGATCGCCAACCGGCGTAACGCAGCGCTTGAATCTGGGCTGGGTACCGGGCACATGGGTCCGGCCAGGGAGGCTTCCTTCATGCCCGCGACCCGCCGGCACCTGCTGACGGCCTCGATCGGCCTTGCCATGCCAAACATTCGAGCTGCCGAGGCAGCCCTAAGAAACATTACCGTTGCCGCCTATGGCGGGTTGTTTCAGGAGCTGTACGAACCCGGTATCGTCCAACCCTTTGGCCGGGCGCATCGCGATATTGGTGTGCTTTATTACGCATTGCCGTCGGCATCTCAGACGCTGGCGCTGTTGCGCCGGCAGCGTGACCTGCCGGAAATCGATGTCGTGCTGTTGGACCTTGCCGCGGCGCGAACCGCCACCGACGAAGGTTTGTTGGAGCCGATACATCCGGCTGCCATGCCGGTTCTTGGGGAGTTGGCGCCGGATACCGTGTTTCCCGACGTCGCCGGTCCAGCGCTGTTCACCGAGCCGTTGGTCATGCTGTGCGATGCCGCGCATGCCCGCCCGGAAGCGAACTGGAAGGCTCTGTGGAGCACAACGGAAAAGCGTTCGATCGCCATTGCCGCGCCGCCCGATGCCACGGGTATCGCGTTTGCCGTCGTTGCCGCCAGGTTATTCGGTGGCAGCAACGTAATCCACGCGTTGCAGGATGGCATTACCGCAATCAGCGAACTCGGCCGCCGAGTCGGCAGCTGGGATCCGTCTCCGGATGTCTACCGTTATATTGGCGTGGGCAACGCCAAACTCGGTGTCGGCTGGAACATGTCAGCGCAGATCTGGTCGGATCGGTTGAACGGGCGGCTCGGGGTGGTGTTTCCGGCGGAGGGCACGTTGTCTCGCGTCATTACGATCAACCTCGTCAAGGGGAGCCGTCAGCCGGACGCCGCGCGGCAGTTGATCACATGGTTGCTCGGAGCGGAGGCGCAACGAACCATGGTCGAGACGATGTTCCTCGGTCCGGTCAATGCACATACGAAATATATGGAGGGCGCGTTGCAACGGACCGCCAATACCCCGGAACGTGTGGCGCATGCCATGCCGGTCGATTGGGTTGCGATTGGCGCGACGCGCGAAGCGATTGTGCGGCGTTGGCACGAGGTCGTTCCTGACGCCGGTTGAATGTATTTCCGGTTGATGACAGGGTTCGCCAACAGGGAGGAAAATGCCATGACTTCTCGCAGGGGTACGCTGGCTCCAATCGCAGCCGGAACAATGTTTGGAGCGCGGGCGTGTGCCGCCGATTCAATCCGCATCGGTATGCCGTTGGCTCTGACCGGTCCGTTGGGTTCGGTAGGGGAATAAATGCGCCGTGGCGCAGAACTCTGGGCTAACGTCGAAAATGCCAAAGGCGGCGGGTTGGGCCGGCCGATCGAGCTGGTCATTTCCGATACCGGCGGCGATCCCACGACCTGCGTGCGAAAAGCCCAGGAGGCAGTGGAACGAGATGGATGTCATTTGCTGTCCGGAATGACGCTGTCGTCGGAAGCGCTGCGGTGGTACCGAAACCTGGCGAGTGGAACGCGATTTTCATTTCCTCGGACAATGGCGATGGGCGGTTGACCGGTGAGTCGTTCGTGCCGAATTTCTTCCGTGCAAATATCTCGGGCCCGATGGGGGCTCGGGCGGTTTCGCTGTAATTGTGGGAGGCGCCGTTCAAGCGGTTTTACGGACTGGAGATGGATTATGCGTGGGGCCGCAACAGCGTCGCGGTGTTCGCAGGTGAAATGAAACGGGCAGCGAAGGAGTTCGTTGGAGCGGTGTTTTCGCCGACCGGAACCAAGGACTTTTCGCCATATATCACGAAGATCCGTAATTCGGGCGCGGATGTGATGTATTTCGCATTGGCCGGCGACGACCTGAACGCCTTCCTGGTGCAGGCGAAACAATATCGGCTGAGCGAAAAAGTGCAGATGCCGACCGAGGTGGTCGATATGATCACGGTCCGGGCAGTAGGTAAGGCAGCGATCGGGCTGATCGGCTTGTCGCGGTACTCTGCCGAGATCGATACGCCGGCGACCAAAGCGTTCGTGGCGTTGTGGCAGAAAGAATATGGCAGAGCGCCGGATAGTAACGACGGCGAGCAGTGGCCGGCGTGTCAGATCCTGCCGGCCGGCATCGAGGCAGCCGGCAGCACGGATATCGAGCCATTGCGTGCGGCGCTGGCGAACGTTGCGATCGACGGCGTGAAGGGCCAGGTGGCGATGCGCGCGTGCGATCATCAGGTGGTGCAGCCCGGCTACATTCTGCGCGTCGAAAAAGGCGGGACCGGGCCTGAACCGAAGATCATCGCGACATTTCCGGGGGAACGGACGGCGCCGGCGTGTTTGAAGATGACGTATGACGATTGAGTCCGGATCGCCTCACTTCTGCCCCTGCATCCACTCCTGTGCCGCCTTATCCGCCCCAGACGGCAGCGGCGCCCCTGGGTCCTGCACCCATGCCACCACGTCATCGATCACCGTCTGCCGCCCCAGATCGCGCAGAATCAGATGATAATGCTCGGGATAGTACGCCAGCGTCGCATCCCCCTTCGGCAGTGCGCGCCACGTCGCCAAGGTCGCTTGTTTCGGGATCAAATCATCCTTGCCGCCGTAAATGAACAGCCCCCGCGCGCGAAAGTTCGCCGCCGAAGCCAGCGCCACATCCATCAAATTAACCAGCCCCTCGGTCGCATCCACCCGGGTTGCATGGATGGTCAGAGGGTCCTCCGACAACCGCACCAGCGCCGCATGATTGTCGCTCGCAGTGATTTTCACGTAGCCGCGGTTTTCCAGCATCAGGCCCGGCATGGTGTGGTCCGCGAACCACAGCACCCCGCGCAGAAAAGGGCTCATTTCGGCCCTCCCCCACACCGCCGGCGAGACCAGCACGTAGCCCGCGACACGTGGCGCATGTGGCTCGGTCGCCAGCACCATCAGCTCGGCCGCGCCCATGCTCTCGCCCATCAAGTACTCCGGCACCCCAGGATAGCGCTGTTCCAGCAGTCGGGCCATCACCCGAGCGTCGTCCACCAACCCTTGCGTGCCCGGCCAGTAGCCGCGTGAGGTGGTGCCGCCAAAGCCGCGCTGATCCGGCGAATACACCGCGATACCGGCATCGGCGAAGTCGGGCCCCGGGATCTCCCACGCATCGCGGCTGTCGTTCATGCCGTGCAGCGCCAGCACAACTGCCTTGGGTCGCGGCTCCGACGGCAGCCAGACGCGGTATGGCAGCCGGAACCCATCCGGCATCACAAAGGCACCTGCGGTTACGGCTGGCGGAACCACCGCCGGACCCGGCGGCGCCAGTTCGGTCATGCAGGCGGTCAGCGAGAGCATTGCCATCGCCATCAGGAAGAGCAAGGTTGAACGCATGCGTGGCATCGCTATCATCCCGCTCCGTTGCCCACCAGACCGAGGACCAAAATGTCGGACGGCACCGCTCTCCCACCGGAGACTTTTCATGTTGACGACCGCACGGTCGCCTGTGACGGAGGTCCCCTCGGCCACCCGCGGGTGTTCCTGTATATCGAGGACCACGAGGTGGTGTGCCCGTACTGCTCGCGCGTCTACATCCTGAACGAAGGAGCCGGCCACGGCGGACATTGATACTCAGACAGATCCCCTGACGACCGCGGCAGGGGACACTGCAATGCACCTGGTGCTGATCGACGGCTCCGGGTTCATTTTCCGTGCGTTCCATGCGCTGCCGCCGATGACCCGGCCGGATGGCACGCCGGTGAACGCCGTGTTCGGCTTCACCAACATGCTGGCGCGCCTGCTGAAGGACCACACCGGCACCCACATCGCGGTGATCTTCGACGCCGGCCGCCACACTTTCCGTAACCGGCTGTACGAGGCCTACAAGGCGCAACGTCCGCCGGCTCCGGAGGACCTGGTCCCGCAGTTCATCCTCACCCGCGAAGCCACCGAGGCGTTCGGTGTCCCCGCCATCGAACTGACCGACTGGGAGGCCGACGATCTGATCGCCGCCTATGCGAAGGCGGCCGAGGACCAGCGCTGGCGCACCACGATCGTGTCCTCCGACAAGGACCTGATGCAGTTGATCCGGCCCGGCGTGATCATGATGGATCCGCTGAAGCAGAAGCCGATCGGACCTGCCGAGGTGATGGAAAAGTTCGGCGTCACGCCGGACAAAGTGATCGAGGTGCAGTCGCTGATCGGCGACTCGACCGACAACGTCCCGGGTGTGCCGGGCATCGGCCCCAAGGGTGCCGCCCAGTTGATCGCCGAGTTCGGGAATCTGGAAGCGGTGCTGGCTGCCGCGCCATCGATGAAGCCGTCGAAACGCCGCGATGCACTGATGGAACACGCGGATAAGGCGAGGATTTCTCGCGAACTGGTGATCTTGCGGGAAGATGCGCCACTGCCTCTGCCGTTGGACGCGTTGGTTGTGAAGGAACCGGATGTGGTGCATCTGGCGGCATGGCTGACCGCCCAGGGCTTCCGGAGCACAATCGCGCGATTGGGGCTTGGGATTGCGGCGCAGGTGACCGAGGCTCCGAAGCCGGTGGATGCACCGCCGGTTCCTGCCTCGGACGTCGACTTTGGCAACTACGAGTCGGTCACTAGCGCCGAGGCCCTGCGCGCCTGGGCTGAGGCCGCGCGCGCCGCCGGTTGTTTCGCATTGGATACGGAGACCGATGGGCTGGATGCCATGCGAGCCTCTCTGGTTGGCCTGTCGCTGGCGACCGCCGCCGGCCACGCCTGCTATGTGCCGTTGCGTCACATTGGGCTGGCGGAACAGGTGTCCGTGGCGGATGCCATCGCGGTGCTTGGCCCGTTGTTCGACGATCCGTCAATTTTGAAAATCCTGCAAAACGCCAAGTTCGACATGATGGTCCTGGGGCGCGCCGGTTTCCCGCCGCTTACTCCGATCGATGACACCATGTTGATTTCCTTCGCGCAGGACGCCGGCGCGCACGGCCATGGCATGGACGAATTGTCCCGGCTGCACCTTGGCCACACCCCGATCCCGTACGACGAAGTGACGGGTACCGGGCGCAATCGCATCAGTTTTGCCCACGTGCCGATCCATAACGCGACGGCCTACGCGGCCGAGGACGCCGACGTGACCTTGCGCCTGTGGGCCTGTCTGAAGCCGCGGCTGCGCGCCAATCACGCGCTGGCGCTGTATGAGCAGGTGGAACGCCGTCTGGTTCCCGTGCTGCTGGACATGGAGCGGGCTGGAATAAAAGTCGACGCCGATGATCTACGTCGTATGTCGGTCGATTTCGAACAACGTATGGCAGTGATGGAGAGGGACAGCCACCGTTTGGCAGGCTTCGAGTTCAATATCGGTTCGCCCAAACAACTGGGCGAGGTGCTGTTCGACAAAATGAACCTGCCCGGCGGCAAACGGATGAAGACCGGCGCCTGGGGGACCGATTCGTCGGTGCTGCAGGGCCTGGCCGACCAGGGCCACGAGTTGCCCGGGCGTATCCTGGAATGGCGGCAGTTGCAGAAGCTGAAATCCACTTATGCCGATGCGCTGGTGGAACAAATAAATCCGGAAACGGGCCGCGTTCACACCAGCTACGCCATGGCGATCGCACAGACCGGCCGGCTGTCGTCTACCGATCCGAATTTGCAAAATATCCCGATCCGCACCGAGGAAGGCAGCCGTATCCGCCACGCCTTCATCGCCGAGCCGGGGAATGTGTTGGTCAGCGCGGATTACTCGCAGATCGAGCTTCGGCTGCTGGCTCATGTCGCCGACATCCCGGCCCTGAAGGAAAGTTTTGCTCGTGGCGAGGACATCCATGCCCGCACCGCCAGCGAGGTCTTCGGCGTGCCGATGGAAGGCATGGATCCGATGACCCGCCGCCGTGCGAAAGCCATTAATTTCGGCATTATCTACGGTATCAGCGGCTTCGGTCTGGCCCGTCAATTGGGCATTGGCCAAGGTGAAGCGCTTGGCTACATCAAACGATACTTTGAACGCTACCCGGGCATCCGCGACTATATGGAACACGCCAAATCGGTGGCGAAAGCGAAAGGCTACGTCACGACACCGTTTGGCCGCCGCTGTTGGATCTCCGGCATCAACGATAAGATGCAGGCGCGCCGGTCCTACGCCGAGCGCCAGGCGATCAACGCTCCGTTGCAAGGCGGCGCCGCCGACATCATCAAGCGGGCGATGGTGCGGCTGCCGCCGGTGCTGGCGCGCGAGTGCCCGTCAGCGCGGATGTTGTTGCAGGTCCATGACGAACTGCTGTTCGAGGTGCCTGCGAGCGACGCCCCTGGTTTGGCCAGTGTG
>Ga0187867_10000710_pt1 | contig 29396 bp, 13 predicted proteins | sample June2016WEW_13_1_FD_132976 | JGI IMG/M metagenome (GOLD analysis project Ga0187867, IMG submission 132976) | Peatland microbial communities from SPRUCE experiment site at the Marcell Experimental Forest, Minnesota, USA - June2016WEW_13_10 | ecosystem: Environmental > Terrestrial > Soil >... | reverse complement strand
TTCGTTTTCATCGGCGCCGAGCCGGGATGTTCCTGGCTGCCGGAAGCGATCGCGCGGGATGGACTGGGTTATATCCTGACGGGCGTGGATGCGCTGAAATCGGGGCGTTGGCCGCTGAAGGATCGCGAGCCGTGCCCGCTGGAAACCACGATTCCCGGAATTCTAGCGGCGGGCGATATCCGCGCGGGTTCGACCAAGCGCGTCGGTTTCGCCGTGGGAGACGGCTCGCTGGCGGTCACCTGCGTTCACAAATTGACGGCCATTCGCGGTTAATTTGCCGGCGGCGCGTCGGATCGAGTGGTTCCGACGGGACGCGGTTCACCGTACGTCGCCGCGCCGCTCCTTTCCGGGGCCGTGATTCTGAAATGCGTGTTGCGGATCAGGCGGATCATTTCCGACCCGGCAAGCAAGACGGGTCCGTAACCGTGGATGTCGTCGCGATCGGGGCGGGTATAGTAAAAAATGTAATCATCGCCGTATCCCGTGCCAATGCAGGTTCCCGTGACATGGCCTTCGGCATCGATGCGGGTGGTCAAGCCATCCCAACCGGCCTGGGCGACCGGGCCATAGGCGCCGCCGTCGAGCCAGCCGCGGTTGACTCCATGCGCCAGCGCATAAACGAACATCGCCGAGCAGCTGGTTTCGGTGTAGCTGTCGGTGCGGTCGAGCATCTGATGCCAGAGTCCGTCGCCGGCCTGGGCACTGGCCAGGGCCTGCGCGTTGGCGCGGAAGAGGCGAAGAATCCGGTCGCGCTGGGGGTGGTCTTGGGGAAGCACGTCGAGAAGGTCGGCCATCGCCAAGGTCACCCAGCCGTTGGCCCGGCCCCAGTAGTAGCGCGGCTGATCGTCGGGATTGGCGGTATTCCAGTGATGCGTGAAAAAACCGGCGTTTGGAATGAAGAGATAATGCGCGAAGTCGAGCATTTGATTCGCGGCGTCGTCGAGGTATTTCGAGTCGTCGGTCAGCGCCCCCATCTGGGATAAGAACGGGATGCTCATGTAGGCGTCGTCGGCCCAGACGGAATTATGAAACGGGCGGGGGCGCGCCAGAGTGCCGTCTTCGAGCCGAAGCTGCTTGTGGCTGATGTAGTCGGCGATTTGGTCGATGACCGGCGTGAGGTCCGGGCCGACGCCGGCGCGGCGCGCCTGGATCAGCGACGCTCCGACGGCCCCGCAATCATCCAGCGAGGTTGGTCTCAGCAGGGTGGTCACGTCGCCGCCGCGATGCTGCGCGGCGAGCGACGGGTCCACCTTGGCGACGGCGTCGGCGAACAACTGAAATCGCGCCGCGTCGAAATCCGCAAAAGAGGCATCGCCCGTCGCGTCGGCGGCCGAGAGCATGCCCGAATAAATCACGCCCATCGGATAGGAGATCAGGGCAAACCGGCGGCCGAAATCCGGATCGGTCGGATCCGTCGCCGCGTGCGTCGTGGGCCGGGTCATCGACGAACTTTCGATGCGAGCCTTGACCGCGCGCAGAACCCGCGTGATTTCACTGACCGTGGGCGTGCGATAGGGAACGGGATAGGCCGGCGTCGGCGGCGCCGAGCGCGTCGCCGCCGAGCGCCGGTCGGATGCGGACGGCTCCGCGGAAAACGCGGATGCCCCGGCGATCGAAATCAACGTCAGAACAAACCAGTAAACGGACCGAGAAAGCAAATGCGTCATGTTCATCTCCCAGCGGAACCAAATTTCCTGTCGGCAAATTCCAGAATCTTTTGCCAGTCCCATGCGGTGACTTCATGTTTGCCGGTGCGGCAATGAAAGGCGATGTCGCCCATGATCGCCGTGTCCAGCGGAGGCATCACGTCCATCCCCAGACCTTGTCCGCCCAGGAGGCGATAGATCGGACCGGCGGCGACGGCGGCGTCGAATTCACCGCGCGGATCGGAATGCAAATCAAGGCTGGCCGTCGCCAGATAAATCGGTCGCGGCGCGACCAGGCCGATCAATTCGTGCGAGTCCACCGGAAGATCGGTGACGTGACGGCCGTATTTGCGGTAGTTGGCGCAGAATTGGTAGGCGTACCTCTGGTTGAGATCGCCGACGCTTTCGCCGAAATTCCGCCGGGCCAGCGAGGCCCCGCCGCGGCCCGAGCTGCACGCGATCACCATCGCAAACCGCTGGTCGCTGGCGCCCGCCCACAAAGCCGTCTTGCCCAGCCGCGAATGGCCCATGATCGCGATGCGGGCGCGATCGACCCGCGGATCGTTTTGCAGATAGTCCATGGCCCGGCTGGCGGCCCAGGCCCAGGCGGCGATCGTGCCCCATTCATCCGGTCGGACATCGCTCAGTCCCGGCTCCAGAAACGCGGACCGCACGCCGTACTGCATTCCGCCCGCGAAATCCGGATCGATCTGCTGATAATAGATCGCGGCAAACCCGTATCCGCGATCGAGCGTTTGGTCGACTTCAAACGACGGCGATTTCTCGCGCCGTTGGCTGGCATGGCGCTGGTGGTTGCGGTCCCATTCATCCTGAAGGCGAATGCCGGGATCATCCATCACGCGCTGCAACGGGAAAAAGCTGAAACACAGAAAGAGCGGGACCGGTTTGACGGCCTTGGCCGGCAAATAGAGCAGGACGTCGAACTTCGGTGCATTGGCCCCGGCGCCCAGATGCACCGTAATCTGCTTGCGGATGGCTTTGCCGCCAAGGGCGGTTGGATCGTTGTCGAATACTTCGAACGATTCATCCTCCGGCTTGCCCGGGCTTTTGCCGTACACTTCCGTCTGGAACAAGCCGAGGATTTCCGGGCGGCGTTGCGCGAACCAGGTTTGGGCATCGCGCACGGGCCGGCCATCGGACAAAACCAGCGGATTGGGCAGAACCCAATACCAGGCTTGGCCCTCGTCGTGATTTTCGACCCGGCGCGTGGTCGGCTGGGTCGAAGGATTCGTGGCCGGCGTGGTGACGCGTTGCATCGGTGATTCGGGCCTTTGCTGGGAGCAACCCCAGCTCAATGCAAGAAGCGACAGAATTGTGATCCCAAGATAACGTCGCATCGGCTAATTGGAAATTGAACCAGAAAGATTAATCGGTTGGAAGAAAATGGGCAAACGCATTGTAAATGACCGTCATCCCTGCTGGAATTATTGCGCTGGCCGCGTATCTTGTGGGCGGATGAATTTTCTGGAGGAAACGTGACCGCATCGCAAACGGCCGAATATCACTCGCCACCGGCGCGAACCTCAGTCGGCCACGTGCGCTGGATCATCTGTGCGGTGCTCTTCGGCGCCATCGTGCTCATCTACATCCACCGCAACGTGGTTTCCGTCCTCAACGGTGACACGTTCGGCAGGGTGTACGGCTGGACGGCCATCGACTTCGGCAACATCGGAATGGCCTTCACGGCTGGATACGCTATCGGATTGGTGGGCGCCGGGCGATTTCTCGATTGGATCGGAGTTCGCAGAGGATTCCTAATCGCCGCCGTCGTCTGGACGTTCCTGGCCATGGGACACGGTCTGGTGCATTTTCTTCCGGCCACGTCCGTACTCAGGGGGTTTCTGGGCGCTCGATTTCTGCTGGGAATTTTTGAAGGGGCGTTTTTTCCGGCTTCAATCCGGGCGGTGGCCGAATGGTTTCCCAAAAAGGAACGGGCATTCGCCACGGGAATTTTCAATGCCGGCAGCGCGCTGGGCGCGCTCCTCTCGCCGCTGATTGTTCCCTTCATCGCCGCGGCATGGGGTTGGCCGATGGCGTTTTATTTGGCGGGCGGGCTGGGCGTGATCTGGATCGCCTCTTGGATCATTTTTTACCGCGAGCCGGAAAAGGATGCCCGGCTCTCCGCCGCCGAGCTTCAGTACATCCGCAGCGATCAGGAGCCGCGCGTTAGAAGTCTGCCGTGGCGGCGAATCATCGGCTATAAACAGACGTGGGCGTTTTCGCTCGGTAAATTCTTGACCGATCCGATCTGGTGGTTCTACATTTTCTGGCTGCCGCCGTTTCTGCACAGCCATTTCAATCTCGACTTGAAGCATTTCGGTCCACCGCTGGTGATCGTTTATCTGATGGCCGATGGCGGAAGCATTGCCGGCGGGTGGCTGTCTTCGAAATTGCTGAGTCTAGGCTGGAGCGTCAATGCCGGGCGAAAAACCGCCATGCTGATCTGCGCCTTGTGCATCCTGCCGATATTGTCGGTAACGTACATCGGGAACATGTGGCTGGCGATCGTGCTGATCGGCCTGGCCGCCGCCGCCCACCAGGGATGGTCGGCCAATCTGTTCACGCTCGCATCCGATTTGACCCCAAAGGCGGCGGTCAGTTCCGTCGTCGGCCTTGGCGGAATGTCGGGTGCGATCGGAGGAGTCATCTTTCAGAAGTTTACCGGCCAGGTCGTGGACAAGACGCACACCTATATCATCCCCTTCGCCATCGCCGGCCTAGCGTACGTATCGGTGCTGCTCGTCATCCACCTCATGCTCCCGCATCTGGAGCCGATGAAGCTCGAACAAGCGGAATCGCCGGCCGCCACGGTCTGAACAAGAGAGCACCAATCATGAAAACCCGAACAGTTGCCGATCAAACACGATATCAGCGTATGACTACCGCGGAACTGCGCGAAGCGTTCCTCATCGAAGACCTTTTCCAGAACGGATCGGTCGAATTGTATTACACCGACGTGGACCGCGCGGTGATCGGCTCGATCGTGCCGGCGGACAAGAAGCTGGCCCTGGGAACGAGCAAGGAACAGCTTGCGGCCGAATACTTCGCCGAGCGGCGCGAGATCGGTCTGATCAACACCGGGGCGGCCGGAAACGTGACCGTCGATGGAAAATCGTTTGTCCTGGAAAACTGCGACGGTCTTTACGTTGGCCGTGGAAGCAAGCAGATCGAATTTGAAAGTCGAAGCTCCGCCGACCCGGCCCGGTTCTTCCTGATGAGTTATCCGGCTCACACGAACTATCCGACCGTTCACGCGAAAAGGGCGAATGCCGAAGCGACGCACCTGGGCTCGGTCAAGGATGCCAACCAGCGGACGATTTACAAATATATCCATCCCAAGGGGATCGCCAGTTGCCAGCTCGTGATGGGTTTTACCCAGTTGAAGGAAGGGAGCATTTGGAACACGATGCCGCCGCACACGCATTCGCGGCGGACGGAGGTTTACCTGTATTTCAACCTCGAGGCGTCGGCGCGGGTGTTCCACATGATGGGCGCGCCAACGGAAACCCGGCATCTTTTGGTGAAAAACGGGCAGGCGGTGATCTCACCAAGCTGGTCGATTCATGCCGGCGCGGGAACGCAGAATTACAGCTTTATCTGGGCCATGGGTGGAGAGAACCAGGCGTTTGACGACATGGACCCGGCCCCGATCACGGAATTGCGGTAAACGCCCGGTATTGGGTCGAATGGCGGCTTGGTGCAATGATGAGATGCGGATTCTTATTGGGCTTGGCGCCGATGATCTTGGTTGCATGCGCGCCCAGGAGCGGCGGCGATTTGAGAATCGCACCACCCGCGCAATGGGTGGTGTCGGACAACGGCGCGGTGGTCGAGAGGGCCGATGGCTGGCTGGAACTCCAGGCCGTTTCCGACGATATCATCCGCGTCGCATTTTCCAGGGACCGGCATTTCTTTGAGCATCCGAGCCTGGCCGTGTTGCCGCAGTCGGTTCAGCCGGTTCGGGTCCGGGCTGATTCATCGCAATTGACCCTTTCCACCAGCCGGCTCAAAGCCCGTCTTGATTTTGCGACGGGCAACATCACTTTCCTCGATGCGCAGTCGAAAATTCTGCTGACTGAAAAATGGCGCAGCCTCGTCCCCGCCTCGGTTCAGGGACAAAATACCTTTCACGTGCAACAGCAATGGAATGCGGATGCGGATGAATCGCTTTACGGGCTGGGTGAAAATCAGTTGGGATTGACTGACATCAAGGGTTACGACCTCGATCTTTGGCAGCATAACGGCACGATCGTCATCCCGCTGCTGGTCTCAAGCCGTGGCTACGGCCTGTTCTGGGACAACCCCTCCTTCACCCGATTCGGCGACCTTCGGCCGTTTGAAGCAATTCCAACCGGGAATCTGGTTGACGCGGACGGCAAGCCGGGAGGATTGACGGCTTGCTATTTCTCCGATCCGCAATTCCATGAATTGCGCACCCGGCGAACGGAAAAGCAGATTTACATTGAACGCCGCCGCCGTTCGGAGATGGCCACCACGTATCCGGATTTGGCGACGCAATTGCTCCTGTCGGGGCAAGGCAGCGCCCGCTGGGAAGGAAGCATCCTGGCGCCCGCCACCGGCGATTATCAGTTTCAGGCCTACTCTGACGGGCAGATCAACGTCTGGATCGACGGCAAAATGGTCATGGACTATTGGCGGCAAAGTTGGCTGCCATGGAAAGAATTGACCCGGGTTCATTTCGAGGCGAATCGGAGATATCCGATCAAGGTGGAATGGTCGCGTCAGGGGGGTTCAACCATACAGTTGCAGTGGAAGACGCCCGGCGCGCAGCCTGAGTCGCCCATCTCGCTCTGGTCGGAAGTGGCGGAGGGAGTCGATTATTATTTCATCAACGGCCCGAGGATCGACGACGTGATCGCCGGCTATCGCCGGCTCACCGGACGCGCGCCCATGATGCCGCAATGGGCGTTTGGTCTGTGGCAATCGCGGCAGCGATATGAAACGCAGGACGAAAGCCTCGAGGTGGTCGCCGGATTCCGCAACCGCGGAATTCCGTTTGACAACATCGTTCAGGATTGGCGTTACTGGCCCGAAGGAGAATGGGGATCGCACAAATTCGATCCGGACCGATTTCCCGATCCGAAGGCATGGATCGACGAAATCCATCGTAACCACGCCCGGCTGATGATCTCGGTCTGGGGAAAATTCTATCCGGGAACGGGAAATTTCCGGCAGATGGAAAAGGGCGGTTTTATCTATCCGGGCAACCTCCAAGAGGGCGTGCGGGATTGGCTGGGGTATAAATATGCCTTCTTCGACGCGTTCAATCCCGAAGCCCGCCGCCTTTTCTGGCAACAACTGTTGCCGACCCTGTTTGCCAAGGGCGTCGATGCCTGGTGGCTGGATGCGACGGAGCCGGATCTTTCGCCGCAGCCCACGCTCGATGGGCAGCGCAGCCACATGAATCCCACCGCCCTGGGTCCCGGCGCGCGTGTGCTCAATGCATATCCCCTCATGGAATGCAGCGCCGTGTTCGAGGGCCAGCGAAAGGCCGCGCCCAATCAGCGGGTTTTCATTCTCTCGCGGTCCGGGTATGCCGGCCAACAGCGTTTTGCCGCCGCCAGTTGGTCCGGCGACACGTCATCCACCTGGCAGGCCATGCGGGCACAGATCGCAGCGGGAATCGGATTCTGCATGTCGGGCGTGCCGTATTGGACGATGGACATCGGCGGATTCTCCGTTCCCGACCGTTTCAACGGCGATTCCACAACGCCGGAGGATTTTGAGGAATGGTGCGAGCTGAACACCCGGTGGTTCGAGTTCGGCGCGTTCTGTCCGGTTCTTCGCGTTCACGGCGAATTTCCCTATCGCGAGATGTGGGAATTCGGCGGAGATTCCAGCCCAGCCTACAAGGCCCAGCTCCGGTTCGACCGCCTGCGATATCGGCTCCTGCCCTACATCAATTCGCTGGCGGGCTGGGTAACGCTGAACGATTACACCATGATGCGCGGATTGGCCATGGATTTTCCAGCCGACTCGGTGGCCCGGGAAATCAAGGATCAGTACATGTTCGGCCCGGCGTTTCTGGTGAATCCGGTCACCGCATATCGCGCCCGCAGCCGCGACGTGTATCTTCCCGCAGGCGCAACATGGTACGATTTCTGGACGGACGACTCTTTCAGCGGTGGTCAGGTGGTTACCGCCGCGGCGCCTTATGATGCCATTCCAATATTCGTGCGAGCCGGATCGATCGTTCCACTTGGTCCGGAATTGCAATATACCGCGGAAAAGCCCGCCGACCCGATTTCACTTTATGTCCACCAGGGCGCCGACGGCGACTTCAGCCTTTACGAAGACGATGGCCTGACCAATGCCTGGCAGAAAGGCGAATTCTCGCTGATCAAACTCCATTGGAACGACCAATCGAAGGTCCTTACCATTGGCAGGCGGCAAGGAACGTTTGCCTCGATGTTGCCGGCGCGCGTGTTCAACGTTTTCCTTGTCTCTGAGAAAACACGTTCCAATGCCGGCGAAGCTTCCCCGAAGATCGTGCGATATGTCGGCGAGGCGATCGACATTCCTTTGCGTTAATTATTTTCGTGTCGTGAGCGTCAGATGCAGATTACCGCGAAGGAGCGAAGAAGCGAAGTTGCGCGAAAAAATCAAATTGAATTTCTTCGCGTAACTTCGCGCCTTCGCTGCTTCGCGGTGATCTTTTGGGAAAAGCTCTCGAGGCTCATTCACCCTCGATGCGCGCTTCGATCATTGCGCCGTCGGTCAGTTCGGAGATGGGGAGCAAATTGCCCTGAATGAATTTGCCGTTGATCTTGAGATTGCGGATGCCTTTGCACTTGCCCGAAGGGTTGGCAATCCTGATGGTGATTTTCCTACCGCGGAAATCACGCCGCATCTCGAAGCCCGGCCAGCTTTTTGGAATGCACGGATCGATGCGAAGTCCGTCGATTTCCGGGCGGATTCCCAGGATGTATTGAACGGCGGAAAAGTAGCTCCAGGCCACGGTGCCCGTGAGCCAGGGGACGCGGGCCTTGCCGGCGTTGGGGTTGCAAGTGGCGTAGGTGGTTTGCGCGTGGGCGTAGGGCTCGATCTGGCGGATTTCAGCCCGCGTGTTGTAGGCGGCCGGCATGAAGGCGCGGTAATACTCGTACGCCTGATCCCCGTTGCCCAGGATGCACTCGGCCATGACGGCCCAGCTTTGGGGATGGTTGAAAATGCCCGCGTTTTCCTTGATCCCCTTGTTGTAGACCACGCCGCCCATCACGCTCTTGGGCGTTTTTTCAAACGGCGGAGCGCTCAGCATCAGGCCATAGGGCGTGAACAAATATTCCTTCATCGACTTCATCGCCAGCGCCGCCTGCGCCGGGGTGGCGGCGCCGCTGATCACCGCCCACGCCTGCGTGTTGACGTACACCTTGCCCTCTTCCATATTTTTCGTGCCGTAAATCGTCCCGTCCTTGCCGGTGGCCCAGATGAACCACCGGCCGTCCCAGCAGATTCCCTGAATCGCCTTGTCGAGTTTTTCCCGCTGATCGACGGCCCATTTTTCCTCCTGGGGCAATTTTAGATGCGCGGCAATGTCGGCGTAAACGCCCAGGCCGTAGCGCACCTGGAACGCGACCATGACGCTCTCGCCGGTGTAGCCGAGGTTACAGCAATCATTCCAATCCGCCGCCAGCCCACAGGGCAAACCGTTGCGGCCGACGCGCTCGAGATTGAATTCCAGCGCCCGCCGGAGATGCCCCAGCACGGTCGCCTGACCGTGATCGGCGTAGGGAAGAACCTTGTTGTAAAAGTCGCTTTGGCCGGTTTCCGCGACGTACGCCGGCACGGCGTTGAAGAACCACAGCGCATCGTCGCTGCGAAAATGCTCCTTGGCAGGCGTGGGCTCGTGTCCCGGTTTATGGCTGAACGGTTTCAAAAGCGGGATCGCGCCGCCGCTTTCGACCTGCCCGGTCAGCATCAACTCCAGGCGGTCGCGCATGTTTTCCTTGAGCGAAGCGGTGACGCCGAGGAAATCCTGAACGGTGTCGCGGAAGCCCAATCCATCGCGCTCGCCGTTGTAAATCAGCGAAGCCGACCGCGACCAGGCATAGGTAATCAGCGCGTTGTATGCGTTCCAAACGTTCACCATGCTGTCGAATTCCGCGTCGGGGGTTTTCACCCGCACGGATTCCAGCAGCGAATGCCAGGACTGCTTGAGCTTGTCCAATTCGATCTGGCAGCGACGCGGATTGCCGAATTGGCCGACCACGGCTTTTCCGTGCGAATCTGGCGTGCCCAGGCCGAGGAGAATCAGCAGCTCCCGCGTTTCGCCGGGCTGAAGATCGAGATCGGCCTGCTGCACGCCAACCACGTTTTCCCCGGCGGTCTGGAAATTCGTCAGCTTTCCGCTGGCCAGGGCTTCGGGGTTGGCAAAGGTGCCGTAGTTGCCGAGGAAATGATCGCGGAGGGTTTCGAACGCGGCGACCGGAGCGCCGATCAGCTTCATCCAATATCGGCCGGGAGAGGCCGGATTTGCCGGGTCCATCGGCTCGTATGGGTGCGACGCGATCGCCAGCATTCCGTCGATCATGTCCGCCTTGTTCACGAACATGGAATACTGAAGGTTGACCAAATCGTTGTAGAGACTGCCGACGCTGGCGAATTCGCAGTAGGTATAAACGGAGATCGCCCGGGCCTTTTGCGAGCGGTTGGTGACGCGGAGCCGCCAGTATTCGAAGGTCTGACCCAGCGGCACGAAATACGTGGCTTCCGTTTCGATCGAGTCGTATTGCGAGGTGATGACGGTGTAAGCGGTGCCGTGGCGGCAGACGGATTTGTATCGGTCCAGCGGTTTCCCGACCGGTTGCCAACTTGCGCTCCAGAACTCTCCGCTTTGGCGGTCCCGCAGATAGAAATATCGCCCCGGCTGGTCCAGCGGCACAGAATTGCTTCGCAATCGAAGGAATCGTCCGTTGGCGGCGCTGCGATAGAAACTGTAGCCGCCGGCGTTGTTGGTGATGATCGCGCCGTATTCGGTGCTGCCGAGATAATTGGACCACGGCCGCGGCGTATCCGGCCGCGTGACCACGTACTCTTTCGCCTCGTCGTCGAAGTGTCCGAATTGCATATCCGCATAGCATGGAGGATCGGCGCGGGGATTTCAAATTTATTGAGCGGTCGGCTTATTGAGACCTTGGAAAGGCTATGACCCCTGCCGACTGAAGTCGGCAGGCCACGAAAGAATCGACGGTTTGCTGACGTGGCTGTCGAGTTACTTGAACGCTTCCTTCATCCGATCTCCGCAACTACGTTCACGACGTCGGCGCCGAGATTCAGGGGTATTCTATTTCCCGGCGTTTCCCGGCCGTCGACGAGCAGATGCTTGACGCCGCGGTTCTTGCCGGTTGGGTTTTTCACTTCAATCTTGTAGGTCTTGCCGCGAAACTTGCGCTGGATTCTGAAACTCTTCCAACTTGACGGGATGCAGGGGTCCACCAGCAGACCATTGGGGCTGGGGGTGATGCCCAGGATGTATTGACTGATGGCGACGAAACTCCACGCGGCGGTGCCGGTGAGCCAGGAGTTCTTCGCCTCGCCGGGCGTGGCGGCATCGGGACCGGCCGTCATCTGGCTGTAGACGTATGGTTCGCAACGGTACGTGTCGATTTGCTCTTGCTTCTTCGACGGGCAGATGGCCAGGTAATACTCCATCGCCTGCTCGCCGTTGCCCATGAGCGCTTCGGCACATTGAATCCAGGTGTTGTTATGGGTGAAGATGCCCGCGTTCTCCTTATAACCAGGTGGGTAGCTGGTGACCTCGCCCAGTTCGATGTGGTACGTCGAGTAGGCGGGCTGGAGTAGAACGATGCCGTTAGGGCCGGCCAGGTGCTTCTTCGTCGATGCCAATGCGAGCCTGGCTTTTTCATCCCTGAAGCCGCCCAGCACGCACCATCCCTGGCTCTCGATGAAGATTTTGCCTTCCTCGCATTGGTCCGAACCCACCTTGTTGCCGCGAGCGTCGTAGGCGCGAAGGAACCACTGACCGTCCCAACCATGCCGCTCGATCGCCTGTAGCATGTCCTGCTTGTGGGCCAGAAACGCGGCGGCCTTGCCGGGTTGGCCAAGCATCTCGTGGATGCCCGACATCCGATCGCACGCGGCACAAAACAGCCCGGCAATCATGACGCTCTCGGCCGAACTGCCGCCGATGTCTCCGGCACACTGGAAACTCTCCCCCGGCGTCGTGGAAAAGCAATTCAGGTTCAGGCAATCGTTCCAATCGGCATGGCCAATCAGGGGGAGCCTGTGCGGGCCGCGGTTGGCCAGCGTGTACCGCATGGATAGCTCAAGGTGATCCATGAGCGTCGCGGCCGTTTCCGGTTTGTCGGGATAGCCGCAGTGCTCCGTCAGGATGCTGGTATCGCCCGTCTCGCTGAGATAAGCATAGACCGAGAGGGGCAGCCAGAGCGGGTCGTCGTTGAAGCCGCTGCCGGCATCCCGGTTGCCCTTTTTTGTCAGGGGCTGATACTGATGGAAACAGGTGCCATCGGAAAGCTGTGTGGCGGCCAGATCGAGGATGCGCTGGCGCGACCGGGCGGGTTGCAGGTGAACCACGCCCAGCAAATCCTGGTTGCTGTCGCGGTAGCCCATCCCGCGTCCGATTCCCGATTCAAACCCCGATGCCGAACGAGACAGGTTCAGCGTGGTCATGCATTGGTATTGGTTCCACACGTTCACCATGCGCCGCACGTGCGGATCGTCCACTTCAACGCTGTAAATCGACAGAAGATCCGCCCAGTATGCCGTGAGCATGGCGAACGCCTCATCAATCGCCGAGGAATCCTTCAGAAGCTCGCGAACCTTGTCGGCCGGCGCCTTGTTGGCCACGAGCTGGCCCGGTCGAACCGTGCCGGGAACGAACTTGCGGTCCTCGGGATTCTCCGCGTAACCCAGCAGAAAGTGCAGCCGTTGCTGCTGGCCGGGTTTGAGTTCCAGGTTGATCTGGTGCGCCGCGATTGGCTGCCAGCCGTGGGCAATGCTGTTGGCACATTGGCCGGCCATGACCGCCTTGGGCGCGTCCAGGCCCTCGTGGACGCCGACAAAGGCGTTGCGGCTGGAATCGAAACCGGCCGTCGTTGCGCTGCTGGCGAAGTAGGCGAAGTGGTTGCGGCGCTCGCGGTATTCCGTGACGTGATAGATCACCCGCGGCTGGATTTCCACCTGACCGACGGAATAGTTGCGCTGGAAGTTGGCGGCATCGTCCATGGCGTCCCACAGGCACCATTCGACGAAACCCCAGAGTTTGATGGTCTTGGTTGACGAGCCAAGGTTCTTCACCCGCACGTCCCAGATTTCACAGGTCTGGCCGAGCGGCACGAAGTAACGGACGACGACCTCGATGCCATTTTTTTCACCCGTGATCTGCGTATAGCCAAGACCGTGGCGGCACTCATAGCGATCGAGCTTGGCACGGGTGGGTTTCCAGCCGGGATTCCAGACCGTGTCGTTGTCCCTGATATAGAGGTATCGCCCGTTGGAGTCGAGCGGGACGTTGTTATAGCGATAGCGGATGAGGCGGCGAAGTCGGGCATCGCGGTAGAACGAGTAGCCGCCGGCGGTGTTGGAGATGATGCCGAAGTAGTCCTCGCAACCCAAATAGTTGATCCACGGCAGCGGCGTGTCGGGACGTGTAATCACGTACTCGCGTGCCGCGTCATCGAAATGCCCGTAGGGGTTCATGAAGGGACTCCACGAAAAGCGTCATTTGTCACTTGTCATTTGTCATTGGTATCGCCGATATCGAATTGTCTTGCAAATGACCAATGACAAGCGATCAATGACAAATGCCCGTCAATTTGACTGGGGCTTGCAGAATCACTATGGGTGGAAGCGGCAGGAGTCGGCGATGCGTGTGGACGGCATCCCAATGCGAACCATCTGGCCCGAAGCCGGCACGGCGGTGGGGATCATCGACCAGACGCGGTTGCCGCACGCGCTGGTGACGCTTTCGCTGCGATCTGCCGAGGAGGTGGCGGAGGCAATCCGAACCATGCGGGTGCGAGGCGCTCCGTTGATCGGAGCGGCGGCGGCGTACGGAATGGCGCTGGCCGTGACGGCCGATCCGTCCGATGCGTCGTTGCATCGGGCCGATCTGCTGCTTGCGGCGACTCGGCCGACGGCGGTTAATCTCCGATGGGCGCTGGACCGGTGCCGAAGAGAACTGGCGCCGCTGACGCCGGGCGATCGGGCCAGGGCGGCATGGCGGCTGGCGGGGCTTATCTGCGATGAAGACGTGGCCATGAACCGGGCAATCGGCGAGCATGGCCTGACGCTGCTGAAGGCGCGGCGGCATGGGGATCGTCCGATCCAAATCCTGACGCATTGCAACGCTGGGTGGCTGGCGACGGTGGATGTCGGCACCGCCACGGCGCCGATTTACGCGGCGCATGATGCCGGCATCAACGTGCACGTCTGGGTCGATGAAACGCGGCCTCGCAACCAGGGAGCCAGCCTGACGGCGTGGGAATTGGGACGGCATGGCGTCCCGCATACCGTGATCGTGGATAATGCCGGCGGACATCTCATGCAGTCCGGGAAGGTCGATCTCTGTATCGTGGGGACCGACCGGACCGCGGCCAATGGGGACGTGGCGAATAAGATCGGGACGTATCTCCAGGCGCTGGCGGCGAAGGACAACGGGGTGCCATTTTACGTGGCGCTTCCGTCGCCGTCGATCGACTGGAGCCTGAGCGATGGTGGGAAAATCCCCATCGAAGAGCGCGACCCGGCGGAAGTGACGCGGATTTCCGGGCTGAGCGGCGATGGGACGCTCGCGACGGTGCGGCTGGCGCCCCAATCCAGCCCGGCGGCCAATTGGGGATTCGATATCACACCGGCGCGGCTGGTCACGGGTTTGATTACCGAGCGAGGCGTCTGCGCGGCGTCGCGAGCGGGGCTGGCGGGACTCTTTCCCGAAAGGCGGGGGCCGGAACATGCGTAGCCGGTGGGTCGATCAGGATGCGCGGCGGTGCGTGGATCATTACGGCGCGGCGGGCGTCAATCCGGATTTGGCGCTTCGCGTTTACACCTCGCGATTGCTGGGGCGGGATCCAAAGCTGGTTCTGCATGGCGGGGGGAATACGTCCGTCAAAACCAGCGGCCGCGATCTGCTGGGAGAGACGATCGAGGTGATTCACGTCAAGGGAAGCGGCTGGGACATGGCGGAAATCGAGCCGGCGGGGTTGCCGGCGGTGCGGCTGGCGCCGCTGCGGAAAACCCGGGACTTGGCTACGCTGGCCGATGAGGAGATGGTCGCCATCCTGCGGTCAAACCTGGTCGATCCCGCGGCGCCGACGCCGTCGGTCGAGACGCTTCTGCACGCATTCCTGCCGCATAAGTTCATCGACCATACGCATTCCAGCGCGGTCGTGAGTATCGCCAATCAACCGGACGGCGAGTCCATCTGCCGCCAGGTGTACGGGGAACGGGCGGCGCTGGTGCCGTACGTGATGCCGGGGTTTGCGCTCTCCATCCGGGCGGCACAGGTTTATCAAGCGCAGCCCCAGGTGGAGGGATTGATCCTGCTGCATCACGGCATCTTCACGTTTGGCGAAACGGCGCAGGAATCCTACGAGCGAATGATCGCCCTGGTGAGCCTGGCCGAGGAGCGGCGGCCGGCGGGAAAGACGCAGGTCTTTGTCGCGGCTGATTCGGCGCCGGCGGCGCCGATTGCGGCGGTGACGCAGATTGCGCCGATCGTGCGTGGAGCGTGCAGCATTCCCGATCCGACGGCGCAGGGGGCATACCGGCGAATGGTGCTGGATTTCCGAACCAGTCCGAACATTCTGCAATATGTCAATGGACGCGAGCTTGCGCGATATAGCCAATCGGGCCCGGCGACGCCGGATCACACCATCCGCACGAAGAATCGACCGCTCATCGCCCCACCTGTCCAACTGCCGCTGGCCAAATCCTTCGCCGAAGAGCTGCGCGCGGCCGTTCAGCGTTACGCGGCGGAATACGAGGCTTATTTCGTGCGGCAGAATGCGCGGCAGAAAACTCCCAAACGCCAACTCGACTCGATGCCGCGCGTCGTTCTGGTTCCGAGACTGGGATTGTTCGGGCTGGGGCACAACGCCAGGGATGCGCGCATCGCGGCGGATATCGCCGAATCGACCGTTCAGACGATCACCGATGCCGAAGCGATCGGGCGTTTTGAGTCCCTGCCGGAAGATGATCTCTTTGACGTGGAATATTGGTCGCTGGAACAGGCGAAACTGGAGAAGAATGTTCCCAAGCCGTTGGAGGGACAGATCGCCGTCATCACCGGAGGCGGCGGGACGATCGGGGCGGCGACGGGAAAACTTTTCGCCGACAACGGGGCGGAGGTCGCCCTGCTCGATCTGGACGAGCCCGCGGCGCAGGCCGCGGCGCGGCGGATCGGCGGGGCGGCCATGGCCGTTCGATGCGACGTGACGGATGGGGCGTCGGTAACGGCGGCGTTCCAGGCTGTGACGGCGCGATTCGGGGGCGTGGATATCGCCGTTTCCAACGCGGGGGCGGCATGGCAGGGACGAATCGGCGAAGTCGATGAAGCGATCCTTCGCCGCAGTTTCGAGATCAATTTCTTCGCCCACCAGAAAATCGCGCAGGCCGCCGTGCGAATCATGCTGGCTCAGGGCACTGGCGGGGCGTTGCTATTCAACGTTTCCAAGCAGGCCGTCAATCCGGGCGCGGATTTTGGGCCTTATGGGCTTCCCAAGGCGGCGACGCTTTTCCTGGTTCGGCAATACGCCCTGGATTACGGCAAGGACGGCATTCGCGCCAATGCCGTCAACGCCGATCGAGTTCGATCGGGGCTGCTGACGCCCCAGATGATCGCCGCCCGCTCGGCGGCGCGCGGGATGTCTGAACAGGACTATATGGCCGGCAACTTGCTGATGCGCGAGGTGACGGCCCAGGACGTGGCGCAGGCTTTTCTGCATCATGCCCTGGCCTTGAAGACGACGGCGGATGTGACGACCGTGGATGGCGGGAATATCGCGGCGGCGCTGCGATAGGAAATGGAGACTGATTAATTCCCTGGCCCCTCGGAAGGATTGGGTGTCTCGTCATCCAGATCGACTTGGATGCTGTCTTCGTCGATCCAGATTTTCCCGCGCCCATTCATCGTTAGACCGCATTCGATCGACGTGGTTTGGAGTGGAACGTCGGCGACGGCGGTGTACTGTTTCCAATCATGCTTGCCGATGATCGGACGATGTCCACGCTGGCCTTCGTCGGTGAGCTTCTTGTCAAAAGGTGCGAAAGTGATGACAAAAAACCCGGAGCCGCCGGTGACGCCGCTGGATTTGATCCAGGCGGTCAGGCGAATGCGGTGGCCGAGGAATTTTGGATCGGGGTGCATATCCAGATGTCCATAGCTAGCCCATCCGAAGTGGGGTGCGGTGCTGGATTGGAAGCAGGTCGTGGCGTGACCGTCGTGTTGTTCGGCGGGATCGAGGGCGGCGGTGTATCGCTGGGCAATTGGACTATAAATCTGCCAGTATTGGTCCTCGGTGAGCGGGACATCGCTTGCGACGACCTCAGCCTGAAAATCGTCGGTCCAGATTTCCCCGGAGCAAAACAGGATCGCGCTCAAAAAGATCTTGGTAGCGTCCTGGGGAATGTCCTGGACGATCTGGTATTCCCGCCAGTCGGTGGTGCCGTGGATGGGACGCGAGCACATCATCTGGTCGACAGCGCGCAATTCACCATCTGCGCTATAGGCGTACATCTCCAAGCCGGCGCACTCGCGGACGTCGTTGGTCTTGATCCAGCCGGAGATGCGAATCCGCTTTCCGCGAAATCTATTGAGCGGACTCACAAGCACTCGCCTGGCGATCATTCTGCCGGGGTTGGTCCAGAACTCATAGCGGCCGTCCTTGGGAATGTTGGGAATCAGTGATTTAATATGCCCGGCCGGGGCGGAGTTGGGTGTGCGCAAGGTGGTGGGATCGAGTTCAATGAGATATTCATCAGCCGGACCTATGCCCCGGAAAGCGTCATTGGCCAAATGAACGACCGAAGATTCGGTCGTGGCGGCGATAGGGGCGGGAGCTGTCGCGGGAACGGTTGCCGGAGCCGGCGGATTGTTGACGGCCGTGCCGGCGGCCGAGGCGCGAGTGTCGGGCAACGAGTTGACGGCGACGGCTGCCGCTATCGCCACGACAGCCGCCGAGGCGGCGAGCCCCAGGATGAGCGATTGAATCTTCGCCCAGAAGAGGGTCTTGATCGTGGAACGGGCCAGTAACGGCCCCATGCCGCCGGAGGTTTTCCCGATGGCGCTGGAACTGGCCAGTAGCGCCAGACCCGGCGGGGCGGTGTGTAGAACCTGGCAGCAGAGACCTTGTTCCAACGCCGCGCCGGCGGTGACGATGCCGCGACGGGCCAGGAGATTCTTGAGACGGGACAGAGCGCGAGCGATGCGCTTTTGCGCGGCGGGTGGAGAAATATGCAGAGCCAGGGCCACGTCGTTCACGCTCTTGTCCTGCAAATATCGAAGGACTATGGCACCGCGGTCACGTTCGCCAAGCCGGGAGAGGAATTCATCAAGGATGCCTTCAATGCGCGCGGCAGCCGGGTCCGCGCTCATTTGTTCGTGTTCGGTCTTCATGGTCGCGGCCTCTTGTTCGTGGCGGCGCCGGCAACGCTCAAAGCGAATGGCATTGCACGAGGTTTGCCGGGCGGTCTTGAGCAGCCATGCCCCAAGCATGGCCGGATTGCGAATGGTCGCCGCCTTACGGGCCAGAATGATGAAGACGGCCTGGGTAACGTCCTCGGCCAGGTGAGCGTCGCGCACCTGGCGGCGGGCGGCGGAATAGACCAGATTGACGTGGCGCTGCACCAACTCGGTGAAGGCCGGCTCGGAGCCGGTTGCGAGATAATCGTGGAGAAGCTCGGCGTCGCTCATAAGGTTGCGCTCTGCATTGAATGTACCTTGCCGAAGGAAAAAACGGACAGAAATTCGCTCAAAAGTGAGATGGACAATACGGCGGCAGCCGTGCGTGACCGCTAGGGGCGTTTTTGGCAGAATACTCCAATGCGCGGCGTTCGACTGCACGGCCCGGCCGACCTTCGGCTGGAAGACCTCCCCAACCCCACCGACCCCGCGCCCGGGCAAGCCTTGATCCGCATTAAAGCCGTAGGAATTTGCGGCAGCGATCTTCACACCTACCAGGATGGCCGGATCGGTACCACGATCCTCCAAAGCCCGCTGGTGCTGGGCCACGAATTCGCGGGTGTGGTCGAGGCCGTTGGCGAGAATGCGGTCGATGGGAATGGCCGGCCGCTCGTTGCCGGCGAGGCCGTCGCCGTCGATCCGGCTCAGCCGTGTCACCGGTGCGAGCTTTGCCGCATGGGACATCCAAACCTCTGCCTGGACCTCCACTTTGCCGGACACTGGCCCGATGACGGCGCTTTGCGCGAGCGGATGATCGTTCCCGCTTCCACTTGTTTCGCTTTGCCGGACAAAACGGATTTTGGGGTCGGCGCTCTGCTGGAAACGTTCGGCGTGGCGCTTCACGCGATCGACCTGGCGAAAATCCGCGTGGGCCACAGCGTGGCCATCCTGGGCGCGGGGCCGATCGGACTGTGCATCCTCCAGGCCGCCCGGCTCGCCGGGGCATCTCCCATTTACATCACCGACAAATTCGCCTGGCGCCTGGAACTGGCCGGGAAATTCGGCGCGATCCCCGTCAACTGCGATCGGGCCGATCCCGCCGCGGCGGTCATCTCCGCGACCGGCGGACGCGGCGTGGACATCGCCATCGAAGCCGCCTGGGCCGACCAATCCATCCAGCAAGCCGCCGACATGGCCCGCAACGGCGGCCGCCTGATTCTGGTGGGAATCCCCGGCGACGATCGTCTGTCGCTTCGTCACTCCGTCGCCCGCCGCAAGGGCCTGAGCATCTACCTGGTCCGGCGGATGAAGCACGTCTATCCGCGAGCCATCGATCTGCATCGTCGCGGTCAGATTGACATGGCCAGTCTCATCAGCCACCGCTTCCCGCTGGGAAAAGCGGCCGAGGCTTTTGCGCTCAATGCGCGATATGCGCCGAAAGTCGTGAAGATCATCATCGAGATGTGATGCGAATCGGGGCTCTATCAATCGAAACGTTCCCGGAGGGGCTCGAACCTTCAACCTTCGGCTCCGGAGGCAATTCCACGATCATGCCAAAAGCCCTGAAAAACCAATGATTTTTGGCATTATACCCGTTGTCCAAATCATCTCAAGGCGTCTCACCCATTCTCGCGGATTCTCGGGGATCTTCGGTAGTCAGGCAGCACAAAGCGGTAGTCGGCGGTATAGGTCACAGGGACCAGTGTTGGTTGTAGGATTAGAAAGGACGCCGCTGGGCCCCCATGGCCCCGACCATTACCCCGTAGACGCAGGCGTGGGCTGGTACTCCGTGAGCGATGTGTAAAGTGCAGTCCGCGCATCGTTCACGAACTTTTTTTCTAATCCGCGTAATCCCGGTAAACCGCAATAATTTCCGCAATCCGGTTTAGAAAGGCGTCGAGTATGGCGGGATCGAGTTCCGTTCCGCGGCCGGATTGCAGGATTTCGACGCATTTTTCAAGCGGGAACGCGGCCTTGTATGGGCGCGGACTATGCAGGGCGTCGAAAACGTCCACGATCGCCGTGATCCGGCCTTCCAACGGAATCGCTTCCCCGACGATTCCAGCGGGATAGCCGGACCCGTTGAACCGCTCGTGATGCGTCATCGCGATTGAAGCCGCCATCGTGAGCAGCGGTGAATCGAAAGACTGTCGCGGCATCAATCCTAGATCAGAATATTTCCGCGCCAATTCAGCCTCGCTGTCGGTCGTCGGATCAATGATCGCCTTGCCATATTCGCAGTGTTTTCTCATGACTGCGTATTCCTCGGGGGTCAGCTTACCTGGCTTGAGGAGAATCGCGTCGGGAATTCCGATCTTGCCGATATCGTGCAATTGCGCGGCTAACTCGACCATCGCGGATTTCATCGGGCTGTATCCCAGCTCAGCCGCCAGGATCCTCGCGCAGCGCCCGACACGAATCACGTGCCGTCCAGTCGTGTCGTCGCGATACTCGCCGGCGCGCGCCAAACACTGGATAACGCGCATGCGGGACATTTCGACTTCGGCAGTCCGTTTCTGCACTTCGCGTTCCAGCTTCACGGAATAACCCGCCAGATAATCCTGGTGGGCCTTGACGGTCAGGACGTTGCGAAGGCGCGGCATCAGCTCGTGTGGATCGACCGGCTTGGCCAGAAAATCGGTGGCGCCCAGTTCCAGCGCGGACAACTTCGTCGGTGCATCAGTCGAGGCGGTGAGAATCAGCACCGGGGTGTGCCGGAAACGCTCGTCCTGCCTGATCCATTCAAGGATCTGTAGACCGTTAATCTGCGGCATCATGACGTCTAGCAGCACCGCATCGGGCTGCTCGGCGCGAAGTAAATCCATCGCCCGCGTTGAATCGGATGTCGTCACGAAATTCCTGTAACCCGTGCCCTGCAGATACTTTCGGACGACTTTTATGTTGATGGGTTCGTCATCGACGATCATGAGCTTCGCGTCCAGAAAACGAACGTGCTCGCGGACGATTTCCGGCGCATCGCTCATATCCGGAAGCGCGGCTGTTGGTGGAGAGATTGCGGCGGGGACAAAGTTCATGAATTACTTCCCGACGGCACCGCGCCCCTCGGCTCGGGGCGGACCACGCGCCGGCCGAGATCCTGAACATCCGCCAGCGCGGCGCAAATCTCGTCGAGGCGCTTCTCCTTCGCCAATTTCTCGAGCTTCGCCGCCGGGCTCGTGAACGCATGAAAGCCCGCAGTGCCGCCGGAACCCTTGAGCCAGTGCGCCAGGGATGCCAATTCCGATAGTTCCCGATGCTCCCAGGCCTTTTGCATTTCGCCGATCTGGTGCTGTAGCCGATCCGAGAACTCCTGAACGATCTCGAGAAAGTCCGGATCCTCGATCGGCAAGGTCGATTGCAGCATCGGAAGCTCCGAATTAGCCGACGTGCGAGGCAGTGGGGCGGGGGCAGGCGATGTTTCCACCGAGAGCGTACCCACCAATTCCCCCAGCGTGCGCAGGAGAAGATCAACATCAATCGGCTTGCTGAGGTAGCCGGAGCATCCCGCAGCGCGGCACTTTTCCTCTTCGCCTTTCATGGCGTTGGCCGTGAGCGCGATGATCGGCAATTTGCACCCCTGCTGGCGCAATCGGCGGGTGGCGGTGAAGCCGTCCACCACGGGCATCTGCATGTCCATAAGGATGACGTCGTAATGCCGGGCCATCGCCATTTCAAAACCGATCTGCCCGTTGTCCGCCAGTTCCACGGTGACGCCGGCGCGTTGGAGGACGACGTTGATAAGCTTCTGATTCGAGACGCCATCCTCGACGACCAGAATACGGGCGGGTTTGAGCCGAACGACGGAAGCGCGCGCGCTGCGAGACTTGGATTGCGGCGCCTCCTCGGAAACGGGATCGAACATCACAATGGCTTCGGTAGGCCCCGCATCGATAGCAAGTGTAAAGGTACTTCCCTTGCCGTATTCACTCTTGACCGTAAGTCCGCCGCCCAGAGCGGTTGCGCATTGGCGGCTGATGGAGAGACCAAGCCCCGTCCCGCCGAAGCGGCGCGTGATCGAATTATCCGCCTGCGTGAAGGGATCGAAAATTCGCTGGAGTGCATCCGGCTTCATCCCGATTCCGGTGTCAATGACATCGACGGCAAGGCGTGGCCGCGTTTCGGAGTGATCGAGCCTTGCGATCAGGCGCACGCCGCCTTTTTCGGTAAACTTGATGGAGTTCCCGACGAGATTGGTGATGATCTGCCGGAACCGCGTCGGATCGGTGAGGATCGTGGCCGGAGCCAGGCCGTCCCATGCGAAGGAAAGCTCGATCCCCTTATCCTGTGCGCGGATGCCCAGGGTGGCGACGACATCCGAAATAATCTGATTCGGCGAGCAGCGCGTCAGCTCGATTTCCAGTTTGCCCGATTCGATCTTCGAAAGATCGAGAATGTCGTTGATCAATTCCAGGAGATGCTGGCCGCTGGAATGAATCGTGTTGAGGAACTCCTGTCGCTCGGCTTCGCCGTCTTCGTATCCGCGGCGAAGCACGTCGGTGAAGCCGAGGATGGCGTTCATCGGAGTGCGGATTTCGTGGCTCATGCGGGCCAGGAATTCGCTCTTCGCGCGGTTGGCTTCATCGGCAACCTCCTTGGATTTGCGCAGCTCGATTTCCTTTTCCACCAGTGGCGTGACATCCTCGAAACTCGCGAGCGCGCCGCGCGCTTTGCCGCGTGCGCCGGCGACCGGCGAGCAATTGACGATGAACGTGCGGCTGACACCGGTGGAATCGTTGAGATGCAGCGTCCGATTACGCTCCGATTCATTGGTTCGGACCACGGTAATCCAGGGAAGTTCAGGCGCCGGCGCATCCCCGCCAGCCGGCGTATCCTGCCGCCACGGGAGCCGCGATGCGCTCGTTCCCATCAGCTTGTCCGGATCACTTCCCGCGACACCCGCGAACGTACGGTTAGCCAGCGCGATTCGCCCCTCCTGGTCGACGATCAGCAGACCTTCGGCCAGCGTGTCAAGCGCCGCGCGAACGTGCGGCGGAACGACCTTCGACGGATCAAGGTGCGCGAGCGTGCGCTTCAGGAAAACGATGAATGAAAACAGGCTCGCCAGCGAGATAAACAGAATCATCTTGACGTAAGGCGAATAGAGGAATCCGAACATTCCACCGTGTGTCAGCGGCCGGAAGCAGATTTCAACCGAACCCCAGGTATTGCTCTGGGAAAATATTGGCACGAAGACGTGCGAGCCGGCGATTGCGCGGTCGCTGGAGTCCTTCCAGCGTGCGGCATGATTTCCGATGTCGATGATCAGAAATCCATCCGCCTTGCGAACGCCGAGCGACACGATATCGGGATTGCGCCGAGCGACGGTGCGAAGGACGGCGTCCAGACCGACCATGTCGCCGCGCGTTACGAATGCCGAGGTACTGACCGCGATGGTTTCCGCCAGCGTGGCGCGGCCGCTCATGGTCGCGGCCTGATTGTTGGGCACGAAACCCAGCGCGATGGCCAGCGCCAAAGCGCTGAGGAGCAGCAACTGCAATCCGAAAACGATTTTGAGACGGATGGATATGCGGTTCATGAAATTTCCTGAATTCTTTCCGGCGCCGGCTCTCTGACGGCGAGGGCGGTTCCAGTATTCTGATTCGATTTCGCAACAAGCGATTCGAGCGATTCGTCGTCGTCGATTTTGCCTTTGCGGCGTTTCCGCGATTGTTCGAAGCTCTCCAGCACCGGGAGCGGATCGATCGATTTCCAGGCGGGGAATATCGACAGTAAACTGCTCAGCAGCGATCCGCCGCGGATGAGCCAGATCAGGTATGCGGCCGATGCGGAGAAGGAAACCACCGTCGCCGATCCGGCATCGACCTTGAGCGCTTTCTGCGACTCCATGTCGGATTTGATCGCGTCTAGATTCTGCAACATGGGACCTTGCGGGGAGAGGAACTTGAAGACCTCATCCGGAACGGTATTGACCCGCTTGTCGGGAACCATCGACTGCACCGATGGCAGCGTGCGGACCGCAATCGGCGCATGCGGCGTGGTGGTGGATTGTGCCTGGGCGACGACGACTGATCTGGCGGCGTGAGTGCTGTTCGGGGAGGTCGAATTCTCGCCGGGTGCTGGGGCCGGCGGCGCAGGTGCGACGGGGACGTCGTCGGAAGCAAACGTATCCGACACGTCGATCGGCTGCTGGGAAAAGATGCCGCTGCTAAGGGTGGAGTTGCTCGATTGCGAATTAGACGTTGAGCCGAGCGTCTGATCGAGAATTCCCGTGAGGACGGAATTATGGATGGTTGATGCGGTTGTCGCTCCGGCAGTGGATGGCGCCGTCGCCGTGAGGGTGACCGCTGCGTCGCCTATATAAATGCCGACCGATTTCGTCGGAGAATTCTGGCCGATGCCGACTTCGTCGATCGTGATCGAGACGGACGCCGAGCCGGATAATCCGGGTGTTGGCGTGAATTTGAGACCATGCAGTGAACTATTAATGGCGGACACGCTGCCGCTGAATGTCATGGTGGTGTCGTTCGACCCGGTGCCCGACGACAGAGTCAGGTCGTTTAATTCCGCGAGAGAGATGACACCGCCCGTCGCGCTCAGAGTTACGGTCGCGGCGACGGACTGAGTATTCGGGTCGGCATCGCTGATGGAGATGGCGTTTCCAGTTGAGAAAACGAGCGGCTGGTTGGTCGCGGTCGCCTGGCTTACCGGAACGGTTGCCGAAAGATCGTCGACCAGCGAAACGGTCGCGATTCCGCTAAGGTTGCCGCTGGTGGCGATGATTGTTGCTTGGCCGATGCCCGCGTTGGGAGCGGTGTAGAAGCCGGCGGAATCGATCGAACCAACATTGCCGAGAGTGGACCAAGTAAACGTCGGTTGCGAATGCATCGCGAGGCCGAACTGATCGACCGCGGTCGCGGAGAACTGCTCGCTGCCCGCGCGCTCGAGGCTTGAATTTGCGGGCGTTACGGTTATGGCGGAGTACGTGGAGATAACCTGCACGGTTACGCCGCTGGTAACGCTGGCGCCCTGCGCGTCAATGATCGTCGCCAGCAGGCGATAAGTTCCCGGCGCGGCGAAGGTGGCGGTCGTGTTCTTCGACGCGTTGGCGTTATTGCTGGCGAAACTCACCGCCGCTGGAACGGTTCCAGTTGTGCCCCAGGCATAAACCAAATTCGGCTCGCCGCCGTCATCGGCGCCGAGAACGCTTAGGTTGGTTGTTGTTCCGGCGACGATGGTTTCAGAAGCGTTGGCGGGAATTACAACCGTCGGAGTGGCGTTGGCGATGGTGACGGTTGTGGTCTGGTGTGCCGAACCGCTCGAAACGGTCACATCCGCGAATCCCGGAGTGCCGGGCGATGTGTACAGGCCCGAACTGCTGATCGATCCACCGCCGGAACTGATCGACCAATTCAGCGCCGGCGTGGCCATGGAAAGGCCAAATTGATCGAAGGCGGCTGCCGAGAATTGCTGCTGCGCGTTCTGGTACATCGTCGGCGCGGAGGGCGTGATGGCAACGCTGGTGAAGGACTGATCGACCACCACGGTCACCCCGGACGATGTGGATAATCCTTCGGCATCGGTAATCGTCACGAGAAAATGATACGTTCCGGCGTTGGAGAACTGGGCGGTGGTGTTTTTCGCGGCGTTGCCGTTGTTAATTGAGAAATTAACGGCCGCTGGTGGAGTGCCAACAACGCTCCAGGCATAAGTCAGATTGGATTCACCGCCATCATCTGCGCCGAGGACGGAAAGAAGCGTCGACGATCTGGTGACGGGAGCATCCGCGGAGGCGGCCGGAGTTGCGATGGTGGGAGCGGCATTGGTGACATCAATTGAAGCCGTTCCAGAAACCGACCCTGCGGTCGCACCGATCGTCGCCGTGCCCGCGCCGCCCGATCCCGCGGCGCTGAAAAGGCCCGAGTCGTTGATCGCTCCTCCGCCCGTAGCCACCGCCCAGTCGAATGCCGGTTGCGTGCTGATTTCATCGCCAAACTGATCGTTCGCGACGGCATAAAATTGCTGGTGGCCGTTTTCATTGAGATTCGCCGTGCCAGGGCTGACGACAATTGCGCTCAGCGTCTGCTGGACGGTGACAATTACGTCTTGTGTCGTGATCGACCCATTGTTGATCGATACCTGGAATGTGTAGCTTCCCGCATCGAAGAACGTCGCGGTGGTCGTCAACGCGGCCGAGGAACCGTTCGCGCTGAAAGTGGGACTCGCAGCTCCGGTCGGCTTGTGAATGACCGACCAGGTGTAGGTGACTCCGCTGGTTGCGCCGCCGAGCACCGTGAGATTTACATTTGTGCCTGTGACGACGCTTTCCGAAGCGATGGCGGTGTCGCTCGACACCACGGTGATACCCGCCGAGCCCTGGACCGATCCGCTGGCGGCGTAGACAGTCGTGGCGCCCGGCGTCCCCGGGGAGGTGTAATATCCCGATGAACTGATCGAGCCTCCGCCGGTTTCCGTCCAGGCGAACGCCGGCTGGACCAGCATGCTTTGCCCGAATTGGTCCAGCGCGACCGCGCCGAATTGCTGCGTGGCGCCGGCGTCGAGAGAACTATTCGCTGGTGAAACCGCGATGCTCGTCAAAGTTTGATCGACTGTCACGCTGACCGAACTGGTGGCGGAAAGTCCGCCGGCATCCGTGATGGTGGCCTGGAGCAAATATGTGCCCGCCTGGCCGAACGTCACGGTGGTGTTCTTCGCCGCGTTCGAGCCGTTCAGGCTGAAGCTCGGAGCCGGCGCGCCGGTGGGCTGGGTCAACACCGACCAGGAATAGGTGAGGTTGGATTCTCCACCATCATCCGCGCCAAGCACGCTCAGCGCCGTGCTGACTGCCGTCACAGTGCTCGGCGTGGCTGCGGCCGCCGTGGCGACAGTGGGCGCTGCGTTAATCACGGTGATCGAAGCCGATCCACTCACGGAGCCGCTCGTGGCGGTTATCCCGGCTGAGCCGACGCCGTAAGGCGCCGTGTATAATCCGCTCGAGTCGATCGAGCCAATACCGGAAGCCTTGGACCACGTGAACGCCGGCGGGACGGACATCGCGCTGCCGAACTGGTCGTATCCAATCGCGGAGAATTGCTGGGTCTGATTTTCGTTCAGCGATGGAGTCCCCGGCGAGACGGCGATCATCGCCAGGGTTTGATCGACCGACACGGTCACCGAACTGGTGGTTGAAAGGTTTGCTGCATCGGTGATCGTCACCTGGAAGTTGTACGTGCCCGCCTTGGAAAATGTCGCGATGGTGTTCTGGGCCGCATTATTGCCGTTGTCGCTAAACACGACCGCGGCGGGCGGTGTGCCGGTGGTCGCCCAGGTGTATTTCAGATTTGCTTCGCCGGCGTCGTCGGCGCCCAGGACGCTCAGTGTGGTGGCGACGCCAGTCGCGGGACTTGGGCTTGCCGCAGCCGCGGTGGCGACGGTAGGAGGAGCGGGAGTCACCGTCATTGAAATGGTGTTGGTCGTGAAGGCGGTCGGAAAGCCCAGGATTTGATGAGCGGTGATAAACGTCAGCGGGTCCGAGCCGGTGAAGTTCGTTGTCGGCGTAAAGACAAGTCCATTGAGTGCCGCGTTCATTGCCGGCGCGGCTCCCGCGAATTCGACGGTGCTCTGACCGTTGCCCGTGCCGTTGATGAACGACAACCCGCTGGTTGTCGAAAGCGTAAGCTTGCCGTCCGCGACGCTGAGCCCGACATCGTTCGATGATGCACTGGCCTCAATTTCGTTATTTTTTTGAGAGGAAAATGTCAGCGGAACATTCTCGGCGGTCGTTTGTGGGCCCGGATATACATCAAAGAGCGGCACGTTGCTCATCAAAAACCGAGGCTCGAAGGCTTCAAGCGAGCGCGGTGGTTTGGGACTCTTCCGGGAGTCGACAGCCTTATCGGACGCAGCCGCGGCGCGGAGCCGTTTAAGCAGGCCGTGGCATCGTTCCCTTAAGTTGGCGCACCGCTTGAAAATGACGTTCACCCAACGCACCTGGCCATTCCAATCAATAGATCCGTTTGGTTTTCAATCGACGAAACCAGATGCCATCTGGAGCAACAAAGTCGGATGCAATCGCTATTTCCACTTTTTGGATAGGAACCGAGCGGGAGATGAATGCCACCTGTTCGATCGAAAAAAGTCGAATTCCAAACCGACTCGCGTCGGCCCGTTTTATCGGCCTTGCAGTTAGAGCATCCGCGATTTACCCCGCAGCAGGCAATGGCCAGGGGCGTGCATCGGCAAGAGATTTCTGCAATAATAACCGGCGCAATTTCAATGAGGAGAATGGCCTATCTGCCGGATTTGAAGGAAATGATTCCATGAACCACCTAACACTGAACCTAAGCCTGACACTGCTATTTCTGCTGGGAGCCTGCTCGATTATGCTGGCGGATGACGTCAAACCGGGCGAGAATCTTCCGATCGCCCCAGGCCCGTTCAGGCCCACGATGGATTCCCTCGAACAATATCAATGTCCGCAGTGGTTCCGGGACGCCAAGTTCGGAATATGGGCCCACTGGGGGCCTCAGGCGGTGCCGATGGAAGGGGATTGGTATGCGCGGAAAATCTACGAGCAGGGGAGCGACGATTACAACTATCATCTGGCCCACTACGGGCATCCCTCGAAATTTGGATACAAGGACATTATTCCATTGTGGAAAGCGGAGAAGTGGGACCCGGACCGATTGATGTCGCTCTACAAGAAAGCCGGCGCGCAATATTTCGTGAGCACGGGGAGCCATCACGACAATTTCTTCCTGTGGAATTCGAAGCTGAACCGGTGGAACGCGGTGAACATGGGTCCGCATCGGGACGTGGTGGGCGATTGGCAGCAGGCCGCGAAGAAATATGGGCTGTATTTTGGCGTGTCGGAGCATTTGGGGGCGAGCTTCACTTGGTTTCAGGAAAGCCACGGGTCCGACAAAACCGGGCCGCTCGCGGGAGTGCCGTACGACGGAGCGAATCCCGCCTTCGCCGATCTTTACCACTTTCCGGCCAAACCCGGAGACACGGGCTGGTACAGCAACGATCCCCGCTGGCAGCAGCAGTGGTTCCAGGAGATCCGCGAGCTCGTGGACAATTATCATCCCGATCTGCTCTACAGCGACGGCCCGGTGCCATTCGGCAACGAAGTGGGATTGAGCATGATT
>Ga0187867_10000709_pt1 | contig 29398 bp, 25 predicted proteins | sample June2016WEW_13_1_FD_132976 | JGI IMG/M metagenome (GOLD analysis project Ga0187867, IMG submission 132976) | Peatland microbial communities from SPRUCE experiment site at the Marcell Experimental Forest, Minnesota, USA - June2016WEW_13_10 | ecosystem: Environmental > Terrestrial > Soil >... | reverse complement strand
CGCCAGCAAATTCGACAACTGGGCAAGGAACAGCGTGGGACGAATGTCGGACAACAGGTGCTCGTTCAAGTACAGGTCGGGATCTGCGGCCTTCGGCAAGGCGGCAAGGATCGCCGCGTCGACGGCGTAATCCCGCTCGCCGCCGCCGGCAGCGACGATCATGTCCATGCGTTCAAGCAGTGCCGTGTTACCTTTGACCTTTGCCGAATCGAGCGCCAGTCCCGCCGCGTAGACCCCAAAGCGCTGCCAGGGTTCCATCTGCCGTTGATCACCGCGCTTGGGGATCTGCGAGTCAAGCGCCAGCGCGGTCATAGGGTGCACCGGATAGGGCGCGAAACTGGCCTCGTCGACCACCGGAACGAAGTCATCGAGCGCTGCCAGATGGGCGGCTTCGCCCTCACCCAGACAGGAAATCAGTCCGATGCCGGTGATCAGCGCATCGCGGTCAGAGGTCATGGCAAGGCTTCAGCATGCAGGCATTCCTCGGGGAAGCCGATTTCGCGTGCCTTGATCGTCATCGCACCGCGTATCGTGTCGTTCGGGAAGGGTCCGACGACGTAACGGATTTCCGCCGATGCGACCTTCTGGCCGCCGGTGGAGATCACCGCCTCGATCACCGCGAAGCCGGAGCCGTCATGGGCCAGGATCGCCTGGCCATCAAGGGTCTCGCCGGGTTCGACGAAGCGCCGCAGTTTGGCACTTTCGACCCGGGTCAGAAACGGCATCCGGGCAAACCGCAACCGGGCCAGCACCAGCCAGCCGCCGGTCTGTGCCATGGTCTCGATCATCAGCGCGCCTGGCAGGCGGGGGAAACCCGGGAAATGACCAACAAACACCGGGCTTTGCACCGGAACCTTGCACATGGTGCGGATCGTGCCGGCCCGCAGATCGAGCGCCTCGATCCGGTCGACCATCTGAAAATATTCCAGGATCATTATCTTACCCGTGCTTCCGGCGGGCGGTCAGGCCGCCTTTGCCGCCACCAGCATGTCGATGTGTCTGCACAGGTTGCCAAGAACGAAGTACTCCTCGGTCGAAACCTTGCCGTCATTGACTTCCTGGGTCCACTGCTCCAGCGGCATCTTGATGGCGAAGGCCTTGTCGATGGCGAAAGCGATGTCGAGGAAGTCGAGACTGTCGATGCCCAGATCCTTGATGGCGTGGCTTTCCGGGGTGATTTTATCGCGCTCGATGTCGCACGTGTCGGCGATGATGTCGGCAACGGTCTCGAACGTGGACGCCATTAGTCAACCCCTTGTCGGATGGGTCCGGGACTAACACCCGACCCCAGGGTGCCGCAAGAGCGCCGCCCGGGTTTCGGCCGAGGCCATGGTCGGGGTCGCAGCCGGAGCTGTCAGGCCGACCGGTGCGCAATCCCCCAACCGGCGACTGCGGCACGGGCGGCGTCCAGCGCTGCTCCGGCCTGGACCAGTGGCGCGGCGCCATGCGCTTCCCACAGCGATGCGGTGCTGGCGGCAAGGCCGGGCGGCGCCAGCAACCGGCTCGCGCAGCAGAATCGTTGAAAAAACGACGAATATCTGAGATTTCTGCCGTTCGCGTCGGCTCAGAAAACCGGTGTCTACCGGGGCAGCAGGACGATGGCCGCAGCCTGAGCGGCGATGCCCTCGCCGCGCCCGGTGAAACCGAGTTTCTCCGTTGTGGTCGCCTTAACCGAAATGCAAGCCACGGCGACGCCCAGAAGCGCGGCCAGCCGCTCGCGCATCGCCTGGGAGTGGGGGGCAATCTTTGGTCGCTCGCAGATCAGGGTAACGTCGGCGTTGACCAATTGCCCGCCGCGGGCGGTGATCCGCGCCGCCGCATGGGCCAAAAACCGTGCGCTGTCGGCATTTCTCCAGGCGGCTTCAGTCGGCGGGAAGTGCCGGCCGATATCGCCCTCGGCCAACGCGCCATAAATCGCGTCGCACAGCGCGTGGATGCCGACATCGGCATCGGAATGACCGGCGAGGCCTTTGTCGTGCGGCACGGTCACCCCGCACAGCACCATGGGCCGGCCTTCAGCCAGCACATGCACATCGAAGCCGGTGCCGATATGCGGAACAAGGGGGGCGGACATGGCGGCCTCCAACCGGGCGAGGTCATCCTGGTAAGTGAGTTTGATGTTGCGTTCGGAGCCAGGCACGATCGCCACGTTCAGGCCCAGAACTTCGAGCAGGGCGGCGTCGTCGGTGGCGCCGGTCAGCCCTGCCTGGTGCGCCTCCAGGATGGCATCGAAACGGAACGCCTGCGGGGTTTGCGCACGGAACAGGCCATCCCGCGGGACGGTTTCCACGATGATCCCGTCTCTCACCCGTTTCAGCGTGTCGGCGACCGGTGCCGCGGGGATCGCGCCCGGGTTTTGCGACAGTGCGGCCAACAGGGCCAGTACCGTCCCGGGTGGAATGAACGGGCGGGCAGCGTCATGGATCAGGATGAACTCGGGTGTGTGTGGCTGCAGCGCCAGGAGGCCCGAGCGCACACTGTCCTGCCGGGTCGCACCGCCAGGAACCGTTGGCAAATGCGGCAAACCGGCCAACGCTTCGGCAATGGGCCCCGCTTCGCCCACCGGCTGCAACACGGCGCCGGCATCGATCAGCGCCCGTGCGCCGTGCCGGATGACAGGTTCGCCAAAAAGTGTGAGGAACTGTTTCGGCGTCTCGCTGCCGAAACGGCTTCCGGTGCCGGCAGCGACGAGGATGGCGGCGAGATGCATGCCGACAGGCAAGCCCAGAGCACGGGCCAGGTCAATCCGCCGGCCGCTTAACGGACTATCCGTGACGCCGGCACAGGATCGGGCAAGGTGACGGTCACTGTTTTTGCTTGAACCGTTCCGGCGATCGGGTGCACCTGGTCAGGCCAGTTCCTCGGCGCGCACAGCGATCGCCAGTCGAAACAGGTGCTCGAGTTGCATCGCACTGTCGGCGAGGTCCTCGCCCGATGGCGGCGCGGCTGTTAACGCAGCTGGAACGTCTGCGCTGTCGCCTGCATCGGCGATCCGCGGCGGATTCTGCTGCAAGGCCTGTGCTGACGGTGCGGCATCGGGCACCGGCAACGCGATCGCATCCGGTTCTGGCAGGTCGGGCGGAGTTCCGGAGAAAACCGCGGCTGGTCCTTCGGTTTCCTGAAGCGCTGCTGGCTTTGGTGCCTGCGCTCCCGGATGGGCAGCTGACCCCTGCGTCGCCGTTCTGGTCACATGGGTGGCCGGCCGGCTGGCGATCGGGCGAGGGGCCGGCTGGCTGGCTGGCGCGTCCGGCATCACCGATTGACGGTGGGTCGGAATTTCGTCCGATGCGACGCTGACCCCAGCTTCATCGTCCGGTTCGGCGTGACCTAATTCGCGCGCTGCCGGAGTGTCGGGGCCACGAGCCGGGGTGGCTTCGGCTGGCGCACGATCTTGTTCTGTGGGTTGGTACGCGAGCTGCTCCGCCTCATGGGGGTGCACCGCCACGAATGCCTTCAAATGCGCCAGGAACATTCTGCCGGAGCCGTGGATCTGGTTCCGGGTACGGAATGCTGTGGCGGCCGTCTGGCCCCGCATCGAATCCCGCATTGTGTCGCGCACCAGCTGGTCGAAGATCACGCAATGGCCGGCCAACATGGCCTCGAGCGGATCGCGTGGCTGAAAGGACCTGACGGTGTGGCCGACGGTCTGCCGGCGAATTAATCGCACTGCCTCTGGTTCACCGGGCCGCTCGGCAACGGCTTCGATGACGCCGTTGCAGATTTCGTCCACGGCGTCCTGCAACGTGAAGCCTGGGTCGGTGATCATGTACGGTGTCCTAACCTATTGGGTCGCTTCCGTGTCTCGACCAGTTCGGGGATCGATCGGACCTGGTTGCCCCGCACGAGAGAGCGCCCAGCTGGCGATGGCGGCTGGAGGCAAACACAGTGAGAGCATTTTGTCGTAGTGTAGGAAGTATGTCCAGAACAAACTTCGAACTTTGCCGTGACCGCTCGGATGGGCTGTTGCTGCTCGGAGCAAGCGGCAATTCAGGCAGATCGTCAGCAGGCAACCGGCCCTTGGTCAGTATTTCGAGAGGTGGCTGAAGGGTGAGAGCCGCATAACCGCGGGTGCGCGTCGTTCCCGACTGCCGCCGGTCCGCTGTCGCCGAGGGGGGCCAAGGAGCTGGACAGCTGTTGGGCAACACCGTGACTCGACGAATGGCGGGGGAGGGCAATGTTGCCGAGATGTGGCGTGGTTCAGGTAATGTTAACCCGCTGCTGATATCCGGAGGCGTTCCCCATTGAACGTCAGGAATCGCCCGGTCATGAACATCCTTAGTCGGCTCAGGCTCCGTACGAAACTGACCATGCTCGTAGGACTGTCCGCGCTGGCGGTGATCGCATCGATCGGCCTTGCCGCATCACAATTGCAACAACGCATGTTGACCGACCGGGTCGATAAACTGCGCGCGGCGTGTCAAATGTTTATCGGCCTCGCGCAGGAATTGCAGCAGCAGATCACGGCCGGCCAGTTGACCCGGCAGGCTGCCATAGCCCAGATCATAACCGACGTGCGGGTCATGCATTTCGACAATGGAGATGGCTACGTCACGTTCCAGACGCATGATGGATTAGTGCTCGCGCATGGCGGGATGCCGCAACTGAACGGCAAGCCTGCCGCCGGGCGCGACGCCACCGGGCGCTCCACCAACGAGCTTGCCTGGGCCGCGCTGGCAAACTCTGATGATGGCGAGATCTTCTATACGACACCCAGGCCGGGGCAGACGACACCGGTGGCGAAAGTTTCGTATGTGGCGCGATTTGCCCCATGGGACACGGTCGTGCTTGCCGCTGCCTTTACTGATGACCTGGATGCCGCGTACCGGCAGTCGGTGCTGCGGCTGGCTACGGCCGGCGGCATTGTGCTGCTGATCACCGTGCTCGCTGGCTGGCTGGTCAATCGCGACATCGGGCGTTCGCTTGGCGCGCTTAAGGTGGCGATGGAACAACTCGCCGGCGGCATGCTGTCGGTGGTCATTCCGGGTACCGATCGGCGCGACGAGGTCGGCGACATGGCCGGCGCGGTGCTGGTGTTCAGGCAACACATGGAAACCGCCGCTCGGCTGTCCGGCGAGAAGGAGGCGGAGCAGCGCCGCACCGACGCCGAGAAACTAGCCGCCCTGACGGGCATGGCCGACAAGATCGAGACCGAGACCGGTACCGCGTTGCAGCTGATCGGCGAGCGTACGACGGCTCTGGCTCACACTGCCAGCGGCATGGCGGAGTCCGCGGCACGCACCGGCACCATGGCTCGGGATGCCGCAACGGCAGCGGGCCATGCGCTCACCACGGCGCAAACCGTGGCGAGCGCTGCCGAGCAGCTTGCCGCATCAATTCAGGAAATCGGCGGTCAGGTCGGCCACTCAACGGTGGCGGTTGCTGAGGCCGTCGCCGCCAGCGAGGATACGCGCACCACGATCAGCGCCCTGAACGAGCATGTTGGAGAAATCGGCCAGGTTGCCGACATCATTCGCGAAATCGCCTCTCGGACGAATTTGCTGGCGCTGAATGCAACGATCGAGGCAGCGCGGGCAGGCGAGGCCGGCCGTGGCTTCGCAGTCGTTGCCTCCGAGGTCAAGCAACTCGCCACCCAAACGGCGCGCTCGACCGAGGAAATCACACGGCGGATTGTTGAGGTCCGCACTGCCACCGGGGCCTCGGTCGCCGCGGTGGCGCGGATCGAGCAGACCATTGCCGAAATCAACAGCATCGCCGGCTCGATCGCCGCCGCGGTGCAGCAACAGGGCGCCGCCACAGCCGAGATCGCGCGCAATGTCGGCGAAACGGCTGTCGCGGCCAACGTCATGACGGGCCGTACCGAGGACGTTTCGGCCGAGGCGGTACGAACCGGCGAGCATGCCGCGTCGGTCGATCGCGACACGTCGGCACTGGCAACTGCAGTCGGCGATCTGCGACGCACCGTGATCAAGGTGGTGCGTACCTCGTCCGCCGAGGTGGACCGCCGTGCCAGCGAGCGCTATTTGGTGGACCTGTCTTGCCGGATGACCGCCGCTTCGGGGCTGTCGCAATCGGTCCGCGTCACCGATCTCTCGATCGGGGGCGCCTGTATACGCGATGCTCAGGCAATGCGGGATGGCGAACGGGGGACGCTCGATGCGCCTGGCGTCGGGTTCCCGTTGCCGTTCCGGGTGCGGCGGACAGATGGCGGCGCCCTGCACGTCGCGTTTGAACTGAATGCGGCAGATGCAGATCGCTTCAAACTGGTACCGGAACAATTGTCGCGGGGGCGCGCGGCCTGAGCTGCTGGACTTTCACACTTCAAGATGTTCGCGCGGCCAGGCTCTGCACGATCTGGTCATCTGCCGTGCCTTTGCCGATGGTTCAGAAGTTCGAGGCAGTTCGGTCCGTGCCTTTGACGTCTTCTCATGGTGGCGGCTTCCGGGAGCGCGGGTCCCGGCGCCCGGTTGGCGTTCGCCCCTTGGCAAGCCATCGGGCCGGTGGACTAGATCTGCGGAATTGCCTGCCGGCTGCCGAGAATTTTCAGCAACTGATCGCCGATCTGCTTTGGCGAAACCGGTTTGACCAAATAACCATTGATTTGCAATTTTGAAGCAGCAACGACCGTGGTGACCTCAGCGCGTCCGGTCAGAATGATCACCGGCGTTTCGCGCATACGCACTTCGGGATGCCGGCGCAACAACTCGACGAAGCGGAGGCCTCCCATGCGCGGCATGTTGATATCGCACAATACGACGTCGGGTTTCCAGCGCTCGACTTCGGGGAGCGCCACGTCGCCGTCATCGGCTTCCAACACGTTGAAGCGGCCGGCCGCTCGCAGCACCGCCTTGATCGTCATACGCATGAAAGGTTCGTCGTCCACGACGAGGATTTTGATGCCATCCAGTGAGGTCATGTCACCGCCTCCGGGGTTGCAACGAAGTCGCGGATTGCCTGCCGTGCAGCACACCAGGCGGCGACAATCTGCGCCGTCATGTCATGCAGTTCGGGCCCCGGCGCCCGGGGTGAAGCGGCCTCCAGGAGGCGGGCGAGCCACCCGAGATCAGTCGCCCCTGCCGCCAATGACGCTCCTGCCAGTTTATGCGCACTGGCTGCCAGGTCTTCGCGATCCCCGCAGGCAACACTCCGTTCGACGTCCGCCACCAGCTGCCCGGCCGATGCCAGATAGGCTGTGAGCCACTCGCGGCCGGCGGCGGCATCGTCGGCAAACAGTTCGCAACAGGTGGCGGCATCGAATACGGCGGATATGACGGCATCGTCCGCGGCAACGGGTTCCGCGGCGCCGGTATGGGTCAAGCGTGCGAGTGCGGCGCGGAGCCGGCGCAGATCGATTGGCTTGGCGACAATATCGTCCATTCCCGCCGCGAGGCAGCGCGCACGCATCTCGGTCGTGACGTCTGCGGTCAGTCCCAGAATGAGCATATGAGGCGCACCACGAGCTGCCTCGTTTGCCCGGATCAGTTGGGTCAGCGTGACGCCGTCAATCTCCGGCATATGGCAATCGGAAATCAGCAGATCGAATGTCCCGGCCTCCAGCGCGGCCAGTGCACCGCGGCCGTTCTCGACCGCAGTGACCGGGCAGCCGAGGCGTTCCAGCTGGCGCTCGATCAGCCAGCGGTTCGTCGCCTGGTCCTCGGCGACGAGGATACGCCATGGGTCCAGGGCGACAGCCGGACCGGCGGGCTCCGTCGGATCGTCGATTCCAGCGGTGATCGGACCGGCCGGCAGAAGTTTCAGGATCAGCCGGAACACCGACCCCACGGCGTGCCGGCTTTCGACCGTGATGTCGCCACCCAGAAGCCGCGCCAGCCGGCGCGAGATGGTCAGGCCCAGACCAGTGCCGCCAAACACTTTGGTGGTCGAGGCATCCGCCTGGCTGAATGGCTCGAACAGCCGGCCGAGTTGTTCTGGCGATAGGCCGATGCCGCTATCGCGGACCGCGAAACAAAGCGCTCGCTCGCCAGATGGGTCGAGCGTGTGGCTTACCGTCAGGCTGACGGTTCCGGCAGCGGTAAATTTGACCGCGTTGGTCAGTAAATTGATCAGAATCTGCCGCAGCCGCAGCGGGTCGAGCAGCATCCAGTCCGGCACATCGTCGGCAACCATGCTGGTGAACAGCAGACCCTTGGCCACCGCCGCAAACACCGTCGGCTCTATGATGGTGTCGATCAGCTTGCGGAGTTCGACCGGCTCCTGGTTCACCGACAGTCGGCCCGCCTCCATCTTCGAGAAATCCAGGATGTCGTTTACGACCCGCAGCAGCGAAGCGGCCGACCCATGCACGAGGTCGATCATGTCGTGCTGCTCTGGGGCTAACGGGGTATCGCGCAGCAATTCGACGATGCCGAGCAGGCCGCTCATTGGCGACCTTATCTCGTGGCTCATCATGGCGAGGAACTCGGATTTCGCGCGCGCCGAGCGATCAGCCTCATCGCGCGCAGCGCGCAGCGTCTCCTCCGCCTGCTTGCGCGCGGTGATGTCGGTGAAGGTCTGGACCGCACCGCCATCCGGCAATGACCGGCCGCGGATTTCCAGCACCCGGCCGTTGGGCCGAAGATGTTCATGGGGAATGCCGTCGCCGCCGTAGCCGCCCGTACGGTTGAAACGGTCGAACCAGGAGGCGAAGTCACCGTCCTCGGTGCCGAACTCGCCCCTCTCCCACAGCAATCTCAGCATTTCAGGCTGCTTGTGTGGACCGGTCGCCACGTCGACCGGCAGGCCATACAATTCCGCCATGCGCCGATTGACCACTTCGACGGTCTGCTCAGCGTCCATCTTGATGATGCCCTGATCCATGTTTTGCAGGGTTACCTCAAGCAGATGCGATTTTTTCGCGTGCCGTGCGTCGCTCTGGCGGAGCGCTTCACGTATGCGATGCAGTCGGCTCTGGTGCAGCACGATGGAAATCACGACGATCAGCAACACAACAGTCACCACGCAGCCCATTGCGAGACGGGTGCGCTGACTGGCTTCCCATGCGGCGAGCGCGTGGCGCTCGCTCATGCCGACGATCACCACTAACGGATAGCCCTCCACGGTCCGGTAACTGTAGATGCGCCGGATCCCATCGATCGGGCTCACCGCGCTGAGGCTGCCGTTAGGCCTCTTGGCGGCCTGGTGCAGGATAGGGGTATCCACCAGCGCCTGGCCGACCTTTCGTCGATCGGCCGGAGCCCGCGCGCGAATCACGCCATCGGTGCCGACCAAAGCCACGCTACCGTCGCTGCCCAGGTCCAATGATTCATAGAAGCGGGTCAAATAGAACGGATCCACGGAGACCGTGACCGCGCCGGCGAACGCGCCGTCCGGCGCAATCATACGCCTTGTGAACTGGATCGCTGGTTTATCGAGAAAGCGGAGGATGATCGGCTGACTGATGAACATCACATCGCCGCTATTCTCAACCTGAAAGCGAAAGTGCTCGCGGTCGCTGAGGTCGGTCGGGCGCGTGACCGCACCGAAACTGGAAAGTCGCAGCCAGCCATTCTTATCGATGATGGAGACCTGGTACGCAGGATTGGTCAGAAACGCGCCATGCTCCGACCACAAGGTGATGTCGAACTGGTCCGGGGCGCGAAGATAGGAAGCGCGGACGTAAAGCAGCGTCTGATCGATGGAACGCACGATGCCGAGGCTCTGCTGCTGGAACGCACGGGCGTAATTGTTGGTGTCGTCGAATGCTTTATCGATCGCCGCCTGACGTTCAGCCGACGCCGAATACGACAGGCCCGCCCACAGGATGATGATACCGAACAGACCGACGCCGGCGGCGCCGTACTCTCCGGTGAAGCGGGCAGCGGCGCCGATCCAGTTCAGCACATGCGCAGTCGCGACCGAGCGTCCTGGTGTTGTGCCGAGGGATGCGGGAAGTCGCGCCAAATGGTGTTTGATGCGCATGACGATCCAGATCGAACTGGCGCATTCTGGGGGTTGTGAATTAACGTCCGGTTAATGGGGACCACGCCACCAACGCCTGGTTCTGCGGTGAGGGGTACCGGCGCGGCTGCTGCCCGCCGCGGCTACACCCCACGATTCGTGAGGCGCGGGCAATCCGCAAATCAGCACATCGGTGGTCCGCCGGGAGGCATGACTGCCATGTTCTGACAAAATCATGACCAGCATACGCCGAATATACGCCGCCCCGTTGCATGTGATCCGGCCACCGGCTAATTTGCCCAAATCATGGGCATTTCCAGACCAGAAAACACCCTTCCTGCCCTTCGACCAATCGATCTGGGCCGGGGGGTCCGGCTCGACACGCCGGTCATCCTGGCGCCGATGTCAGGGGTCACCGATCTGCCGTTCCGCCGTACCGCCAAATCCCTCGGCGCCGGCATGGTCGTTTCCGAAATGATCGCCTCCTGGGCGATGCTGCGTGAGAACCAGAAAACCCTGTCGATGGCCCAGGTGGACGGTGCTGGCGGAATTTCGGCGGTGCAGCTGGCCGGTTGCGAACCTGCCGCGATGGCCGAGGCCGCCCGCATCGCCGTCGATAAAGGTGCCGACCTCATCGACATCAACTTCGGTTGTCCGGTGAAGAAGGTTGCCGTCGGCCAGAGTGCCGGCTCGGCCCTGATGCGCGATGAGTGCGCCGCCGCGGCGATCCTGGCAGCGACGGTGCAGGCCGTTGCTGTCCCGGTCACGCTGAAAATGCGCATGGGCTGGGATCACAGCAGCCTCAATGCGCCGAAACTGGCGAGCATCGCCGAGCAATCCGGCATCCGCATGGTGACCGTGCACGGCCGCACTCGCCAACAATTCTACAACGGTTCCGCCGACTGGGCTTTTATTGCGCGAGTGAAGCAATCGGTCAGTTTGCCGGTCATCGTCAACGGCGACATCCTGACCGAGGACGACGCAGTCGCCGCGCTGCACCTCTCCGGTGCCGACGGCGTGATGATCGGCCGCGGCTGCTATGGGCGGCCCTGGTTTCTGGCGCAGGTCGAGCACCGCTTGCGCACCGGCCGGCGCCTGCCGGAACCCGAACTGTCCAGGCAAAAATCCATCATTCTGGGTCATTACCACGGCATGCTGGAGCAGTTCGGCCGCTCCGCCGGCGTCCGCCTCGCCCGCAAGCATTTGTCCTGGTACTCGAGCGGGCTCCCCGGCTCGGCCGAGTTCCGCGCCCGGATGAACCGGATGACCGAAGCTGAACAGGTCTTTTCCGCCATCGATGCGTTCTACGACCCATTGATCGAGCGCGGCGTCTCCCGCGTACACGCCGCGAGCAAGCCCTTGTTGGGTGAGGAAGTTTTGGAAGCAGCATGAGTTCCGTTCTGTCCCGTGCCGTCGGTTTGCTGCCAGGCCGCGGTGGTCCCCGCCCGCCCGACGCCTCCGCCGTCCTGAGCGCCCTGCCGGTCCCGGTCATCCTGCTCGACCCGGAGAACCGGTTTCGCCTCGTCAATCACGCTGCCGAGCAATTCCTTGGCATTTCCGCGTCCCACCTCGCGCAAATGCGGTTGTCCGAACTCGTGCCGCAGGACAGCCCGCTGTTCCTGCTGATCGAGCAGGTGCGCCAGACCGAATCTTCGGTCGCCAATCACGATCTGACCCTGGACAGTCCTCGACTGGAAAAGCGCGGGATTACCGTCATGGGCTCGCCACTGTCCGAAGAACCGGGCGCTGTCGTGCTGGTCTTGCAGGATTCTTCCGGAGCGCTCGCGCTCGATCGTCAGCTCGCGTTCCGTGGTGCGGCACGCAGCGTCACCGGCATGGCGGCGGTGCTGGCGCATGAGGTGAAGAACCCGCTGTCCGGCATTCGCGGTGCCGCGCAGTTGCTGGAGGCCAGCGTGGTCGACGCCGATCGCGAACTGACTGTGCTGATCCGCGACGAGGCCGACCGCATCCGCGCATTGGTCGACCGCATGGAGGCGTTTTCGGAGAAGCCGATTTCTCGGACCGCGGTCAACATCCATCGCGTGCTGGAGCACGTCCGCCGGCTGGCGCAAACCGGATTCGCCGAGAACATCCGCTTCCAGGAGAACTACGACCCCTCGCTGCCGCCGGTCTGGGGCAACCGAGATCAATTGGTTCAGGTTGTTCTCAATCTCGTGAAGAACGCGGCCGAGGCGATTGGCGGCGCGGGTGCCGCCACCGCACATCCCGAAATCGTATTAACCACCGGCTTCCAGCACGGCATGCGCATTGCCGTGCCGGGCACGTCCGAGCGGATCAATTTGCCCCTGTACGTCGCCATTCGCGACAATGGGCCGGGCATCCCTGAGGATATTCGGCCGCATTTGTTCGAGCCCTTCGTGACGTCCAAGGCCTCCGGCAGCGGGCTTGGCCTGTCGCTGGTGGCCAAGATCATCGGCGATCACGGCGGTCTGATCGAGGTCGACAGCAAGCCGGGCCGTACCGAGTTCCGTTTGCATTTGCCGGTCGTTACCGAAAAGGATGATGACTGATGACGCCGCCCACCGTGCTCATCGCCGACGACGACCGTTCCATTCGTACGGTGCTGACCCAGGCTCTGGGCCGCTCCGGCTATCAGGTGCGCAGCACCGGCAATGCCGCGACCTTGTGGCGCTGGGTTGAGGACGGGGAGGGCGATCTGGTCATTACCGACGTGGTGATGCCGGATGAAAACGGCCTCGATCTGATCCCGCGCATCAAACGCATCCGCCCGGATATGCGGGTGATCGTGATGAGCGCGCAGTCGACCCTGATGACCGCGGTCAAAGCGGCACAGCGCGGCGCTTTCGAGTATTTGCCGAAACCGTTCGACCTGCAGGAACTGATCGCCGTTGTCGGCCGCGCTTTGTCGGTTCCCACCGAGCACATTGTCACCCCGCCCGAGGCACGCGATTCGGAAGAACGTCTGCCGCTGATCGGCCGCAGCCCGTCGATGCAGGAGATTTACCGGACCATCGCCCGCCTGACGACCGCGGACCTGACAGTGATGATCAACGGCGAGTCCGGCACCGGCAAGGAACTGGTGGCGCGCGCACTGCACGATTACGGCAAGCGGCGGGCGGGTCCGTTCGTTGCCGTCAACATGGCGGCGATCCCGCGCGAACTGATCGAAAGCGAATTGTTCGGCCACGAGCGCGGCGCCTTTACCGGTGCCACCAACCGCACCCAAGGGCGCTTCGAGCAGGCCAATGGCGGCACGCTGTTCCTCGATGAAATCGGCGACATGCCGCCCGAGGCGCAGACCCGTCTGTTGCGCGTTTTGCAAGAAGGCGAATTCACCTCGGTCGGTGGGCGGCAGCCGATCAAGGCCAATGTCCGCATCATTGCCGCCACCCACCGCGACCTGCGCAATTCGATCCGGCTCGGGCAATTTCGGGAAGATTTGTTCTATCGTCTGAATGTCGTGCCGATCCGGCTGCCGCCGTTGCGCGAGCGCGCCGAAGACATTCCGCTGCTGGCACGGCATTTCCTCGAACGGGCGCGCGAGGACGGGTTGCCGATGAAGACGCTCGACCAGTCGGCGGTCGACCGTCTGAAGCAACATGCCTGGCCGGGCAATGTGCGCGAACTGGAAAACCTGATGCGCCGGCTGGCAGCACTTTGCCCGGAAGAAACCATCAACGGCGACATCGTCGGGGCCGAACTGGCCGAGGCAACGCCCACACCGCTGTCGGCCGCGGATCAACCAACGCGTGACGATCCGGAAACACTGTCGCGCGCGGTCGAGCGGCACATCAAGGAGTTTCTTGCAGCGCACGACGACGGGATGGCGATCACCGGCGTCTACGACAAGATCATCGCGGAAGTGGAACGGCCGCTGATCCGCCTGACCCTGGCTGCCACCCGCGGCAATCAGATCAAGGCCGCTGCGATGCTCGGCCTCAATCGCAACACGTTGCGCAAGAAGATCCGGGATCTGGAGATTCCGGTCATCCGGGGGGTGATGTGAGCTTCTTGCGTCTGGCAGACCCGCCTGTCGAAGTCAGTTTTGGCGACCGCACGCCTTTGCCGGGCATTCCGCCTGCAAAATCCCCGAGGGCGCTGAGGACGCGGAGGAAGACGCTTTCGGGGCGTGACAACACTGCATCAACGGCCGTGTCCTCCGCTTGCTCAGCGTCCTCGGTGTTTAACCGGACGGATGATCCGGGAACGCGATGGCCGAGATGGTACAGCTCCTCGATCACCGTTGCGGCATCCGGTCTCATGGCGTGGTACTGGCGTGAACCTCGCCCGCGCGGCATCCTTACGCGATGAACATCTTCTCACCCCGAGGAGCCCTGAGACAACAATCCCAGACGGGACAAGCCCAGACGGGACAAGCCCAGGCGGGACAAGCCCAGACGGGACAAGCCCAGGCGGGACAAGCCCAGACGGGCGAAACCCAACCGTCCGACGCAGCGGCGCCCGAGCGTCCGGCCGATGGATCGACAGAACCTGCATTCGCTACCATTGTTTCGGGCGCGGCTCCGCCCGACCAAACTGCAGCCGATGTCCTGACGCCCGCGCCTTGGACCTCTGCTCCACCCATGGCGCCACCGCTTGGCTTCTGGGGTCGCGTGCTGTCCCATCTGGGCCGGATCCTGGTCAGCAAGACGATGACGTTCGTGCTTGCCGCACTTGCGCTCGCAGTGGGCCTGTCGACGTTCATCATCCTGGCGCGCGGCTCTCCCCTGGGTTTGGAGACAGGCACCGGAACTGCCTTGGTACTGGGCAACATCACCGTTCTGCTGCTTCTGGGCGCTGTCCTCGCCGGCCGCCTGACGCGGGTGTGGGTGGAGCGGCGGCGCGGCTCAGCCGGGTCGCAACTGCATGTCCGCCTTGTGCTGCTGTTCAGCGGCGTCGCCATCGCACCCACGATCCTGGTTGCCTGCTTCGCCGTCGTTTTCTTCCATTTTGGCATCCAGGCCTGGTTCAACGATCCAGTGCGCGACGCGCTGTCCGAGTCATTGCAGGTCTCACGCGGCTACCTTGAGGAGCATCGCAACACGATCCGCTCCGATGCGCTGGAAATGGCCAACGATCTGGCCAATGCCGGTCAGTATCTGGCGGCCGATCCATCGGTGTTCGTCAATGTGCTCGATACCCAGACGACCTTGCGCGGTCTGACCGAGGCAGTGATCTACGAGCCCAATACCGGTCAGATCATGGCGGCGGCCGGATTGTTCGTGGGCTTCGGTGTCGATCCGCCGCCGGCCGAGGTGTCGCGTCAGGCGCTGAACGGTGACGTGCCGGTGATCAACGCCGGCGATGGCACGCGCGTGCGGGCGGTGGTGCGGCTGAACGCGACGCCGCCACTGTTGCTGATGATCGGCCGCCCGGTCGATCCGAAGATTCTCGGTTACATGACGCGCACCGAGCAGGCGGTTTCGGAATATCAACGGCTCGACCAAAGCCGTTCCTGGCTGCAAATCGCCTTCGCCTGGATCTTTGCCGTTGTTGCCCTGTTGGTGCTGCTCGCAGCAGCGTTGATCGGCTTGGTCATGGCCAATCAGATCGCTCGCCCGATCGGCACCCTGATCAACGCCACCGAACGGGTGCGCGGCGGCGATTTGGGTGTGCGCGTGCGGGAGGGCCAGACCCGCGACGAACTCGCCGGCCTGTCGCGCGCATTCAATCGGATGACCGGCCAGCTTGCCGCACAACGGGCCGAACTGATGGAGGCGTACAGCCAGATCGACGGCCGCCGACGGTTCACCGAGACGGTGCTGGAAGGGGTTTCCGCCGGCGTGATTGGCCTCGACTCGTTGGGCCGAATTGAGTTGCCCAACCGTACCGCTGTCGAACTTCTGGGGGTCGATCTGCTGGCCGCAATCGGTCGCGATCTCGGCGAGGTGCTGCCGGAATTCGCCGAGCTGATCGCCGCCGCACGTGCCGAACCGGAACGCCCGCGCACCGAGGAAGTGCGCATCGGACCAGCCAGTAAGCCACGCACGCTGCTGGTGCGGATCGGCGCCGAGCTGACCTCGGGGCGGGTGAACGGCTTTATCGTCACGTTCGACGACATCACCGAACTGCAGCTCGCGCAACGCAAAGCCGCCTGGGCCGACGTGGCCCGCCGCATCGCGCACGAGATCAAGAATCCGCTGACGCCGATCCAACTCGCCGCCGAGCGGTTGAAGCGTCGATTTACCAAGGAAATTACGTCGGACCCGGACACCTTCAGTCAATGCGCCGATACCATCATCCGGCACGTCGGCGATATCGGCCGCATGGTTGATGAGTTTTCCGCGTTCGCCCGTATGCCGCAACCGGTCATCCGACCGGAGAATCTTGGTCAGATCGTGCGCGAAACATTGATCCTGCAACGCACGGCGTTGCCTCGCATCGCGTGGTCCAGCAACATACCGGACCGTGGACCTGTGGTACCGTGCGACAAACGGATGGTGCGGCAGGCACTGACCAATTTGTTGCGCAACGCTGCCGATGCGATTGCGATGCGACCCGATGAGGCCGCCTGCCCTGGTGCGATCGCAGTGACGGTGGCCGAATCGAATGGTTTGGTATCAGTTCAGGTGACGGATGACGGAATCGGTCTGCCGCGCGAGGATCGCGCCCGGCTGACGGAGCCCTATGTGACGCACAAACCGAAGGGAACCGGATTGGGACTCGCGATTGTGAAGAAGATCATGGAGGATCACGGCGGTCAGGTGACGCTGGACGATCGTCCGGACGGGCCAGGGACGGTGGCAACTCTGGTGTGGCCGTCGGCGGTTGCCCTTCCCGAGCAAGCCGGCGGGAAGACCGCCACGGCACAAGCGGGCGAGCTGGTGCATGCCGGCAGCGAGCTCCAAGGGTCCGGGAATTTGTCCCCTGGGCTCCATTCTGCTGGGACCACGCATGGCGCATGACATTCTGATCGTCGACGACGAACCGGATATAAGGATGCTGATTGACGGCATCCTGGCGGATGAGGGTTACGAAACCCGGGGTGCTGAAGGTTCGGATGCTGCCCTGGCCGCGTTCTATGCACGACGGCCGTCACTGGTGGTGCTGGATGTCTGGCTACAGGGCTCGAGGCTGGACGGGATCCGGCTGCTGGAAATGTTCCATGGTGAGGAACCGCATGTCCCCGTGGTCATGATTTCTGGCCATGGCACCATCGAGATGGCGGTCGGCGCGATCCAGCACGGCGCTTATGATTTCATCGAGAAGCCGTTTCAGTCGGATCGTTTGCTGCTGGTGGTACGGCGCGCTCTGGAAGCGGCGGCGTTGGCTCGTGAAAACGCCGAGCTGCGGCTGCGTGCCGGACCGGAGCTTGGGCTGATCGGCGATTCCTCCGGCATAGGGCAGATTCGCGGTCAGGTGGACAAAGTTGCGCCGACCGGGTCTCGCGTTTTGATCACCGGGCCGGCTGGATCAGGCAAGGAAGTCGTGGCGCGGATGATCCACGCCAGCTCGCGGCGGGCGGACGGGCCGTTCATCGTGATGAACTGCGCAACGATGGCGCCGGCGCGGTTCGAAGAAGAATTGTTCGGCGTTGAGGCAGGCGCCGATCCGGCAGCGCAACCACGGCGAGCGGGTGTGCTGGAACGTGCACATGGCGGGACTTTGCTGCTGGACGAAGTGGCGGACATGCCGCTGGAAACCCAGGGCAAGATCGTGCGCGCCTTGCAGGATCAAAGTTTCGAGCGGGTCGGCGGGTCCAGCCGGGTCAAGGTCGACGTGCGGGTCATTTCGACCACCAACCGAGATTTGCAAAGCGAGATCGCCAACGGGCGATTCCGCGAAGATTTGTTTTACCGGTTGGCTGTGGTGCCGGTGCGGTTGCCGGCGTTGAAGGAGCGGCGGGAGGACGTGCCGGAACTGGCGCGGCATTTCCTCGCCCGCTCGGCCGAGACGTCCGGCATGCCGGTGCGCGAAATATCGGCGGATGCGATGGCTGCGCTGCAGGCTTACGACTGGCCGGGCAATGTGCGGCAGCTGCGCAATTTGATGGACTGGCTGATGATCATGGCGCCCGGCGGCACCGCGGACGCGATCCGCGCCGATATGCTGCCGCCGGAAATTGGCTCGCGTGCACCGCAGGTGTTGAGCATCGATCCGGGTGCCGACATCATGTCGCTGCCGTTGCGGGAGGCGCGGGATTTGTTTGAAACGCAATATTTGCAGTCGCAGTTGTTACGGTTTGGCGGCAATATTTCCAGAACGGCACAATTCGTCGGCATGGAACGCTCCGCCCTGCACCGCAAGTTGAAGCAACTGGGCGTTACGTCGGCGGACGAGCGGGTAGGCAACTGAGGTTGACCGCGCAACGCCGGGTGCTGTTGTTACCGGCGTTTTGACTACCGTCAGACCTGGTCTAAACTCCGGGCCGCGGCCCAGCATAGAATTCGACGTTCGTTCGGTGTAATCTCGACAGCCCAGGGAGTGCGACGTCATGCGATCATGGATCCAGCATACGCGCGGACGGCATGTCCGTCAGGCGCGCGTCGGTCTTGGCGATTTGCGCGAGGAGCATATCAGCCGGCAAGGCTTCTTCGGCCCGGTCGCGATGATCTATCGCGAACACGGTCCGAATGAGATCGTCCGGGTCGAGGGCTCGTTGCTGCCGCGCAGGGTCGCCGATACGACCAGGGTGGAACCGTCCGACCAGGTCGACCCGCGCGGCGCGCCGGAGGTGATGCTGTCCAATGCCGATGTCAGTGTCGCGATCAGCCGGCGCACCGCAGCGATGCCGTATGCGTATCGCGATCTGGACGGCGATTTGTTGTATTTCGTGCACAAAGGCACCGGCATCTTTGCCACCGAGTTCGGCCGTCTGCCATACGAACCGGGCGATTATGTGCTGATCCCCAAGGCCATCACGTTCAGTGTGATGCCCGAACCGGGTGACAGCCACATGCTGGTCGTTGAGTCGCCGGCGCCTCTGGAGCTGACCGAACACAAACAAACCGGTCGGCATATGCCGGTCGATCCCACGGTGCTCGTGCTGCCGGAATTGTGCGACTACGGCTTTCCGCGCGCCGATGAGTACGAGTTGCGGGTGAAGCATGGCGGCAAACACAGCTCGATCTTCTATCGCAATGATCCACTGGTGTCGGTGGGCTGGAAGGGCGACCTGTTTCCCTACAAGCTGAATATTCGCGACATCATCCCGATCAGTTCCGACCGCATTCATATTGCGCCGTCAGCGTGGTGCACGTTCCAGGCGTCTGGTTTCGTGGTCATATCGTTCGTGCCGCAGATTGCGGTGGCCGATCCGAATGCCGAGGAACTGCCGTCCTATCACCGCAACGTCGACAACGACGAGAGCGTGTTCGTGCATCACGATGCCGGGAGTTCCCGGCAACCCGCCACCCTGTCCCATGTGCCACAGGGTATCCTGCACGGTGCCGACGAGGCCACTCGCGCGGCGTTCAACGCTCGGCGCGTGCCTGGTATGCGACGCACATTGTGCGGCGTCAGTGTGGATACCGACCGACCGCTGATCGCTTCGCCCGCGTTTCAACGGGTGAGCGGGGGGTGATGGCCGGGGGTTGAGAAGCGCCGCCGCGGCGTTCGCCCTGACGTCCTTTCCACCCCAGCCGTCACAGGCCGCCCCACACCTCGCGCGCGACGTCGACACACAGGCGCAATTTCGCCCATTGTTCGTCCTCGGTCAGTGTATTGCCTTCCTCGGTCGAGGCGAAGCCGCATTGCGGCGATAATGCGAGTTGTTCCAGCGGCAGATATTTCGCTGCTTCATCGATGCGGCGTTTCAGTTCATCCTTCGATTCGAGCGCCCCGGTCTTGCTGGTCACCAGCCCGAGGACAACAATTTTTGGACCGCGCGGCACGAAGCGCAACGGTTCGAAGCCGCCGGCACGATCGGAATCGTATTCCATGAAATAGGCATCGGCGTTGATCTGATTGAACAGCACCTCGGCAACCGGTTCATAACCGCCGGTCGCAACAAACGTGGAACGGAAATTGCCGCGGCAAAGATGCATGGAGACGGTCATGCCTGGCGGCCGTGCCTCGATCGCCCGGTTCAGCATGGCGCCGTAAATATGCAGGAGATTGTCGACGTGTTCGCCGCGAGCCTTGAGTGCGGCGATCTGTTCGGGATCGCATAGATAGGCAATGTTGACCTCATCGATTTGCAGATACCTGCAGCCGGCGGCACCGAAGGAGGCAACGGCTTTGTTATAGGCCTCACCGAGGTCGGCGAAAAAGCTGTCCAATGCGGGATACGACGTTTTGTCGATCGCATTGCGTCCGCCGCGGAAATGCACGACGGACGGGGAAGGGATGGTTTGTTTCGGCATCGCCGAGTGGACGTGCGAAGCGACGAATTTATAATCATCCAGCATGATCGGTTTGCTGAAGCCGATGCGGCCGTTGACCCGCAGCATGTGCGTCAGCGGCACGCCGCCCTTGAACTGGATCTTCTGTTCGGGCTCATAGATCTCGACCCCGTCAAGACCGGCGACAAAGTCATAATGCCAGTAGGCACGGCGATATTCACCGTCAGTGGCGGCGCGCAAACCGATCGCCTCCTGTTGCGCGATCGCGGCGGCAATGCAACGATTCTCGACCTCGCGCAGCGCGTCATGGGTCATGCTACCAGCCTTCCAGGCGGCGCGCGCGGACTGCAATTCTTTGGGCCGCAGCAGACTCCCGACATGATCGGCACGGAACGGTGGGGCAGTGCGAGCGGTCATGGTCGTGGTTCCTTCCCTGGCGATGAGGGCGTTTTGTGTGGCGTCAACGCTGGACCGAGGTTGCACGGCCCAGGATACGTCTGATGCGAAAGCCGGCCGGCCGGTTTGCGGCGATATCGAGTCATGCCGGTCTGATCGCATATTCGGCGTCGTCCGGCCAGAACTTTGGCCCGGCGTTGCCGGTCAGAGACCTCCTGGTAATGCAATAACCGTGGGGCGGTCGGGCAGCGTTACACGGGAAACCTCGATCGTCGGATCATGCCGGACATCGATCGCGTAGGTTTCGCGCATCATGTCGAGAAACCGCGCGAGGTTGTCGGCGGTGAAATAATGCATTGGCAGCACGATGCGCGGGTGGATTTGCTCAACCACTGCGCGCGCGTCAGCCTGACCAATAGTGTAGCCGCCATCGACCGCAATCATCACGATATCGATGTGGCCAAGTGCGTCGAGATCCGCCGGCTCCAGCAAATGCTGCAAATGCCCGAGATGCGCGATGCACAGGCCGGCAGTTTCGAAGATGAAGATCGAGTTGCCGTTCAGCTCCGTCCCGCCGTCCCAGTCGCGAATATTCGTTGCCAGGTTGGTGACCCGTAGATCGCGCAGCACGACGTCATAGGCGGGTGGCTGCGGTCCCTCCTGCCAGCCGTGCAGCACGATGCCAATACGGGGATCGGGATGCAGCGTGTAGTGCGACGGATGCGCGTGGTTCATCGTCACGATATCGGGCGGTGGGTCCGTGGTGTAGGCGCCGCTGTAGTCTGTGATGGCACGCACATTGTCCGGCGTTTCGATCAGGAAACTGGCGTGGCCGAGGAATGTGATGCGAACGGTCGGGTCCTCCACCACGGCGTGCCACACACGCGGTTCGGCGGCGGCGACCGGCGCGCAGGCCGCTACCGCCAGCCGCGGTGCCAACAGGATCAACACCACGACCAGAGCGTGGATCACGGCGCCAGCCATCAAACGTAGCCGCGACGGAAGGATGGTCAGAGCCATGGTGGGCATTGTCATGGTGCGGAAGACAGCGGGCACGGTGGTTCCACCCTAGCCGACCCGTTCCAGTACCGCATTGATCAACAACGTCCGCTTCTCCTCCTGATTGCGTTGGCCACTGCGCATTTTCTCCCGCGCACTGGGCCCGACAATCAAATGGATGCCCAGTACCGGTGGTCCTGACGGATCCCGCATCGCGGCGCGTTCTACCGCCGCCTCGGCCAGCGCCGCCTCGGAGTTGTCGATCCACTGCAGCACGTGAAACCCGGCCGCTTCCAGCAGCATCCGCGTCTCCTCGGGCGTCCGGAGAAAACTGATCTCCGGCCGCTCGGCCCACATCACCGGGAAGATCACTGGCCCGCCGGGACCTTGTGCCACATCCTGAATTGCCAGCCGGCCTCCGGGCTTCAACACGCGGCGCATCTCGCTGTAATAGCGTGGCCGGTCTTCAATATTCATTGCCACGTTCTGCGACCAGGCCAAATCGAAGCAAGCATTCGGGAACGGCAACGCCAGTGCCGAGCCCTGACGAAAGTCGACCTTTTCGGTCAATCCGACACGTTCGGTCAGACCGGTGGCGGTGGCAACAAATTCCGGCGTCAGATCGACGCCACTGACCTGGCAGCCATAAGTCGCGGCCAGATAGCGCGAGGGCCCGCCAAGCCCTGACCCAACATCGACGACGTGATCGGTGGCGGATGGCGCCAGCATCCGACCCAGTTCCTCGGTGGCGCGGCGGCGGCGCGAGTGGAACTCATCCACCAACCCCAGGTCGGCGATCGTCAGATGGTTGATGTCTTTGCCGGCCTGGGTCAGCGCCGCCAGAATACGGTCCAGCAGGCCGGCAGTGCCATAATGCGTGGCGACGTCGTTGGTCATTTCGGAGCCTCCGCGGGTGAGAACGATCCGCAGCCGGATTGCACGGTCATGCCGACCACGTATTGATGAAACCGACGTTGCCAAAGGCTGCGGATGCGGTTGATGACAGTCAGGTTGTCTGGTGCTTCGGGCATGGCGACGACCAGAACTTTGGTTGCTTCGGCAATGGTCACGTGCGTGCGCGGGCTCATCCAGGCGCCCTGACCATCAAGCACGGTATAGCCGTCGGGCAATGCCGGGGTAATCACCTGGGTGCGGAAGTCGCGCCATTCCTGGTCGCTGACCGGCGCCCGGCCCCGGACGGAACGACCGAAATACAGGGTATAAATTTGCATAGCCTGACCGGCGTCAGGCTGGCATCCGGGCGCACCGCAGCCGGATAGCAACAGGAACAGCCCCAACGCCGCTTGAAACCCCTTGCACGGGCGGGCCGCAAAGATTATCATCTGACCAGATTAGTCAGTAAGGGTATTTTAACATGTTCCGCGTAGGCAAGGCGGATCGAGCAGCTCCGGACTCCGCCGCCACCCCGGTCTGGAAGCTGGAAGACGCCAAAGCAAGGTTCAGTGAAGTGGTCAGACTCGCGGAGCAAGGCGTGCCTCAACGCGTCAGTGTGCGGGGGCGGGAAGCCGTGGTGATCCTCTCGGCTCAGGCATACGCGCGACTGGCACCTGCCGCCAGAGGTAGCCTCGCAGCGTTGTTCGGCGAAGGACCTTTCACCCGGCTGGATGACTTCGACGCCGCCCAGCTGCGGGAGCGTGTCCCCGAGCGCAACCCGGTCGTGTTCGAACAACCGTGACCGCGACCTCCGCGAGGGGGTGGCTGGTCGACACCAACGTCATATCGGAACTGCGAAAGGGGGCTCGCTGCGCCGCTGCCGTGCGGGCATGGTCGGAGCGCGTTCCGCCTGCCGCGTGCTACATAAGCCGGGTCAGCCTCGCCGAAATTCGCTTTGGGATCGAACGGGTTAACGACCCCGGTTTCCGCGCCGAGCTGGAAGCCTGGATGTTGGACGGCGTGCTGCCCTGGTTCGGCGCCCGGGTGCTGGAGGTCGACGAACCGGTTCTGGTCCGCTGGCGCCATCTGGTGGCCGAGGGGCAGCAAACCAACTACACCTACGCCCAACCCGACGCGTTGCTCGCCGCCACCGCTCTCGTCCACCAACTGGGCGTTGCTACCCGCAACAGCGAGGATTTCGTCCGGTCCGGCGTCAGGATCGTCAACCCCTGGGAGACCGCCCCCTAAATCATTGCAATCGGCCGCGTTGGTGACCCTGTGGCGCCGCGGAACTTCGTCGCCAGCAGGATGAAGCAGGCAGCGTAGACCTGGTCGCGCGCCATTTCCTCCAGCATCAGGTTTTCGATGAGATAAACGCCGCATTCCGCGAGGCAGAACTGATGCACCGGCATGGCGATGCCTTTGTCCGGGTTCGGCAGCACCTCCACCGCCATGTTGTCGGCGCCGATCGCAGTGATGCCCTGATCGATCAGCCAGCGTGCGCCGGGCACGTCGATCCCCGGCTCGCCTTCCAGATAGCGTGCATTGTCGGTGCCGAAGTAACGCCCCCAGCCGGTGCGGATCAGTGCGATGTCGCCGGGCTGGACGGAAAATCCTCCGACGTCAGCGGCGCGTTTCAGATCGTCCGGCGTCACCGTCCGGCCCGGATTGAGATGCTGACCGCCATCCGCGCCGGCGACATCGAACAACAACCCGCGCGTGATCATCGGCGGCGCGTTCTCGATGCCCAGCCGATCGAGCCCCCAATCCGTCACCACATCGGCCGCGCAATTGCCATTGTAGAGCATGTCGCCTTTGGAGAAGTGCCCGAGCGCGTCGATATGGGTGCCGACATGGGTCGTCATCTCGATACGCTCGAGGTTGGTTCCGGCGTCGTTGGTGGCGCCCAGTTTGCGGCGACGCTTGACGGTGTCGCGCCAGGAGCCCCAGATCGACATCAGGAAAGGCGTCTGGTTAGGGGCCATGTACGGCGCGCCCATGAAGATCTCGTGGCTGACGTCGTAAACGCGGCCCTGTTTGACGCTCGCCAGCGCTGCGAGCCGTTTCTCCACGGTCAACAGGTTGCCAGCCCCGACCTGATCGGTGGGTCCCCATTTGGCATGATCGTGGATCATACGTGTTTACTCCCTCGCTGAGTTATTTGGCAGCCGGAGGTTCCCTGCCGTTTTAAACGGCACCGTGGTTTCACGGATGTGACGAGGCCAGGGCAACCTTGGTGATGTAGTCGCGAAACCCGGTATAGTTCATCGCCAGATTTTCGCTGATCTCGCGCAGGTCATCCAGCGTGTAGGTGACTTTATCCTGATAATCCTCGATGAATTCTTTGCTCCCCTTGTCGATGTCGTGCACCGGTTTGAGCGCGGCCAACTGTCCGTGGGTCAGCCATAGCGGCCGCACCGAATTCTGCGGCAAGGCATCGGTCCAGGTGGAATGCACGATATCGTTGCGCAACGAAAGGTAGGTATGCGGCATTTGCAGATAATTCCGGATCTGGTCGATCCGATCGATCGGCACAACACGGTGACGCAACAAATTGAACAGCGCCTCCTGCTTCTCCGGAAAGTTGAACCCTGCGGTCAGCAGCCGGATGGAGGTAACGTCTGCCCCGCTGACGGTCGCCATGATCTCCTGCATGAGAACCTCATGCCTGGCATATAATTGCACGATCGTCCCGAAGAAAACCAGGTGCTGATCGGTGATGTGAACCCGTGCCGTTTGACTCATCTGCAAAGCCTTTCCTGGCGTGACAATGCGAACCCATCGGATGGCCGTACAACCCGGGACGGACATACAAGCGCAACGCACCTGCATACCGACGCAACGCGGCGTCCGGGTGGCAGATTAGCCTTGCGATCGGGACGTTGTCGACCAGCCGCGCGTTACCGGAACGGTGGTTCGTCGAAACTGCGCAGCTTGCGCGAGTGCAGCGCGCCCAGTTCGCCACGTAACAGGTCGAGGGTGGCCAGACCGATGGTCAGGTGCTCGCCGACGGCGCGCTGGTAGAAGGCGCTGGCCGAGCCGGGCAACTTGATCTCGCCGTGCAACGGCTTGTCGGAAACGCAAAGTAGCGTGCCATATGGCACGCGCAGCCGGTAGCCTTGCGCCGCCAAGGTGCCGCTTTCCATGTCCACCGCGATGGCGCGCGACAGGTTGATGTGCCGCCGCTCCCGCGACCAGCGAAGTTCCCAGTTGCGATCATCGTAGGTCACGACCGTGCCGGTGCGCAGCCGCCGCTTCAGCGCATCGCCGCGCGCGCCGGTCACCTGAGCGACGGCCTCCTGCAATGCCACCTGCACCTCCGCCAGTGCCGGGATCGGCACATCGGTCGGCACCAGGTCGTCCAGGATGCGATCGCGCCGCAGGTAGGCATGGGCGAGCACATAGTCGCCAATGGCCTGTGACTGGCGCAGCCCGCCGCAATGGCCGACCATCAGCCAGCAATGCGGCCGTAGCACGGCGAGGTGGTCGGTGATGTTTTTCGCGTTCGACGGCCCGACGCCGATATTGACGATCGTGACACCGTCCCGGCCGCTTCGGCGCAGCAAATGATATGCCGGCATCTGATACCGATGCCACGGCGCCTCCGCTACCTGGGCTTTTGCGGCTGTCGGATCGTCGCCGTGGCGGATGACGCCGCCGCCAGGCATGACCAGTTGTCCGTAAGGACTGTCTGGTTTCGCCAGTTCAGCAAGCCCCAGTTGCACGAATTGATCGACATACCGTTGATAGTTAGTCAGGAGGATCCACGGCTGGATGGCTCGCCAATCGGTGCCGGTATAATGCACCAGCCGTCGCAACGAATAGTCGACGCGCACGGCGTCAAACAATGCCAGCGGCCGCTCGTCGCCAAACACCCAGAGGCCATCGGCCACCTCATCGCCGACGGTCGACAACATCGGGGTCGGGAAATGCCGCGCGAGATCGGCGGGCGAGGCGGCACCCGCCATGATTTCGCTCTCCGGCTCCAGCACGTACGGATACGGCACTTCCTGGTCGCTGATCGCCACGTCAATGGTGGCGCCGTATTCCTCAACGAGAGGGCGCAGTTGTTCGAGCAAATAGCCCCGGAAAAATGCCGGCTGCGTCACGGTTGTGACGTAAACGCCGGGGACCTGGAATTTCGCCCAGGCGCGGCGGGTGAACGGAAGCTGGCCGAGCGGGTGCCAGACGAGCCGCAATTCGGGGTAGCGGAATTGTTGGCGCTCCTCCTGGGTCGGCGGAACACCTGTTTGAACAAAGCGCTCGAGTGCGTTGCGCAACGCGTCCGCTGCCGCCGTATGTAGCAGTTCAAGACGGTCCAACGCCTGTTCCGGGGTGAGGCCGCGCCCCGATTGGTCAGACATGAGCGGTGGTACCCTTCTGAGATCGATGCCCCGAGGAACGCGCTTCCGATTGGTGGTGGCGATCGTGACACGGCGCGTTCCGGGCCGGCAAGGCAGCAACAAACCGATCCTGCCGATCGGCCTCGCACCTGATGGCGCTGCGCGACCGTGATGACAAGCAAGGGAGCCGCCCGCGGTGCAGGCAGGCTCAGCGGTGCAGCCGGCAACCGTGGGCCTTCACGGGCTCTGGCGATCGCCAGTTGCCTGTGGGCGGTCCAGGCGTCACGTTCGCGGCATGCCGGCATTTACTTTGTTCATGAACCCGCGCCACGGCACGCCAGGCACTGTAACGCTGCCTGCCGCGGGATTTCGCCGTGCCAAGACCGAGATCACGAGTTGGGGCGGCTACGCGCCCACACCTCTGCGGGATCTGGCAATGCCCGGAATGGTTCGGTTCAAGGACGAAGCCGGGCGTTTTGGGCTCGGCAGTTTCAAGGTCCTCGGGTCGGCTTACGCCGTGGTCAATCTGCTCGCCGACGCTCTGGCGCGGCAAAACGTGGCGCAATCTGCCGGTTCGGCCGATCTCGCCGCCGGCCGGTATGGCGAGGCGACGCAACGGATCACGATCGCCTCCGCCACTGACGGCAATCACGGTCGCGCAGTGGCATGGACCGCCGCACGGTTCCATTGCCGCTGCGTCATATACCTGCACGAGACCGTCAGCGCCGGCCGGCAGGCGGCAATTGCCGAGTTCGGGGCAGCGATCAGGCGGGTTCCGGGCACTTACGACGACGCGGTGCGAGCCTGTGCTCGCGATGCCGGGACAATGGGTTGGTTCATCGTCTCCGACACATCCTGGCCCGGCTACACCGAGGTGCCGCGCGACATCATACAGGGTTACCGCCTGATGGCCGATGAGGCGGCGGACCAGTGGACCGGACTGTCGCCCACCCATGTCTTCATCCAGGGCGGTGTAGGCGGTGCGGCAGCCGCGGTCGCAGCCCAGATGCGGGCGCGGTGGGGGCAAGGGGAAGGACGCGAACCTGCCCTGGTGGTCGTTGAGCCGGATCGCGCCGCCTGCCTTCTGGCCAGCGCTCGCGCCGGCCGGATAACCTCGGTCACCGGCCGCCTCGATACCATCATGGCTGGCCTTGCCTGCGGTGAGCCGAGTCTGCTCGCCTGGCAGGAACTGGAGCGGTCGGCGACTGCCTTTATGGCGATCCCGGATGCGGCGGCGATCGATACCATGCGGTTCCTGGCAGGTCTGGGCATTGTCGCGGGCGAGTCGGGCGTCGCGGGTCTCGCTGGTCTGCGGCTTGCCATGGCCGATCCGGGGGCACGAGTGACACTTGGTCTCGGCCCGGAGAGCCGGGTTCTGGTATTTGGAACGGAGGGGGCGACCGATACGTTATTGTATGAATCTCTGATCCACGGTGCGTCTGGCTGAACCAACGCCGGCATGGCGTTTGAGCAGGGTTGCCCGGGTGCCTACAATCCGGCCTGCCAGTGGGGCCGCTACTGAACGAGGAGCGTGCGATGCGCGCCAGATGGCCAGTTCTCGCGACGTGTATGGCTTTGGGTGCCGGGTATCTCGGTTATCCCTATGTCGTGCTGTATCGTCTGGATACCGCGATGCGGCAGTCGGATGCCCCGGCGTTGCGGTCCCTGGTGGATTGGTATGCGGTGCGGGAGGGCCTGAAAGAAGACATTTGCGACAGGGTGCTGGATGAGCCGGCGAATGCCCGTCCAGGTAATGAACTCGCCCCGTTCGGTTCTGGTTTCGTGCGCGGAATAACTGGCAACGCCCTCGATCGTACCGTCACGCCGGAAACCCTGGTGTCGATGATCCGCACCGGCGATGCCCGGGCGCCTGCGGATGCCCGTGTGGCATGGGCGTTTTTCGAAAACCCTACGCAGTTCGCGGTGGAATTGCGCGCCGTTGGTCTCGCCGAGCCGATTCGCCTGGTGATGGAATTGCAGGGCCTGAGCTGGAAGGTTCGGCGGGTCTGGTTGCCGAACGCGTTGCTGGAGCGCGCCGGTTCCGGGACCTGACGGGTCGGGGATGCGGTCAGGTCCTGGGCTTAGGCGGATCGGCCGGTCCGCCGGCCTGTTTCCAGGCGCCGAAGCCGCCTTCGATATGCGCGACATTTTCGAGCCCCATCTCCTGCGCGGTTTTCGCCGCCAGTGCTGAACGCCAGCCACCGGCACAGAAGAAAATGAAACGTTTGTCTTCAGCGAAGATCGGCTTGGCATAAGGGCTTTCCGGATCGATCCAGAATTCCAGCATGCCGCGGGTGCAAGCGAAGGCTCCCGGCATCTTGCCCTCGCGGTCGAGTTCGCGCGGATCGCGCAAATCGACAAAGACGACATTGTCCTTGCCGTGCTCGGCAATCGCCTGGGCAGGGGTCAGCGTTTCCACCACGGCGTTCGCCTCGGCGAGCAGTTGTTTGTAGCCCTTCTTGATGTGCATGCGTGCGTCTCCTGTGGCGGCCAGAATGTCTGAGTGGCAATCTGGCACGATGGTCGGTCCGGGTCGAACGGTGCGAATCGCGCGGCTGCGGTACCCGGTTCAGTGATATCGCGCGCGTCGGATTATCACACACCAGGGGTAGGCCGGCCCGCGAACGAGCCGGCCTATACCCCTGG
>Ga0187867_10000707_pt1 | contig 29421 bp, 22 predicted proteins | sample June2016WEW_13_1_FD_132976 | JGI IMG/M metagenome (GOLD analysis project Ga0187867, IMG submission 132976) | Peatland microbial communities from SPRUCE experiment site at the Marcell Experimental Forest, Minnesota, USA - June2016WEW_13_10 | ecosystem: Environmental > Terrestrial > Soil >... | reverse complement strand
GGCTGGACCATCACCGGCAACCCCAACGCCACCCTCCACTTCACCCACCCCGGCGGCTGGCTCACCCTCGACAGCCCACTCCCCGGACGCTGACAACGGCCGGGTCTGGCTGGGCAGACCATCCGTCGGAACGGACGGCCGTATTAGGTCGTCAGCACGGGAGCCCTGAGTCTCCAGCGTGCCCGCACTGGTTGCTACTCCAGCGGGGACGGACGGGCAGATGACTCCGGGGTGCCGGACCCGATGACCGCGGGCCGGTCCAGCCGGCGCAGGCCGGTACGGTGCCGCTCAGCCAGGTCCAGGTAGGCCTGCACCGCGTGCTTGATCCAGGACTGCTGGCGCAGGCCCGCGTCGGCCCGGATGGAAGCGGGCACCCCGATAGCGAGAGCGCCTGCCGGGACGGTCATGTCCTCGAGGACCAGCGCCGCGGCCGCGACCACTGCTCCGGCGGCCACCCGGGCACGGTTGAGGACCAGGGATCCCGAACCGATCAGGCAGCCGTCCTCCACCACGCATCCCTCCAGGTGCGCGCGGTGCCCGACGACGCAGCCCGCGCCGATCACCGTGGGCAGCTCCTCGGTCGTGTGGACGATCGTGCCGTCCTGGATCGACGTCCGCTCCCCCACCTTGATCAGGCCGTGATCCCCGCGCAGTACCGCTCCCGGCCACACCGACGACCCGGCGGCGAGTTCCACCGCACCGATCACTACGGCGTCCGGATGAACAAAAGCCTGCGGATCGATCGCGGGCGCGGCGTAGTCGAGTGCGTAGATCGGCACAGCATCACTCCCCCAGAGCGCGTCTGTGGCCCGCCTCGGTACGGCCACGTGTCCCGTTCTCACCAATACGGCATATTGCCCGAAACTAGGATTACATGGGCATGACTGGCCAGCACGGGCTCTCACCGCAGAAGTTGATCAGCTCACCTGCGGTAACCGGGCCGCGCTCACCGGCTGTGCCTGGCAGGAACCCGGCAACTGGGTAGGCACGGACCGGGCAGCCGGGCCGGCACGCACCGGGCAGCCGGGCCGGGCGCTCGGAGGGCACGAACCAGGCAACCGGGCCGGGCGCACGGCCGACACGACCAGGTGGCACGGCGCCGGCGACACAGTCCGGCCACCCAGATCCGGTAGCCGCTCGCGCGCGCAGATCCGCCGGCGCTGGGCTGGCACGCCAGGACTCCCTGTCCAGGGCCTGAGGGCGCTCTGGCGCAGGCCATAGGTCAGCAGTGGGGCGGACCTCAGTCATCACTTTCGCGCCGCAACCGATTATTCCCTTTTGTTCAGTTTTCGCAGAGGTTACATAGTGATACGAAAGAGGTAAACCGCAGCGATCACGGGCAGGAACCGATCGCGCGTGCGCTAGGTCGCGGGAGACGTCGATGCTACTGGAATCAGCCGGATGATCATTCAGTCTCCGGCCATCGCTATATCCAGGCGTTCGTGGAATTGTGTCTCACTTCCATACACCCCGGCCGCCACGATCCGGCCCTGGACCCGGCTTGGCCGCGGATGGCCCGTACCGCGAGCCCGCCGCGTGTACCCCGACTCAAGGACACCGTCGTGACAGTCACGCACCACCAGTCCCATGAGACCCGGGCGGGCTCGGCCAACGGCGGCCCGGACATGTGAGACGACAACCATGAATGAGCAACCAGAGGTCGCGGTCCTGTCCACCGTGCAGACCGGCGTCGGCAAATTCGGCGGCCAGTACTGCCCTCATCACCACGTGCATTGGCGGCGGCCAGGGCATCGCCGCAATCTTCGAGCGGGTATAGCCCTATACAAGGGCCGGTCCGCGGTAGCAATCTCCCAGGAGGTGCCCAATGTCCGAAAGCGACATCGCGTGGCAGGCGGCGCAGGACGCGGCCCAGGCCCTCGCACCCGAAGCCGGCCTGGTCGGCGATCTCGATAGTGTGGGCTTCGGCAAGTCGCTGTTCGCGGTGCTCAACCGGGCCATGGAGCGCCCGTACAGCGTGGCCGGGGCCAGTCTGCGGCTGACGGCCAACCTGGCCCTGGCGACCCAGTTCGCGGCGGCCAGATCGATGGGATTGAAGGCCGCCCCGCCCATCGAGCCGGACCGTGACAAGCGGTTCGCCGACCCGACCTGGGAGGACAACCCGGCATTCGCCGCCCTGCGCCAGTATTACCTGGCCAGCAGGCAGTTCTCCGACGAGGTGCTCGCCGCTGGCCGGGGGGACCCGGTCAGCGACGGCAAGGCCGCGCTGGCCACCGGTTTCCTGCTCGACGCGCTCAGCCCGACCAACTTCCTGATGACCAACCCGGCCGCGCTGAAGCTGGCGTTCGAGACCGGCGGCAGCAGCCTGGCCGCCGGCGCCCGGAACTTCCTCGACGACCTGGCGCACAACAACGGCAAGCCCAAGCAGGTCGACACGAGCCCGTTCCACTTGGGCGAGAACATGGCCGCCACCCCTGGCAAGGTCGTGTACTCCAGCGAACTGATGGAACTCATCCAGTACGAGCCGCAGACCCCGCAGGTCCGGTCCATCCCGATGCTGGCCAGCCCGCCGTGGATCAACAAGTACTACATCATGGACCTGGCGCCGGGCCGCAGCTTCATCGAGTGGGCCGTCCAGCATGGGCACACGGTCTTCGCGATTTCCTACCGCAACCCTAGCGAGGAGATGGGGGGAATCACGCTGGACGACTACCTCATCGAGGGCCCGAAGACGGCGCTGGACGTGATCTCGGACATCACCGGGTCGCCCAAGATCAACATTACCGGGCTCTGCCTCGGCGGCGCGCTGACCGCCATGCTTGCCTCCTACCTCGTCCGTACCGGAGACGACCGGATCAACTCCATCTCCCTGCTGAACACGATGCTTGACTACAGCGAGCCGGGCGTGCTCGGCTCGTTCACCGACGTGCCGACGATAGCCAAGCTCGAACGGCAGATGCAGGCGAAGGGCGTGCTGGAAGGGTCGTCCATGGCGGGCACCTTCGACATGCTCCGGGCGAACGACCTGATCTTCAACTACGTGGTGTCCAACTGGCTGATGGGCAAGCAGCCGCCGGCGTTTGACATCCTCGCCTGGAACGGGGACAACACCCGGATGCCGGCCGCCATGCACTCCTTCTACCTTCGCTCGCTCTACGTCAACAACGAGCTGGCCACCGGAGTACTGGAGCTGGCTGGCCAGCGGTTGTCGCTGGCAGATGTGAAGAGCGACACCTACGTGGTGGGGGCGGTGAACGACCACATCGTGCCCTGGACGACGTCCTACAAGGCGACCCGGCTGCTTGGCGGCCACGTGCGCTACGTACTGACCAGCGGCGGGCACATAGCCGGGATCGTCAACCCGCCCGGGCCGAAGGCCTGGCATATAGCCGGCGAGCACTACCCGCCCACCGCCGTGGAGTGGCGGGCCGCTGCAGAGCGCAAAGACGGCTCCTGGTGGGAGGACTGGGCCGACTGGATGGAGTCGCGGGCTGGCGAGCTGGTCAAGCCGCCCAGGATGGGCAGCCGGCACTACCGCCCGCTGGGCGACGCACCCGGCGAGTACGTCCGCGGCTGACGGCCGGGCCGGGGGGCAGCGCGCCTGAGCCACCTGACCTGAGCTTCCACCTGATCTGAGCCAGCGGGCCTGAGTCAGCGAAGCGCGAGCGAGCGGAGTGTGAGCCAGCAGACACCACATTGCTTGACAAATCACGCATTTTGCATGGTATAGTAAGCGCAGAGCCCAAGAGAAGACCTCGGAGCGAGAAACCCGGAGCGAAGCGTTCCGGAGCGACAGACATCTAGGAGAGCACCATGGCCGACACCCGCAGCACCAGCCAGGAAGTCCAGACAGAGATTCTGGATGCCGTCCGCAAGAGCCAGGAGGCGATGGTGGACGCGATCAAGCGCTGGGCCGAGACGATCCAGTCGATCACCCCGTCCATCCCCGTCCCCAACCTGCCGTACGCCGACAAGCTGCCCAAGCCGGAGGAGTTCGTGGCCAACGCCTACGACTTCTGCGAGCAGCTGCTCGCCAGCCAGCGCACCTTCGCCGAGAGCGTGCTCAACGCGACCAAGCCGCTGACCGCCGGCAGGAACGGGACTGCGCCGAAGACCGCGGCCAAGTAACCTGACCTCGGCTGACCCCGCACGGTGCCCCGGATATCCGGGGCACCGTGCGGGTTTATGCATACTATAATTAGCAGCAGTAAGCAGGCTGGCCGGGGCTGCCCGGCCGCACCGTCTCAGGCCCTGGAGGTCCTCATGCCAGAACCTTGGGACACCCAGCGCGAAGCCCTCGGCGCCTTCATCCGGACCCAGCGGAAGCTGGCTAACCTGTCCCTGCGCCAGCTCGCGGAGATGACCAGCCTCTCCAATCCTTACCTGAGCCAGGTCGAGCGCGGGCTGCATCAGCCCTCGGTACGGGTGCTCAAGCTCATTTCCGACGCGCTGAACGTGTCGGCGGAAACCCTGCTCGCCCAGGCCGGGCTGCTGGATGGCGACCGCTCAGCCCCGGCCGCGGCTGGACCGGGCCGGGCCGGCGCTGACCGGTCAGCCACGGCCGGGGCTGACGCCGAAGCGGCTATCCTCGCTGATCAGCGGCTCACCGATGAGCAGAAGAGTGCGCTGATTACCGTGTACCGGAGTATGCTGCGGTCAGATTAGGTGCTGTCGCGGCGTCCGCCAGCAGTGACACCAAATCGAGCGCATCGTCGCTTTTAGTGCCGTCGGCGTGACCAAGAAGTTACCCGTATCTTGCTCTCCGGCGAGCACAGGGAGCCGGCCATGTCTATAATTCCTATATGGTAATTGGGGAATCTCGTTTGCCTGAGCTGCTGCCGCGCCCGGAAGAGTCAGATCTGGCCATCGCACCGCCTGTCGCCGAACCCGGGTACTGGGCCGGCGCGTCGAGTGCAGTCGTGGGCGACGACGCGATCTACCTCGCCTACCGGATGCGCCGTCCGGTAGGCCGAGGCCGCGGTTACGGCGTCAGCGTAGCCCGGTCCGAGGACGGCGTGCATTTCGAGCCGCTGCTGACCGTGGGACGTGAACTGGTCGGAACCGAGTCGCTCGAGCGGCCTTCCCTCGTACGCACCGAGACGGGCACCTGGCGGCTGTACCTGAGCTGCGCCACGCCCGGCACCAAGCACTGGCGGGTGGAACTGGTCGAGGCCACCCATCCCAGCGAGTTCGACGCGCTGAACAGCCAGGTTGTGCTGCCCGGAGACGCCAAGACCGGCGTCAAGGACCCGGTGATCACCCACCGCGATGGGCTCTGGCAGCTATGGGCGTCGTGCCACCCGCTGGCCGATCCCGACGAGGCCGACCAGATGGTCACCGACTACGCCACCAGTGGCGACGGCAAGGAATGGACCTGGCAGGGGACCGCGCTGAATGGCCGGCCGGGCTACTGGGACTCCCGGGGCACCCGGGTGACCGCGGTGATGTACAGCGGCGCCACGATCGTCGCCTACTACGACGGCCGGGCCAGCGCCGCCGAGAACTACGAGGAGCGCACCGGCATTGCCACCGGGACCGAGCCCGCCGCGCTCACCCCGGTCGGGAACGCCCCCTCGGCCGAGTCGCCCTACGGTGGCCGGGGCCTGCGCTACCTGGACATCCTGCCGCTCGGCGACGGCAGCTACCGGCTGTACTACGAGATGACCCGGCCCGACGGCTCGCACGAGCTGCGTACCGAACTCCGGGCCGGGCTGGACGCTTAGCCTCTCCCACCTGGCTATGCAGGGGGAACCCTGGCCCAGGCAATGCAGGAGGAGCCTGGCGGCCAGGCTTCCCCTGCGTGGCCCGGTAACGGCTAGCCCGAGCGAGGCTGGCCGTTACGGGCCTGGCGTTGCCCGACCGGGCGGTCGCCGACCAGGCCGCCGGACCTCTCCCGGGGCTGCAGCCAGTCGCTGAAGTCTTCTTCAGTGACCTTCTCCAGCAGACGGATGTCAGACTCGAAGTACGGCAGCACCGCCTGCCGCTGCTCCCAGGTCAGAGGCTGGCGAGGCCGGGCCCCGCGCTGCAGCATCCGCTCCAGTGGGCTGGTCAGCGCGGTCCCGGTCGTCCCGGGCAGGTGCCGGCTCGCCGCCGCGGCCGTCCGGATCACGGAGGACACGGCCCGGTGGCCCAGCGACCCGGCCGGGTGCGCGGTCACGTTCTCCCTGGGCACCTCGGTGATGATCCCCTGCTCGACCCCCAGGAACCCGCAGATCTGGTCCAGCGTCCGCACCGGGGCGTCCACTAGGTCGCGGTAGCGGAGCACGAGCACCTGGTCCTTCGGGAACACCTGGTACAGGTGCTCGAGCTGCTCGCCGTACCGGCCCAGCCGCGTGTAGTGCCAGAATTGCGCCCAGCCCTCGGCTACCCGGCGGTCCTCGTCAGCACAGGCCTTGACGAAATCCCCGATCGGATCGAGGCCGGCCGACCACAGATGCGTCCAGTTGGAGTGGGCCCGCTCCACCGGGTCACGGAGCATCGCGATCATCCTGACGTCCGGGATCAGGTCCCGGATCCGGCGCTGGGCCGCTTCGTCGTACAGGTAGAACGGGGTGGACTCAGCGCGCAACTGGCCCGCCGCGGCCGCCGCGAACAGGGCCTCGTAGTCCTCCCGGCGCCACACGTGCTCACGCCAGGTCTGGATGTCCCCGGGACCGCCACCACGGGTCGGTGGCGGCCCGTCGGTCAGGAAGAACTTGGGCTCCTTGACCGGCGACATGTAGAGCACGGGATGCGCGGCCAGAGCCGCGTGCAGAGCCGTGGTGCCGGCTTTCGGGGCACCGATGATCAGGAAGTCCGGCAGAGGCATGGGGGGCCTCCTTTGCGTGAATATGCTCCTACGCACCCCCTCGGGGCACTTGAAGCAAGAAGAATTATCCCGATCAATTTTGTAGGCTAGGGGATGCGGGGTTACCGGTCAATGCCAGGTAACCGTCACTATCCGGACCGGGATACGTGACCCTGGTCACTCTGACCAGACGCCCCCCGGCCTCGTTGCGCGGGGAGCGCACGGCAACCGGTCTGCCCGCCAGAGAGCGGATCACACCTCTTTCCGGGCCCCGGATGATGCAGGCAGGAATAGACAACGCGACAGTCACTTAATTCGCCGGGCATTTATACGAGGCGGACCCTGCGCTGAAGTTCGTAGTGCGGACGGGAGTTCGCACTGTGCTGGCCTCTGCGCGGCGAGAAGTCCAGGCAAGAAGTCCAGGTGAGAACACCTTGCTGGGAAGGCTCTGCGGATACAGTCCTCGCTTCTGTCCCTGCGCTGAAAAGCCCGGGTACTGCCTGGAACCCCGCGGTTATCCGCAGAAATTGTGCGGAATTAGTCGACCACAGGAAGAAATACATGAATGCCTGGGACGCGGCCATCTACTACATTAAACATACCAGCCTGCGGGCCTTCCGGGCGCAAGCCGGCGGCCGAAGGCGCACTCTGGGCCGGGCGCTCGCTCGCACAGGTCACGCCAGGGTGCGATCCTCAGCCGCCGGCACGGCGGCCACGTCCTCACGGCGCAGCACCGCAGAGTCACCGTCCCCCCGCAGGAGCGCGGCGACCTCCGCCGCGGGCAAACCGTGGAAGTGCAGGTGGCAGCCGCCCCTCGCCGACTGGGCCGCGGCCGGCCCGTCCACCAGGCGGAGGCTGGGTGTGTGGTCGCTGACCAGCCCGCGCAGCGGGGTGCTACTCCCCACTGGACGCCGGGTCGGCCGCCGTTGTCTGCTGTCCCGAAGGGAACTGTCCCGTTTGGCCTGATGCGGGTTCCGCGTCGTACTCCCCCGCCGGGTGGCCCCCGGGGAGGCAGTGCTTAGCCACCCGCGCCGTGGGGGTGCGCGGCAGTTCATCGATGAGCTGCCAGTAGCGGGACACCTTGAAGGCGGCCAGCCTGGCGGTGTGCGCGCGAAGCGGACGTGAGACTATGGGCGCCGTCCGCACGGAGCCGCGCGCACGGCAGACCGTTAGTGATCAGACGATCAGTGTCGCTGGCGCGACACTGATCGTCTGATCACGATGGCGGCTCGGATGGTACGGCCGGGCGGGAGACGGCCCGTGGGGCTCAGGGGGTTGGTGTGACGGTCGTGCTGGACCCGGATGCGCTACTCGGGGTCGGCGACGGCACCGTCGAGGGTGAGGACGACGCGCCGGAGGCACCCGGGGTCGGTGTCCCCGACGACGACCCCACCGAGGACGTCGGGGTGGCGGACGTGGACCCGGTCGGCGTGGCGGACGGCGTGGCTGACGGCGTGCCCGTGGGATGCCTGGGCGCGTCCTGCCGAGCGCTCCGCCCGCTGAACGCGTTACCCAGCGGCGGCTTGCCGACGGCCAGCTCGAATATCGTGATGCCCATCACGACGATGAGGAAGAAGCTTCCAGCGATGGCGCCGTAGGTCAGCCACTGCCGCCGGGTCAGCCCGGCGAAGAAGCTGGTGACCGCGGCCCAGACGCTGCCGCGACCCTCGGTGGGGCCTTCCTCGGTGGGGCCTTCCTCGGTGAGGTCCCCGTGCGCGTGCTGGCTGGCCATGTCGCCGGGGCCGCCGCCGTTGGCTGCGCCGCCGTTCGGCGGCCCGCCGTTGGGCGTGCCGTCCCACTGGGTGGTGGCCAGGCCCGGGATCATCTGCGTTTCGTGGGGGTCCCGCGGGGCGCCGTACTGGCGGCTATCCCAGACAGCCGTCTCACGGGCCGCCTGTTCCCGGGCCGCCCTCTGCTGGGAGGCTGTGCCCGATGACGCGGTGTGCCGTCCGCCGGAGGCGGTTCCCGTCCCGGTCCCGCTCACGGTGTCCTGGTTCCGGGGCCGGGCGCCAGAGTGATAAAGCACCTGCCCCGCGGTCCGCAGTCGCTCCTGGGAACGCTCGAGATAGTGCTTGTAGATCGCCGTGCCCAGGGTGCTGGCCACACTGCCCACGGCCGCCCCGAGCAGCGTGCCGCCCACGCCGAGGTAAGAGGCAGCGAGGGCGCCGGTCAGGGTGGCCAGGACACTGGCGATGACTTGAGCGCCGCTCAGCCCGAATCCGCGCGGCCCGCTCATGAACTGTCCCCCTTTGCACGTGAGACCCCCGCAGCCAGCGCGGAACTCACGGCATGGGGGATGCGGACGGTTCCTTGACTCTTCCGAGCTTATGCGGGACACCCCGGTGGGGCACGTCCGCTCGGCGCAGGTCAGCGTGGAACTGGAGTGTGCCACGTCACCCCGGGCAGGCGCCACGGGCCGATCCGGCGCGGCACCCCGCAGCGGTCTGGCCGGATCGCTCGCGCCCGTCGGCCGCGCGTGACCTGGAAGCTTTACCCGAGCGTGGGAGTCATCGCCGGACCGCGCCGGTGATCAGGAACCGCCGGCGCCGGGGACCAGCCGATCCGGTGAGACTTTTCTGGCTCCTGTCTCGATAGCTGAGACGCGCCGCGGCCGGGACGAAACAGGACAACGTGATCCGGGATAGGTCCGGCCGCCGGCGGACCTATCCCGGCCCGCCCGCGTTCCCGGCCGCCCCTCGCGCCGCTTCCTTCCACCGCCCCCACCCGCTTCCCGGCCAGAGCCCCCGCCGGCCGGCCCAGGCGCGCGCTACCGTCGGGGGGTGGCAGATCGCGCGGTTGAGGTGCTGGTGATCGGGGCGGGCGTCGCGGGGCTGACCACCGGGGTGTGCCTGGCGGAAGCGGGGCTGGCCGTGACCATCCAGGCCGACCGGCTGCCGCAGCAGACCACGTCGGCCGTGGCCGGCGCCATCTGGGGACGGCACCTGGTCGAGGACAGCGACCGGGTGACCCGCTGGTGCGCCGAGGCCCTGGACGTGCTCACCGCGCTGGCCGCCGAGCCCGGCACCGGAATCCGATTGGTCGCGGGGATGGACGCCGCGCGGACCGCATACCCCCGCCCGGACTGGGCCGCGCCGCTGCCCGGCCTGAGACCGTGCGACCCGGCGGCGCTCCCGGCCGGCTTCTCGGCGGGCTGGCGGTACACCGCGCCGGTGGTGTCCATGCCCCTCTACCTGGACTACCTGGCCGGGCGGCTGCGCCGGGCGGGCGGGCAGCTCACGGCCGCGCCGCTGGACTCACTGTCCCAGGCCGTCCGGCAGACCACCACGCCGGTGATCGTGAACTGCACAGGGGCCGGGGCCCGCGACTTCGTGCCCGACCCGTCGGTGAGCCCGGTCCGCGGCCAGGTCGTGATCGCCGAGAACCCAGGTATCACCGAGTTCTTCATCGGGGGCGGCGACGAGACCCACGAGCTGACCTACGTGTTCCCGCACGCCAGCCGGGTGGTGCTGGGCGGCGACGAGATCCCGGGTGACTGGTCACTGGACCCCCGGCCCGCAACCGCGCAGCGGATCCTGGCCGACTGTGCGGCCGTCGACCCGCGGCTGGGCACCGTCCGGATCCTGGAGCACCGAGTGGGCCTGCGGCCGGCCCGGCCGCAGGTGCGGCTGGAGGCCGAGACCGCCCCGGGCGACGGCGACGGGCGGCTCCTGGTCCACAACTACGGCCACGGAGGCGCCGGCGTGACGCTGTCCTGGGGCTGCGCCCGCGAGGCCGCGCGGCTCGTCACGTCCTTCCGCTGACCTGTCCCTCAGACCAGCCCTCCTCTGGGCGTCCCTCTGACCAGCCCTCCTCCGACCGGACGCGGACAGGCTGTCGAGGATCGCCTGCTGCACCGGGGGCGGTGTCTCCCCCGGTGCAGCCGCCAGCGCGTACTGGCCGTGCAGTGCCACGCCGGGCTGGGCGATCATCCGCGGGAACCGGCCCCGGTGCGGCCAGGACGCCGCGTGGACCAGGAACGGGTGGCACAGGAACACATCACCGGCCCGGCCGGCAGCCAGGACGGTGGGCCGGCCGGCGCTGGCCCGCGCGGCCTGCTGCGCGGCGGGCAGCCACTCCATGCCCTCGTCCCCGGCCGGGGCGAGGATCGGCGGGACGTCGCGGTGCGAGCCCGGCCGCAGCCGGGTCGGTGCGCCGTCCGGCTCCACGTCGGTCAGCAGGTAGAGCGCGAGCAGCCCGCGGGCGCGGGAGCCGGCGCTGACCCGCCACTGCCCGGCCGCCTCGTAGCTGGCCTCGATGTGCCAGCCCGCGTCGCCCGGGTCAGCCTCGCTGGGGAACCGGACCGGGATGGTGCCGCCCAGCCCTTCCCGCCGCCACCAGCGGCCGGGCCCGATCAGCTGGTCACAGGCCTCCTGAACCACCGGCCTGGTTCCCGCCTCGGCGAACGGGCCGCCCTCTGGGCATGGGATCCGCACCACCGGGGCGGTCCACGTCGTGGGGTCATCGCGCCGGACACCGTGGCCGTCCAGGCCGGCCCAGATCATGTCCTGGCAAGCCGCGATGACCGGGGCCGGGACCGCGCCGCGGACGGCGACGTAGCCGTCGGCCAGAAACCCGCCGATCTCGTCCTCGCTGAGCACGGCTACAGGCTGGCACGCCCGCCGCCGCACCCGCCACTTCAATAACGATTTGACCGGCGTCGGACCCCATTGGTACCTTACTCAAGTAATGAACCACTGAACTGAGTTACTGACCGACCGGAGGCGTGGTGCCGGCGCTGGACGATGGGACGCCGCTGTTCGTGCAGATCGCCGAGCAGCTGGCCGACGACATCGTCGACGGCGTGCTCGCCGAGGGTGCCCGGGTGCCGTCCACCAACGAGCTGGCCGCGTTCTACCGCATCAACCCCGCCACCGCAGCGAAGGGCATCAACCTGCTGGTGGACGAGGGGGTACTGGAGAAGCGCCGCGGCATCGGGATGTTCGTCGCCGCGGGCGCGCAGGAACAGCTGCGGGCCGGCCGCCGGAAGCAGTTCGCCGAGCAGTATGTGGACCCGATGCTGGCCGAGGCTAACCGGCTGGGCATCGACAACGACACGCTGGTCTCCCTGATCCGGGGACCCGGCTGGCACAACGGAGGCAGCAGGCCATGATCCCGACGATCTCCGCGACGGCGCTCGGCCGCCGCTACCGCGAACAGATCGCGCTCGACGACGTCTCGCTCACGGTCGAGCCAGGCACCGTGACTGGCCTGCTGGGCCGCAACGGTGCGGGCAAGACCACACTGATGCGCATCATCACCGGGCTGGAGTTCCCCACCGCCGGTGACCTCCGGGTGTTCGGGCAGGTCCCGGCCGAGAACGACGAGGTGCTGCGCCGCATGGTGTTCGTGCGCGAGGACCAGGCCTACCCGGACCTCCGCGTGGAGCACGCCATCCGGGTCGCCTCGTGGTTCTACCCGAACTGGAACGCGGACCTGGCCCGGCAGCTGATCGAGGACTTCGACCTGCCGCCGCGGCGGCGGATCAAGCGGCTGTCGCGCGGGATGCGGTCCGCGGTCGGGATCGTCATCGGGCTGGCGGCCCGCGCCGAGCTGACCCTGTTCGACGAGCCGTACGCCGGCCTCGACGCGGTCGCGCGCCAGCTCTTCTACGACCGGCTGCTGGCGGAGTTCGCCGAGCATCCGAGGACCGTGGTGCTGTCCACCCACCTCATCGACGAGGTGGCGGACCTGCTCGAGCACGTGGTGATGCTCGACCACGGGCGGGTGGTACTGGACGCGCCCGCCGACGACGTCCGCGGCACGGGCATGACCGTGAGCGGCCCGGCCACGGCCGTGGAGGAGTTCGTGGCCGGGCACACGGTCTGGCGCCGGCAGCGGCTCGGCGCGCGGGGCTCGGTCACGATCGCCGATCCCCTCGACTTCGCCGCGCAGTCCCGGGCCCGCGCGCTGCACCTGACCCTGGAACCCCTGTCCCTGCAGCAACTGCTGGTCCACGCGGCCGGCCATTCCGCTGACGAGAAGGTGAGCGCATGAACACGCTGGTGAACGTGGCCCGCTACCACCCGGTGGACCGGGTGACCTACCTGGCGCTGCCGTGGGGGATCATGACGTTCAGCTTCCTGGTGAACGTGGTCATCGCCTCGCTGGCACCGCCTACCCCTCATGGTTCCTACACCGGAGGGCTGGTGACGATCTACGTCTTCCTGCTCATCTGCGGTGCGCTGAGCATGACGCGGGCGCTGCCGTTTGGGCTGATGCTCGGCGTCAGCCGCCGCACCTACTATCTCGGCACCGCGCTGCTCGTGGCGGTCCTGGGTACGGTCTACGGCCTGGGGCTGACCGTCCTGCAGGTGGTGGAGCGTGCCACCGGCGGGTGGGGTCTCCGGCTGCACTTCTTCAGGATTCCGTGGATCATGGACGGCCCGTGGTACGAGACGTGGCTGACGTCGTTCGTGCTGCTGGTGCTGTTCTTCCTGTACGGCATGTGGTACGGGTTGGTGTTCCGGCGCTGGAGCGTGCCCGGGCTGGTCGCGTTCATCGCCGCCCAGATAGTCGTGGCGCTCCTGGTCGTGGTGGCCGTGTCGGCGACCCACAGCTGGTCCGGGGTCGGGCACTTCTTCACCACGGTGACGGCGCTGGCGCTGACCGGCGTGCTGGCCGTGGTGGCCGTGGCCATGGGGCTCGGCGGGCTCACCACCATCCGCCGGGTCACCGTCTGACGATGAGCCGGCTGGTCACGGGCCGACTGACCAGGGAGCCCGTGACCACGGGCCGCTAGAAGCCGGGGAAGACGGCGCGGAGCCGGTCCAGCTCGATGCCCTCAGCCGTGTACTCCGGGGTGTGGCCGGGGTCGAGCCGCCCGTAGAACAGCCGCAACAGCGCCTCGGCCGGCAGCGTGATCTCACCGTCGACGGCTGAGCCGTCCGCCCACGGCGACAACGTCACCGACTCCCCCACGTCGAGCAGGTAGTCACCGTCGGGCTCGGTGGTGCGCAGCCGGACGCGGAAGGAATCACCGGCCGGCTTCGCTACGAACTGGAACAGCTGGGTGACCTGCTCCATGACCGGGAGGATCGCGTCCTCCGCCACGGTCGCGCCCGGGTCGACGCTCGCGGCCACGTCCCAGACGTGGATGGCATGCTCGCTGAGGCGCAGCCGGACCAGCCCGGCCGCGTCAAGCTGGCGGCCGAAGAAGTCGAGCCCGATGGAAGCCAGCTCGTCGTCGCTGAGCGCCTCGAGCCGGCGAACGTGCTCGGCGTCCCAGGTCAGGCTGTCGGCGGCCTGCATCTCCGGGGCGCGGTTGTTCCACGCGTCCCAGATCGCCGGGAACGCACTCTGGTCCAGCTGGCCGCGCCCGCCCAGCGCGGCGGCCAGGCTGACGGTGGCGATCTCCGCGCCGCTACCGAGGTGGGAGAGGACCTGGGCGATGGTCCAGTCCGTGTCGTAGGACTGGGCGCGCAGGTGGTCCGGGGTGAGCGGCCGCACCAGCCCGTCGAGCCGCTCATGCGAGTTGCGCAGCACGCCGATCAGTGCGCGAGGGTCAGTGGGCATGGCTAGCTCCCGTGCGGATGAGGTCTACCGGACGGCACAGCCTACCGGGGGGCCTGCGGCCCTGCCCGCCCGGCCGGCCGGTCCGCCCGCGGACCGATCGATCTCACCGGCCTGGGGGCTCACCACCGCGGCCCCCAGGGTCCTAGGCTGAGCGGAATGAAGATTGGTTTCGGTGCCCCGGTCTCGGGAGTGTGGGCTACCCCGGAGAACCTCGCCTCGTTCGCGGCCAGCGCGGAAGCCGCCGGCTACGCCTCGCTCTGGACGTTCCAGCGGCTGATGGTGCCCGAAGGCTCGGCCATGGAGCCCGTCTACCACAGCGTGCTCGACCCGATGGTGGCCCTCGGGTACCTGTCCGCGGTGACGCGGCGGATCCGGCTCGGCGTCGCGGTGGTGAACATGCCGTACCTCGCCCCGGGCTACCTGGCCAAGATGGCCGCCACCGCGGACGTGCTGTCTCGCGGCCGGCTCGACCTGGGGCTCGGCATCGGCTGGCTGCCGGAGGAGTTCGTCGTGGCAGGGGGCATCATGGCCCGCCGCGGGGTGCGCACCGACGAGTACATCGAGGTCATGCGGCGGATCTGGGCTGAAGGGCCGGCCGAGTTCCACGGACGGGACTACGACCTGCCCGCGGGCTGGTTCGCGCCCAGGCCGGTGCAGCGGCCTGGGCCGCCGATCCTGCTCGGGGGGATCGCCCGGGCGGCCCTGGAGCGGGCCGGGCGGCTGGCGGACGGCTGGGTCACCTCCAGCCGGACCGACCTGTCCCGGATCAGCGAGGGGATCAGCGTGGTCCGGGGGGCAGCCGAGGAAGCGGGCCGTGACCCGGACTCGATCAGGATCGTCTGCCGCGGCGTGCTCCGCGTGGGCGCGCCGGGGACCGTGCCCGAGGGCGGCGGGCGGGTGCTGCTGTCCGGCAGCTACGCCGACATCCGCCGCGACGTGGAGTGGCTCGCCGAGCGCGGGGTGACCGAGATCTTCTACGACCTGAACTGGGATCCGCTGATCGGGGCGCCTGACGCGGACCCGGTGGGGGCGGTCGCGCGGGCGGAGGAGATCCTCACCGAGCTCGCTCCCGGTGGCCAGCCCGACGTGTGATCTCGCCCGTCAGCCCAGCCGCACGCGTGCCCCAGCCCATCGGGGCCCAGCTACCGGTCGGCCGGCTCCAGCCCGGCTGCCGCGGCGATGGCCGCGGCCTCGCCCCGGCTGGCTGCGCTCAGCTTGGTCAGGATGTTGGACACGTGCACGCTGGCCGTCTTGGGCGCGATGAACAGCGAGGCCGCGATCTCCCGGTTGCTCCGGCCCGCCACCAGCAAGCGCAGCACCTCGCGTTCCCGGCTGGTCAGCCCGGCCAGCACGTCGCCGGCACCGCCTCCCGGCCCAGTGCCTGAGCGGCTCCCCGGGCCGCCGCCCACGCCGTAGCCCGGCCCGCCATTTCCCGCTCGCCGGGCGAACCGGGCCCGGCGCCCCAGATCGCGAAGCGAGGACGCCAGCGGGCCGGCGCCCAGCTCGTCGGCCGCGGCCAGCGCGAGCGACCACTCTCGCTCCGCATCGGCCCGCCGTCCCGCCTCGGCCAGGGCCTCTGCGAGCCGCCAGCGGGACCGGGCCGTCTCGTAGCTGAACGCGGGCCCGAACTCGTCCACCACGGCCTGCCAGGCCTGCGGGTCGTTGCGGCCCTGGACCCGGGCCCATTCCGCCTCGGCCCGGGCCAGCCAGCCGCGGCCGTCCACGCCCAGGACGAACTTCGGCCGGCGCGGGAACTGCGCCCCCTCCCGGGCGGCGTCGATGAGCACCTGGGCCACGGCCACCTCGGCCGCGGCGGACTCCTCGTCCCCGGCGGCCCGGGCCCGCCGGGCCCGCTCGCCGCGGGCGGCCAGGCCCACGGCGGCGACCCGGATGGCGGGCGGCCCGTAGCCGCCCTCGACGTCCAGCTCGGCCAGGGTGGCCGCCACCTCGGCCAGCGCGGTCGCGGCGTCACCGCGCCACAGCGCGTGCTCGGCCAGCAGGCCGCGGGCGATATAGGCGCCGAAGCTGTCGCCCGGCCAGAACGGCTCCAGCCAGGCCCGCCGCTCCGCGACCCTGGGGCTGCCCCGGGCCACGTCCAGGAACAGGGCCATGGCCGACAGGCGGGCCTCGGCCATGGTCGTGACCCGGACGCCGAACCCGTCCGCCAGCTCCTGCGCGTGATCCCAGCAGCCGTCCGCGTAGTGCGCTAGGTAATGCAGGTACTGCAGGTCGAGGCCGTACGGGGCCAGGCCGAGCCCGGCGGCGTCCGCCCGTTCCGTGCCCTGGTGCGCGGTCGCGGCCGACCCGGCCAGGTCACCGCTCTCCAGCTGGGACCGGGCGACCTCGAACGCCGCCCGGAGCTCGACGCCGAGCATCGAGTGGGCCCGGGCTTCCTGGTAGGCCTGGGCGAACAGGTCCAGGGCCTGCGCCGGCTCGCCCTGGCGCTCGGCCAGCATGCCCAGGGTCACCAGGGCGTCGGCTTCCACCCAGGGGGCGTCGGCCGCGCGGGCGGCCGCCCGGGCCTGCTGCGCCCGGCGCGCGGCCGCCTCCTCGTCACCGGCGTACATCAGCGTCTGCGCGTGGGTGGCCAGGGCCCGGGCACCTTCGGGGCGCGGCGGGTCGGCCGGGAGCAGGTGCACCGCGGCCCGCGCGGCCGTCTCGGCGTCGGCCGGCGCTCCCAGCTCGAGCAGGTAGTACGCGAGGCGCTCGTGCACCCGGCAGGCCAGCACCGGGTCGGTGTCCTCACGCAGGAAGCCGCGGATGCGGCGCAGCTGCTGCACGGCCCGGGCGATGTCGCCGCTGGACGCGGCGCAGTTCGCGGAGCAGAAAGCCAGGTGGTCCCGGTCCTGCCCGGCCAGCCGCTCCGGCTCGCCGACCCGCTCCCACAGGGCGAGCGCGGCGTCGTAGTGCCGGTGCGCCTCGGCCGGGGCGGCCAGCCGCTCGGACTCTCGCCCGGCCCGGACCGACGCGGCGAACGCCCCCGCGATGTCGTGGCTGGCCAGGCAGTGGTGGGCCAGCTCGGCGGCGGACCCCGGCACGGCGGCGAGCCGGCCGGGGTCGGCCAGCAGCTCGGCGAACCGGGCGTGCAACCGGGTCCGTTCGCCGGGCAGCAGATCGGTGTAGAGCGCCTCCCGGATCAGCGCGTGCCGGAACACGTAGCCGTCCGCGCCGCCCGGCACCAGCAGCTGCTGGGCCACGCAGTCCCGGATTGCGTCCTCGTACTCCGGCCCGTCCAGCCCGGAGGCTGCCTGGACGATGTCGTCCTCGACCCGGCGGCCGCCGACGGCCGCGGCCCGCAGCACCTGCTGGGCCGCGGCGGGCAGCCGCTCCACCCGGGCCAGCAGCAGCGCGGCCAGCCCGCTGGGCAGCACCTCTCCACCTGGTGCACCGCCACCACCGCCACCACCGGCACGCAGGCCAGCGCCCGCCGCGCCGCCGCTCAGTCCGCCGACAGCGCCGCCGGGCCGGCCCGGCACCACGGCGGCCAGCAGTTCCTCGGCGTAGTAGGGGTTGCCCTCGGCCCGGGCCACCATCCGGTGCAGGACGCCCGGGTCCAGCGGGCCGTCCGCCAGGGCGGTCAGGTGACTGGCCATCTCCGCGTACCCCAGCGGCCCCAGCTCGATCGAGGCCACGCTGGGCAGCCGTAGCAACTCCGCGACCACTGGCCGGAGCGGGTGGCGCCGGTGCAGGTCGTCCGTGCGATAGGTGGCCACCACGGCCACCCGTTCCCGGTGCAGCACCCGGCTCAGGAACGTGATCAGGTCGCGGGTGGAGCGGTCGGCCCAGTGCAGGTCCTCCAGGATCAGCAGCACCGGGTGCCCGTCGGCCAGCTCAGCGAGCAGCCCGAGGACCGCCCCGAACAGTTGCTGCTGGGCGAGCCCCGAGACCTCACCGCCCGGCGGCGGCGCCTCGTCCCGGTCCGGCAGCAGACGCCCCAGGACCGGCCGAACGGCCAGTGCGGCCGCGAGCGGTTCCGTTGCGGCGCCCGGAGTAGTGGTGCCTTCCCGCAGCGCGTCGGCAAGCGGCAGGTAAGGAATGCTGTCGCCCAGTTCCGCGCAGCGCCCGGACAGGACCAGGAAGCCGCGGTCCGCGGCCCGGGCGGCAAGCTCGGTGACCAGCCGCGTCTTGCCCACGCCCGCGTCGCCGCTGATCAGGGCGTGGGACGGGCGGCCGCCGCTGGCGTCGTCAAGCAGGCCGAGCAGGCGAGTCAGTTCACCGTCCCTGCCGACCAGCCGTCCGCTCGACGCCCGCAGCATTCTCCAAGTATCCCAGTATCCGTCGGCTTGATCCCGCAGTGAGCCGTTCTTGCTGCCCTTCAGGATTCCTTGCGCCGGGCCCGGAGTGGCCAGGCGCGCAGGGCGAACCGTCTCTGCCGGGCGTCCCCGGCGCCGGCGCTGGCCCGGGAGCGATCACCAGCCTGTGGCGTCAGTCACCCTATTTGCCCAGGTGGAGGCCGCATCGTTCGTGATGACTATACTCGCTCTTGGTGAATCGATGAGTGTTCGCTGACCCACCGCGGGCGATCCGCCCGGTCCGCCGACTGGATCAACCCACGCCCCCATGATTTCTCTTTTCCGGTCCCCCCTCGCACTCGTCCTCTCGGTGACGGCCGCGCTCAGCCTGGTCTGCGCCAGCGACACGCTGCTGCCGAGCGCAGCCATCATGGCGGAGGCGGCGTCGGCCGCGGCCGGGTTGCAGCGCTGGTACGGCGGCACCACGTACCGCTCGGCCCAGTGGTGGCAGTCCGCGAACGCGCTGGAAGCCACCATCGACTACATGCAGGCCACCGGGTCGCGGGCCTATGTCGGCGACCTGAACCGCACCTACCTGGCCTATCACCGGGGCGACCGGTTCACCGACAGCTACTACGACGACGACGGCTGGTGGGCCCTGGCCTGGATCAAGGCCTACGACCTGACCGGGGACCGGCGCTATCTGGGGCAGGCGCGGGCCATTTTCGGGGCCATGACCGGCGGCTGGGACAGCACCTGCGGCGGCGGGCTGTGGTGGAGCACCGGCCGGACGTACAAGAACGCCATCGCCAACGAACTGTTCCTGACCGTGGCCGCGGAACTGCACAACCGCACCCAGGGGGACACCCGGTACGCGGGCTGGGCGCGGCGCGAGTGGGCCTGGTTCTCCGGCACCGGCATGCTCACCCGGTCCGGCCTGGTCATCGACGGGCTGAACCAGTGCCGGCCGGTGCTCAGCTCGCCGACCTGGACGTACAACCAGGGCGTGCTCATCGGCGGGCTGATCGCGCTGAACGGGATCACCCACCACCTCGGGCTGCTGGCCATCGCGCGGCGGGTCGCCGGCGCGGTGATCCGCAGCCCCGCGCTGAGCCCGCACGGCGTGCTGCGGGAACCCTGCGAGACGGCGTCGTCCTGTGACGCGGACGAGACGCTGTTCAAGGGGATCTTCATCCGGAACCTCAGCAAGCTCGACAGCCGGGTCGACGGCGCTCCCTACCGGGCCTTCCTGCGCCGCAACGCCCGTTCGGTGTGGGACAGGGACCGGCGGGCCGACGAGTTCGGGCTGAGCTGGTCCGGCCCGTTCGACCGGGCGGACACCGCGCGGCAGGCGGCCGCCCTGGACGCCCTGACCGCCGGGATCCGGGCCGGCCGGGCCTGAGCGGCCAGGCCAGGTCCGGGCGAATCCTCATCGCGGCCGGGCCACGGAATGCGCTACCCTGGCCGCCATGAGTACCGATTCCCGCCCCGCTGCCGCGCAACTGCGGCAGGCCAGCCCGATGCCGGTCAAGCCCTCGCTTGATGGCATCGAGGAGAAGTGGTCGCGCCGGTGGGAAGAAGCGGGCGTAGTACAAGTTTGACTCTTCCGCCCCCCGTGAGGCGGTTTTCTCGATCGACACTCCCCCGCTGACGGTCAGCGGGGCACTGCACATCGGGCACGTCTGCTCGTTCACGCACACCGACACGATCGCGCGGTTCCAGCGGATGCGCGGCAAGGCGGTGTTCTACCCGATCGGCTGGGACGACAACGGCCTGCCCACCGAGCGCCGGGTGCAGAACTATTTCCATGTGCGGTGTGACCCCACGCTGCGCTACGACCCGTCGTTCGTGCCGCCGGACCGCCCGGCAGGCGAGCCGGTCCGCATCTCGCGGCGTAATTTCGTGACCCTCTGCGAGCGGCTGACCAGCCTGGACGAGCAGGCGTTCGAGCAGGTCTGGCGGCGGCTGGGCCTGTCGGTGGACTGGTCGACCCAGTACCAGACCATCGGCGAGAACGCCCGGGCCCTGTCGCAGCGCGCGTTCCTGCGCAACCTGGCCCGCGGGGAGGCGTACCTGGCCGAGGGCCCGACCCTGTGGGACGTGACCTTCCAGACCGCGGTGGCCCAGGCCGAGCTGGAAGACCGGGAGGTGGCCGGCAGCTGCGTCCGGCTCGGGTTCCGCCGCCCGGACGGGAGCACCGTGGCCGTGGCCACCACCCGGCCGGAGCTGCTGCCCGCCTGCGTGGCGCTGGTCGCGCCCACCGGCGACGAGCGGTACGCGGCGCTGGCCGGCACGACCGTGACCACCCCGCTGTTCGGCGTGGAGGTGCCGGTGCTGACCCACCCGCTGGCCGACCCGGGCAAGGGCACCGGCATCGCGATGGTCTGCACGTTCGGCGACACCGCCGACGTGACCTGGTGGCGGGACCTCGACCTGGGCACCCGGCCGCTGCTCGGGCCGGACGGCCGGCTCCTGGCGTCCCCGCCGCCAGGGATCACCAGCCGGGCCGGCCGCTCGGCTTACCAGCAGCTCGCGGGAGCCACCCTCGCCGAGGCGCGGACCCGGGTCACGGCCCTGGCCCGCGCGGCCGGTGACCTGCTCGGCGAGCCGGAGCCGGTGGTGCACCCGGTGAAGTTCTATGAGAAGGGCGACACGCCGCTGGAGATCATCACGACCCGGCAGTGGTACCTGCGCAGCGGCGGCCGCGACCCGCGGCTGCGGGAGGCGCTGCTGGCCCGGGGCCGGGAGATCACCTGGCATCCGGCGCACATGCGGACCCGGTATGAGAACTGGGTGAACGGGCTGTCCGGCGACTGGCCGGTCAGCCGGCAGCGGTTCTCGGGCGTGCCGATCCCGGTCTGGTACCCGCTGGATGACGGTGGCGCGGCGCGCTACGACGCGCCGCTGACGCCGGACACCGGCCGGCTGCCGGTGGACCCGGCCGCCGAGCCGCCGCCCGGGTACGCCGAGGAGCAGCGCGGCCAGCGGGGCGGGTTCGCGGCCGACCCGGACGTGCTGGACACCTGGGCCACGTCGTCGCTTACCCCGCAGATCGCGGCGCGCGCGGCCAGCGGGCCGGACCTGGACCGGATCTTCCCGATGGACATGCGGCCGCAGGCCCACGAGATCATCCGGACCTGGCTGTTCTACACGGTGCTCCGCGCGCACGACGAGTACGGCGTGGCGCCCTGGCGGCACGCGGCGATCTCCGGCTGGATCCTGGACGCCGGCCGCAAGAAGATGTCGAAGTCCCGGGGGAACGTGGTGACCCCGACGGATTCGCTGCGCAGGCACGGCTCGGACGCGATGCGCTACTGGGCGGCCAGTGGCCGGCTCGGCACCGACATGGTCTTCGATCCGGCCCAGCTGCGGGTGGGCCGGCGGCTGGCCATCAAGCTCCTCAACGCAGCCCGGTTCGTGTTGTCCCTCACCGGGGACGGGGACGGGGCGGCCGGCAACGGGGAGGGCCGCGGCGCGCGCGGGACGAGAGAGGCGGCTGGGATCAGCGCCGCGGGCCCCGGGCCCGGCGAGGTCAGCGAGGCCGACGAGGGGGGCGTGACCAGCGAGGCGCTGGACCGGGCCATGCTGGGCCGGCTAGCGGACGTGGTGGCCGAAGCCACCGCGGCGTTCGAGTCCTACGATCACGCGCGGGCCCTGCACGAGACCGAATCGTTCTTCTGGTTCTTCTGCGACGACTACCTGGAGCTGGTCAAGTCCCGGGCCTACGGTGAGCGCGGCCCGCGGGCGGCCGCTTCGGCGGTCGCGGCGCTCCGGGTGGCGCTGTCGGTGCTGCTCCGGCTGTTCGCGCCGGTCCTCCCGTTCGTGACCGAGGAGGCCTGGTCGTGGTGGCAGGAGGGGTCCATTCACCGGGCCAGCTGGCCGGACCCCGACGGGCTGCGGGCCGTGGCCGGGGTGGTGGACCTCGGGCTGCTCGGCGCGGCCTCGGACGCGATCGGCGCGGTCCGCGGGGCCAAGTCGGCCGCCCGGTTGTCCATGCGGGCCCCGGTCCGGCAGCTGGTGATCTCGGCCGGCGAGGAGGACCTGGCCCGGATCCGGGCGGTGCTCGGCGACGTGCAGGCGGCGGGCAAGGTGGATCGGGTGGTGGTCCGCCCGTCGGCCAGCCCCGAGCCGGTGCATCACGTCACGCTGTAATGTCCGGGGGCGACCCCCCTGGACCCCGCCATCCGCGGCCTCGGCCGGAAGGCGCCTGCGGCGGGCCCGCCGGGCCGCGGATATGCGGTGGCTGGCGCCCTAGCCACGCCTCGGGCCCTGTGGACCTCACGGGCCTCGGACGCAGGTACGCGGTGGCGGGCGCCCTAGGCCGGGCGGGCGGCCTGGTCGCGGCCGGCGATGCGCAGCTCGTGGAAGGACACGTTGAAGCCGGATCCTTCGGGGGCGGCACACATCACGCCGGCCAGCAGCTCGCTGTCCGGGGGGAGGTAGACCAGGGCGGCCAGGTCGGGAGGGCCGTCGCCGGTGCTGTACCGGATCTCGACCGCGTCGCCGCGGCGCGAGACCCGCAGTGCCACGTCGTCGGAGTCCGCGGGCAGGTTCGCCACCGACCAGCTGGACATGCCCAGGGTGAGCACGGTGCTCAGCCGGGGGCGGCCCTCGAAGAACTCGATCCCTGTCTTCAGCCAGGTCCGCTCGTCTGCCCGGAGCATGACGCCTGCCTGGTCGTACTGCGCCGACCAGGTCCCGCGGATCCGCACGGCCACGTCCAGGTCGCCCCCCAGCACCTCGCCGTACACGTGGCCGCTGTCCCGGATGTAGCCGTAGCCGGTGACCCGCCAGAAGTCGGTACCCGGGTCGACGTTCACCTGGAGGACGTCGTCGGTCCGCTGCCAGCTTGCCGGCTCATTCAGCCACTCCATGTATCAAGGCCTCCCTGATCTCGCCGAGACGAGGGTAGCGGTAGGGGGGCCGGGTAGTCTCACGGGCATGGACAAGGTGAACCGAACAGAGACCGAATGGCGGGAAGTGCTAAGCCCCGAGGAGTACCGGGTCCTCCGCCAGGCGGGCACCGAAGCGCCGTTCACCGGGGAATACACGGACACCAAGACCGAGGGTGTCTACCGCTGCCGGGCGTGCGGGGCCGAGCTGTTCCGGTCAGATGCGAAATTCGACTCGCACTGCGGGTGGCCCAGCTTCTACCAGCCGACCGAGGACGACGCGGTGATCCTGATCGAGGACAACTCGCTGGGCATGCGGCGGGTCGAGGCCCGCTGCGCCAACTGCGAGTCCCACCTGGGTCATGTGTTCGAGGGCGAGGGCTACGAGATCCCCACGGACCAGCGGTGGTGCATCAACTCCGTCTCACTGAGCCTGGAACCCGCCGAGAGCTGACCCGCCCCGAGGGGGCGCAGCCCCCGGATCCGGGGGCTGCGCCCCCTCGGGCCCGCCCCGGCTCGTGGCGGGCCCAGCCAGGCCACGCGCCCGGGGGCCCGGCCCGCCGGGCTGACCACTCCGTCCGGGGGGACCCGCACCCACCAGCACCACCGATCACATCGATCATGGCCGATGTGCCGACTTTTCCCGCGGAACGTGCGTTTTTCCGGGGTGTTTTGTCCGTTTCGGCGAACGTTCCGTTCCGCGGGAAAAGTGGGCGGGAGGGGCCAGTGTGACTCGTGGGACCGTGACTCGTGGGACCGGGACTCTTCGGACCGGGAGCAGTGCGGCGGCAGACGGGGGACGGAATATGCCACCCAGAACTCAAGAGTCCCGAGTGACTGACAGTTTCACTCATGTCGTCATGAACGGCATGGACGCGACCAGTTACCTGCATTAGGTAATGCCCCGGGTGGGTACTTGTCCCGGTGGCGCATAGGTGCCGACGCTGTCCAGGGGGGCACACTATGGGGAACTTCATGGCTGGGCTGGCACGGTTCGCCATCCGGTTCCGGTACGTCATCATCGCCCTCTGGATAATCGCGGGCGCCTTGTGCATCGCCTTGTTCCCCTCGCTGTCCAGCGCGGTGAACACTGACAACAGCTCGTTCCTCCCGGCCAGCTCACCCAGCGTGCACGCGATGAACCTGGCCGCGCCGTTCGAGCCCACCAGCGACACCACCGGGACCCTGGTCGTGGCGGGGAAGTCCGCGCTGAGTTCCAGCGACCAGCAGTCCATCACCAAGCTCGAGAACAAGATCGCCAAGGACGATCACGTCGTCTCGGTCTCCGACCAGGGCCTGTCCAAGGACGGCAAGGTAGACAAGGCGCAGCTCGTCATCAACGTGCTGACGTCCAGCACCAAGGCATCCCCCACCGTCGCGGCCATCCGCTCCACGATGAGCAGCTTCGCGCTCCCGGCCGGGTTGTCCTCGTACCTCACCGGGCAGCTGCCCAGCGCGGTGGATAACCAGAACTCCCAGGCCCACGCCCAGAAGCTCACCGAGGACCTGTCGATCCTGGTCATCCTGGTCATGCTGATCATCGTGTTCCGTGCGGTGGGCGCGCCGCTGGTCACCCTGCTGCCCGCGATCTGGGTGCTGCTCATGTCCGGCGCCATCATCGCCGAGGTGTCCAAGGCCGGCCTTCAGGTGTCCACCATCACTGAGACCATGCTCACCGTGCTGCTGCTCGGCGCGGGCACCGACTACGGGCTGTTCTTCATCATGCGGGTGCGCGAGGAAATCGCCGCGGGCGCGACGCCGCACCAGGCCATCGAGCGCGCGGGCCGTTACGTGGGCGAGTCGATCACGTTCTCGGCGGGCACGGTCATCGTCGCCCTGCTCTGCCTGCTGCTGGCCTCGTTCGGCCTGTATTCGGGGCTCGGCCCGGCCCTCGCGCTGGGCGTCGCGCTGATGCTGCTGGCCGCGCTCACCCTGCTGCCCGCGCTGCTCGGGGTGTTCGGCCGGGCGGTGTTCTGGCCGCGCCCGGTCAGGCCCGCCAAGCAGGAGGGCCTCTACGCCCGGCTCGCCGACCATGTCATCGCGCACCCGGTGGTCACGCTGGTCTGCGGCGTGGTGTTCCTGGGCGTGCTGGGCCTGTTCGCGTTCGGGTACACCTCGAGCGGTTTCGGCGGGCAGACCACTGGGCCGCCCGGAAGCCAGTCAGCCAACGGCACCAATGTGATCAACGACCATTACCCGGCCGCGGTAGCCAACCCGACCGAGGTGCTTATGGTCTACAAGTCGTCGGTCTGGAAGGACCTGACCCCGGTCAGCCAGGCGGAGACTGACCTCGGCAAGAAATCGGTCTTCTCCTCCGTCGCCGGCCCTTTCGACCCCAACGGCACGAAGCTCACCACCAGCCAGCTGGAGAGCCTTTACCAGGAGCTGGGGCCACCCGGAAAGCTGCCGGCCACTGAGCCCGCGGGTACGCCCGTGCCTGCGGATCAGTACGACCTGTACCGCTCGCTGTCCCAGTTCATCAGCGCGGACGGCAAGACGGTGCAGTTCTACACGGCACTCACCGCGGGCTCGCCGTCGAGCACCGCGGCCATCAACGCGGTCCCCTCCGTGCGGACCGCCACCACCAGCGTGCAGCGCAGCGTCGGCGCCACGGACAGCGGCGTGGCCGGGCTGGCGCCATCCTCCTACGACGTGAGCACCGTGTCGCAGAGCGACCTGAAGGAAATCGTGCCGGTGGTGATCGTCCTGCTCGCGCTGCTGCTCGGCCTGCTGCTGCGCAGCGTGGTGGCCCCGCTCTACCTGGTCGCGACCGTCCTGCTGAGCTACTTCGCGGCGCTGGGCATCGCGGTGCTGATCTTCCAGATCGGGGTGGGCGACTCCGGGCTGAACTTCGTGCTGCCGTTCCTGCTGTTCATCTTCCTGATGGCACTCGGCGAGGACTACAACATCCTGGTCATGAGCCGGATCCGGGAAGAAGCGCACCATGCGCCGCTGACCGCCGCGGTCCGGACCGCGGCGCACCACACCGGAACCACGGTGACCTCGGCCGGGCTGATCCTGGCCGCCACGTTCGGCGCGGCGGGCGTCACCGGCGCCACCAGCCAGATCAAGCAGCTGGGCGTGGCCATCGCGCTCGGCGTGCTGATCGACACCTTCCTGGTCCGCACGCTGATGGTCCCGGCCATCGTGGTGCTGTGCCGCCGGTGGAACTGGTGGCCGTCGCACCTGGCCCGGCGCGACGCCCAGCTGACCGTGGATGACCGGCGGCAGCAGGCGGCGGTGGCAGAGGGCTGAGGGCCGAGCACCCCGGCGAGCGGCATTAGCCGCGGGCGGACCGTTAGGGCGGAGCTAGGGCAGCGCGGCGACCAGTTCGTGTACCGGCTTGCGGCGGCCGGTGTAGAAGGGGATCTCGACCCGGGTGTGCAACCGGGCCCGCGCCCCCCGCAGGTGCCGCATCAGGTCGACGATCCGGTGCAGCTCATCCGCCTCGAACGCGAGCATCCACTCGTAGTCGTTGAGGGAGAAGCAGGCGACGGTGTTGGCCCGCACGTCGGGGTACTCGCGGGCCATCTTCCCGTGCTCGGCGAGCAGCTCACGCCGCTGCCCCGGGTCCATCAGGTACCACTCGTAGGACCGGACGAACGGGTACACCGACACGTAGGCGCGGGGTTCCTCCTCGGCCAGGAACGCGGGCACGTGGCTCTTGTTGAACTCCGCGGGCCGGTGCAGCGCCATCGCCGACCAGACCGGCTCGCTGGCCCGGCCCAGGGCGGTCCGCCGGAACCGGGCGTACATCTCCTGAAGGTCATCGGCGGTTGGCGCGTGCCACCAGAACATGTAGTCGGCGTCGGCCCGCAGGCCCTGCAGGTCGTAGCAGCCACGGGTGACCACGTCCTTGCCCGCCGCCTGCTGGGTCAGCCCGGCGACCTCGTCGGCCAGCCCGTCGCGCCCGAGGCCCGCGACCGACCCGGCCGCTTCGAGCGCGCCCGAGCCGGTGATCCGGAACACGGACCACATGGTGTAGCGGATGAGCTCGTTCAGGTCCCGGGCGCGGAGCCTCCGCGGTTCCGGCTCCGGGGCCGGGTCGGCCGGGAGCACGGCGGCGCCAGCCATCTCGCCTGTGCTCGCCTCGGGGATGCCGCCTTCTGCCACGCCTTCAGTCGTTCCCATGGCTCCTATTCTCCGCCTTGCCCCGGTGTGCTGCCGGCCCGGAGCCCGGCCATCACCTGATCCACCGCGGCCCGCGCCGTGCCGATGCACGCGGGGATGCCGACCCCGGCGAATGCGGCGCCGCACGCCGCCAGGCCGGGCTGGGCCGCGAGGCTGGCCTGGATCCGGGCGACCCGGTCCAGGTGCCCGACCGTGTACTGGGGCAGGGCACCGCCCCACCGGGTGACCACCGCATCGGCCGGCGTGCCGCGGACCCCGGTCGCTGCGGCCAGGTCGGCCGCGGCGATCGCGGCCAGGTCCTCGTCATCGCGGTGCAGGATGGCCTCCTCTCCGATCCGGCCGACCGAGCAGCGGACGAACACCAGCCCGTCCGCGCGGTCGCGCAGGTGCGGCCACTTCATCGAGGAGAACGTGACCGCCTTCACGGGCCGCCCGTCCACCGCCGGGACCAGGTACCCGCTCCCGTCCGGAAGCTGCGGGAACGCCGTGTCCGGGTAGGCCAGGGTGACGATGGCCATGCTCGCGTAGCTGATCTCCCCGAGCGCCGTGGCCGCCCCCGCCGCCGCCGGTACCCCGCCGAGCAGCCTGCTGGCGGGCCGCCCGGGCAGGGCCAGGATGACCACGTCGGCCTCCAGGTACTCGGGGGCGTGGGCGGAGCCGATGGTCAGCCGCCAGCCTCGCGGCCCGCGCACGAGTTCGCGGACCATGGCCCTGATCCGCACCTCCGCGCCGGACGCCGCCGCCAGGGCCGGCGGCAGGGTGCCCAGACCGCCGCGCAGGGTGGTGAACACGGCCGGCCGTGTGGGCGGCGGGCTGGGGGCCTCCTGGCTGGCGGGCGCCGGGTTGGGAGGTGCCGGGTCAGGGGGCGGAGGTGGCAGCAGCGATGCGGCTGCGCAGGCCAGTGAGGCGTGGGTGCGGGACGCCTGGGCCAGGCCGGGCAGCGTCGCCTCGAACGACAATTCCTCGGACCGCCCCGCGTACACCCCGCCGAGCAGCGGGTCGACGAGCCGGTCCACGACGTCCTGGCCGAACCGGGCCGCCACGTAGCTGGCCACCGGCACGTCGCCATCCCGGGGGGTGGCCGGCAGATCCGGCTCGCGGGTGGCCCGGGCCAGCCCCTCGGCCGAGAGCAGCCCGGTCTGGCCCAGCTCCCCGGTATCCGCGGGCACGCCCATGAATTGCCGGGCGGGCAGCCGGTGCATCACCCCGCGGCTCCAGATCCGGGCCGCGGTCGTCCCCGGCGAAACCAGCTCGCCGTCCAGGCCGGCCGCCCGGACCAGGCCCGTGCCCTCGGGACGGCGGGCCAGCAGCGCCTCGGCTCCCACGTCCACGCCGCAGCCCGCGACCTCGGCCACGGACAGCTTGCCGCCGAGCTGCGGGGATCCCTCCAGCACGACGACCCGCACCGGCTCGTCACGAAGGAAGAACGCCGCGGCCAGCCCGGCGATCCCGGCCCCGATGATCGCGACGACCGGCCCCGCCTCAGACCGCCCCGCCTCAGACCGCTTCACCTGTTTACCTTAAGGGTGCGGCTGGGCCGTGCGGGTAGATCATCCCCAGGAGGACAGGTCAGGTGACGATCCAGTACGGCGGGCTGCTCGTGGTGGCGGTGGCCGCTTTCGTGGCACCGCTCATCGCCCGGCTGGTGCCTCGCCGCCTGGTGCCGGCCGTGGTGGTCGAAGTCCTGGTGGGGATCGTCGTCGGCCCGCAGGTGCTCGGCCTGGTCCGGGCCCAGGGCGCGGCCGAGGTGCTGTACCTGCTGGGCCTGGGCTTCCTGCTCTTCCTGGCCGGGCAGGACGTGCGGCCGGAGCGGTTCCGCGGGCCGACCTTCCGGCTGGCCGGGACCGCCTTCCTGGTGTCCGCGGCGCTGGCCGTCCCGGTCGCCTTCGGGCTGCACGCGATCGCCCCG
>Ga0187867_10000706_pt1 | contig 29425 bp, 28 predicted proteins | sample June2016WEW_13_1_FD_132976 | JGI IMG/M metagenome (GOLD analysis project Ga0187867, IMG submission 132976) | Peatland microbial communities from SPRUCE experiment site at the Marcell Experimental Forest, Minnesota, USA - June2016WEW_13_10 | ecosystem: Environmental > Terrestrial > Soil >... | reverse complement strand
GGTGGTGGATGCGCTCACCGGCTTGCACGCGCCTTTCGGGATTTTCGGCTGCCTGGGAAACCACGAAGCCTGGTCGGGTACCGAGGATTCCATCACGCGGATGTTTCAGCAGGTGGGTATCCGGATTTTGCGCCGGGAAAGCGTTCTAGTTTCCGCGCAGGGGGAGTCGTTCAACCTGATCGGAGTCGATTTTGAGACTCGGCGCCACATGGTGGCCGGCAGCGAGAGATTTGTGCGGACATACCTGGCGGGCGTCGAGAACCTGGTGGCGCCCGGCATGGTCAACATACTCATGAGTCACAACCCCGATACGTTCGATCGGGCGGCGGAGTTGGGCATCGACCTGAGCCTGGCGGGGCACACGCACGGTGGCCAGGTCGCGCTCGAATTCGTCAGTCCCGAAATTGCGCCGAGCCGGCTGGTAACGCCCTATGTGGCAGGCTGGTTCCAAAAGCCCGGCGGACGGCTCTACGTGAACCGCGGCATCGGCACTATCGGCGTGCCTATGCGCATCGGCGCGCCGCCGGAGATTACAGTTTACGAGTTGACATAGAACAGGCGTCACGGCTGCCTCCGGGCCTATCTTGCATCGACGGGGTTCTGTTTGAAATCGTGGCTGCCGCGGACGAAGGTGAGCTTCGAGGGCCGGGGAACGGGCGTGAAGAATTGCGGGCCAAGGGTGTTCGCGCCGGTTCGGCCGTGCGCAAGGACACAGGCGTACTCGGTTCCTTTGAAGACCCAGACGGGAACGAGATCTGTCTGTGGCAGTATGATCGATAGATGCATCGGCGCACGTTTCTGCAAATGGCCGCCGCCGCTCCCACGGCTCTGGCCGCCAAAGACCGGAAGATCCCAAAGTACCGCGTCGTCTCGCATTACCAGCCTGCCGCGCAGCCCGGCATGCCTGGGCCGTATCGCGGACAGGCCGCTTCCGTACACGCCGCAAAATGCATCGACGAGGCCACCGAAAAGCCGAACCCTGACGCTGTACGCGAGATGATGACGCGCGGCATGTGCGCGTTGACCGGCGACACCGACGTCCGCGATGCCTGGGCGCGCCTCGTTTCGCCCGCCGATATTGTGGGAATCAAGGTCAACTGCTCCGGCGCCCCGGGCATCATGTCGTCGCCCGTGGTGGTGGCGGAGATCGTGCGCAACCTGATGGCGGTCGGAGTCAAGCCCGCCGCGCTGTGGATCTATGAGCGCTTCCAGGACCAGCTTGACTCCGTCCATTACGGCCGCTACCTGCCGGAGGGCGTACACATCTGGGCGGCCGAGAACGAGCGCGGCTCCAGGGACTCGTACGACCCGGCCACGTATGTCGAAACGGAGTTGTTCGACGAGGACGATACGCGCTCCAACCTGATTCGCCTGGTGGGCAGCCGCTTCACGAAGATCGTCAATGTGCCGAACATGAAGGATCACGGCGCGGCCGGCGTCACAGGCTGCTTGAAGAACATCGCGTACGGCAACTTCTCCAACGTGGCGCGTTCGCACTCGGGCACCGAGACCCACACGTACTCTTTCATCGGGACGCTGGCGGCGGTCGAGCCGTTACGTTCGCGGACCGTGCTGCAGGTGATGGACGGACTCCGCGGGGTGTGGCACGGCGGACCTTTTTCGCCCAACCGCAAGTTCCGCTTTTATCCGAAGCGCATGCTATTCGGCACCGATCCGGTAGCGGTCGACAGGCTGCTGCTCGACATCATCGACGATAAGCGCAAAGCGGAAAACGCCATCTCCGTGTGGGACCGGTCTCCGAAACATCTGGGCACGGGCGGCGATCACGAAATAAATCCGGACGTATTCCAGTTCGTGCGCGAACCGGGGCACATCGAGTACGCCGCCGGCCTGGGGTTGGGCGTGTACGAACTCGACAAGATCAAAGTGGCGAGCGTCGAGGTCTGATGCCACTGGCATTTCTCGCCGTGTTGTTGCCTGGGCTGTATTGGGACCGGCCCGTCGACACGGCGGACGCCTTGCGAAAGGCCGGGATCGAGCGGCTGTATGTACCCGCCGGCCGGGAAATGCTTTGGCGCGAGTTGGGCTTTCCGGCCACCGCGTTCGATCGCGCGCACGCTGTGCAGGCGGCCGCGCCCACCGTCGAGTACCAAATGGACGTAGCCTCGGCCACACGCGTGCCCTGGGTGGATGCCAACGGGTGGCGATTCGAGCGGGAGCCGGGGCGATCGTTTTTCTACAATGCGTCACCGGATAGTGCGGCGTTGGCCGCCGCGGAAGCGTTCGCGTATGGAGTGGACGCGGCTATCCGCGCGGCGCCGGAGGACTTGGCGCCGTTTGGCCGCATGGTGAAGTTCCTGGGCCAGATCGGCCAGCCGGGACTTCCCGTGATGGCCAATATCGGCGTGATCGACGATGGTTCGGACGCTATGGCGGAGGTGCTGAATCTGTTGGCGCGCCACAATCTGCTGTTCCGTGTGACACCGGCCGTTGATCCCAAGTACGACTTGAATATCAGCAATGTTCCGGAGGCGGCCAATCCTTATGAGTTTGCGATGCAGGTGCGCCGGCACCTGACTGACGAAAAACGGCTGGTGCGGATCTATGGCAGCAATGTGGTATTGGTCCGGATGACCGGAGATGGGTCTGTAGCGCGCCTGCATTTGCTCAATTATGGGAAGGCGACAGTGAAGGGGTTGCGGGTTCGGGTGCTGGGTTCGTATAAGCAGGGGAAGCTAGCTGCGTTCGCGCATGACGGTGCTGCACTGGGGGACTACAACATGGTAGACGGGGCCACCGAGTTTACTATTCCGGAGTTGGGCGCTTATGCGGTGGTGGATTTGCGAGATTAGTTCAGGAGGGCGGCCTACGAGGTCGCCGCAGGCTGCGAGCCTGCCCCACGTATGGGACGACCACAGCATTTGCTTCAGCAGTGGGTTCGCCTACGAAGAGGACGCGGAAGGTCCGGGACTCCAGCATGCCGGGGAATTTTCCTTTACGCTCGCCAATCGTCAGGGTTTGGGCGGCGTTGTCCCAATGGATGGGGATCGTCGCGTACGCGCCCTTCTCGTAATCGTAATTATCGTTCTCGTCTTCGTAGAGCGTGAAGCTGCCGTCCGCGCCGGGATAGACGCGCAGTTCAATGGGATCGGCGGGCTTTTCGGCGGCATATTCGACAGCGGGTCCCATGGGAACAATGGACCCCGCGCGCACGTATAGGGGAAGGCTGTCGAGTGGCGCCGGCGCGTCGATGGATTGACCGCCGTCCACGGCACGCCCAGTCCAAAAGTCATACCACTTCGCTTTTGGCAGGTATAGGTGGCGGGTGGTGGCGCCAGGTTCGGTGACCGGATTTACCAGGATCGCCGGTCCATATAGAAACTGGTCGCCGATGTTCTGGGCGCGGACATCCCCGCGAAAATCCATCACCAATGGGCGCATGGGCGTGTAACTCTGGCTGGTGGTCATCCAGGCGACGGAATAGATATACGGCATCAGTTGGTAGCGCAGGCGGTCGAACTTAGTCACGATCGACTGAGCTTCCGATCCATAAGACCATAGCTCATTCTGATTAGTGGTACGGGTTCCGTGTACGCGAAAGATAGGACAGAACGTGCCGTACTGAAACCAACGCACGAATAACTCGCGGTAAGCCGGATCGTTGGGGTTGCCGATGAAGAAGCCGCCGATGTCGGTGGTCCAATAAGGAATGCCCGATAGCGAGAAGTTCAACCCGGCGGGTATCTGCCGTTTGTAGGTCTCGAAGTCGGAGAGAATATCGCCCGACCAAGCGGTCACCGCATTGCGTTGCGCGCCGGCGAAGGCGGAACGGGAGAGGATGAATACGCGCTTTCGATCGCTGGCCTGTCGCTGGCCGTCGTAAACCGCCGCGGTGGTCATCAATGGGAAGATGTTCGCATAACGCGCGCCGCTGCCGATCGAGAGTTTATTGTCCAACATGAGGTTCTCTTCGCGGCCCTCGGTTTCCGGCTCGGTGGTGTCGAGCCACCAGGCGTCCGCTCCAATTTGGAACAGCGCCTTATCCATCAGGTTCCAATAGTAGGCGCGCGCCTGCGGGTTGGTGGCGTCGTACACGGCCATGCCGGCGGGGTGATAGGCGCGCGTCTTGGTGCGATCGATGAAAAAGCCGCGTTTGTCCATGTCGGCGTAAGTGGCCGTCCCGGGATCGAAGTAGGGCCACACCGAGATCATCAGGTGGAAATTGTTGCGATGCAGGTCGTCTATCATGCCCTTGGCATCGGGGTAATTCTTATTGAATACGAACTCGCCCTTGGTAGTCCACCAGAACCAATCCTGTACGATGTTATCGACCGGAATGTGCAGCTCGCGGTACTTATGAGCGACATCGAGCAGCTCCTGTTGAGACTGATACTTGTTCTTGCATTGCCAGAAACCATAAGCCCACTTACCAAACATGGGCGCCGCGCCGGTAAGTTCGCGATATCCGGCGACGATCTTATCGAAGTCCGGGCCATAGAGGAAGTAGTAGTCGATGGTATCGGCTACTTCCGAGCTGATATACAACGAATGCACGAAACGGTTGTTGAAGCGGCATCGCGATGTGTTGTTCCAGAACAGGCCGTAGCCTTTGCTGGAGATCAGCAGCGGCACCGCGATGCTGGTATTGTCCTGCGAAACGTCGACCGATTCGCCGCGATAATTCCAGACGCCGGCCTGGTGCTGGCCCAGTCCGTAGAAAGCTTCCTCGGAGCCGTATATTGAGATATTGTCTTCCGCGTGGTAAGTATTCTCGCCATTGACAGTGGCGGGAGTCATGGTTTTGGGACCTTCGGTCACCAGCTTATTGCCGGATAGGTCGCTATAGGCAATGAGGCCGTCTCCGCGGGTGACAGCCACTTTCAATCGTGGTGTCACGAGGGCGATTTCGGCGGTGGTCGATTCCATCTTCCATTGCGGCGCAGGCCAGGCAGTTTTCGTGACGACGTAATCGGTCTGTTTGGGAAACGACGTGGTGGGCGAATAGAGGACGTGGATGATGGAGTCGGTTGCAACCTCGATCCGCATGACGCCCGACTGCATGGCCAGTTCCACTCCGTTGGGTTGCTCGTGAACGCCGATGACAGGGTTCAGCGGGGTCCACTGGGCGGGGAGGGCGGCGGCGAGCGCCAGCAGCGCCAGCGCGAAAAGCAGCGGTTTCCGCATAAACCGGATAGTATCAGAAGGTGGCGGAGCGAACGCAGACGGTTTCGGCGACGGAAGGCATCCGGCGGATGCTGTGCCCAAGGTGCAGGCAAGGCCGCATCTTTCGAGCGCCGGTCTATCGCTCCCCGCTGGCGACGTTGGACAATTGTCCGGTTTGCGGGCTGAGGTACGAACGCGAGCAGGGCTATTTTCTGGGCGCGATGTACGTGAGCTACGGATTGTCGATACCGCCGGTGCTGTTGCTGATCCTACTGATTTGGAAGCTGAGCGGTTGGCCGCTGGATTGGTCGATCGGGGCGGCCTTTGTGGCGTATGTGCCTTTCGCTCCGCTGGTGGCGCGTTTCGCGCGCGTCGTATGGATGTACGTGGATCAGTACTTCGATCCACGGTAATGCCTTTTCGCGCTTTTGTTGAAAACAAAGGATCAATTGGCTTCGTTTCGCAAAAAAAGCTTTGGGTTCGACCACCCGGGCCGTCGAAAAAGACCGATTTCTTGTTGCATTCCGTAACATGGCGTTGCATAGCGTCAAATGGTCTTCCCCGACAGCAAGGTAGACGCCGGCAATCGCCATTGTTCTCAGGTCAATTGGGAAGAGGGCGCTAAACGGCGCGGCGCCTGGGGGCGAATGAGCGCACGCGCCGAAACTGGGGGCGCGGAGAAGCGAACGGAATCTCGATAACCGGCGCCGCAGTCTTCACTTCGCGGGAGACGTCGGGCGAAACCGGGCGGCGGATGAGGCGGAGGGCCAGGATGCGTTCGATGTGGGCAATATCCGCACGCTCGCCGCGGGTAGCGAAGGTGGATGCCGTTCCGCCCGCGCCCGCGCGTCCGGTGCGGCCGACGCGGTGAATGAAGTCCTCCGGAACTTGCGGAAGATCGTAGTTCACCACGTGCGAGATGCCTTCCACGTGAATGCCGCGGGCGGCGATGTCGGTGGCCACCAGGACACGATAGTAGCCGTCCTGGAAGCCGCGCAGCGCCTGCGTGCGCTGATTTTGGCTGCGGTTGCCGTGGATGGTGGCGGCCTTCACGCCGTCGCGCGAGAGTTTCTTGGCGAGGCGGTCCGCGCCGTGCTTGGTGCGGGCGAAGATCAGGAACGAACCTTGCTCGTCGCGCAGCATCATTTGGAGCAGGCCCAGCTTACGGTCGGATTCGACCTCGTAGAGATGCAGATCGATGGTGTCGACGGGCTTGGTGGTGGAGCCGATCTCGATGCGCACGGCATTGCGGACGTGGGTTTCCACCAGATGTTTGACCGAGCTTTCGATGGTGGCCGAGAAAAACAGCGTCTGGCGAGCGGGCGGGATAGTGGCCATGATCCGCTTGATCGTGGGCAGGAAACCCATGTCGAGCATACGGTCGGCCTCATCCAGGACGAGGATGCGCACATTGCCGAGCGCGATCAAGCCGCGGCTGAGAAAATCGTAGAGCCGGCCGGGCGTGGCGATGAGGACTTGCGCGCCCTTGCGAATGGATGTCAGTTGCGGGTTTTCGCCGACGCCGCCGATTACGACAGCGGCGCGAACCGGAGAGCCGGCGGCCATTTTGACGAAGGTCTCGTGGATTTGGAGGGCGAGCTCGCGGGTGGGGCTGAGTATGACGGCCCGGATGCCGGCGCGCGATGGTTCTTTTGCGAGGATGTCGATGATGGGAAGGACAAACGCGAACGTTTTTCCGGTCCCGGTTTGCGCCGTGGCAACCACGTCGCGTCCGGCCAGCGCGGGCTCGATGGCCTGGGCCTGGACGGGGGTTGGCTCATTAAAGCCGTTCTTCGATAGATTGTTCTTCAGGAGAGCAGAGAGAGGTAATTCAGAGAAACTTTTCATTTGTGATTTTGTTTTTGCGGAGGAGAATCGACGAACCGGCTACCAAACGGAGGGAGAGGGGTTGTGGATCAACTTCCAGTAGTTTCGATTATAGCACATTGCCGGCAAAGCAACGGGGCTCGCCGTGAAGGGTCGACAACCCCGGCCTGTGCGCCCCCGCTTGTGGTCGTGGCTGGGGCGCTGGAATCCTTGTAGATAACCTTGGCCGGTATCCGCGTATCAATGGGCAATCGGGGCAATCGCCGGTCGCCGGCGGAAAACCATTGAAGACGGCGGTGTGCCGGGTTCCACCGGGGGTGGACCATCGGGATTCAGGTCGATATTGAACGTAGTGTACAGGGTATTGTAGTACGAGCCCGACACGACATTATCGGCCGTGACATAGGCCACGCCGCAATAAGCGTCATTGACAGTGTTGTTCTGTATGGTGTTGCCGGCAATGCCGGTGCCGGTATTCTCCCAGATGCCACAGCTTTGATTGGAAACGGGGTTGGCGTTAAAGACGGTGTTCCCTTGAATCAGGCTGTCGGTAACACCATACAGGTCCATGCCATCGAGCCCTTCGATGTTGTTGATTACATTGTTCGTGATCTTTGCCATCGTGAGGCCGTTCATAAAGATGCCGCTCTGGGCATTGCTGATGAAATTGCCGTTCACTACCGTGCCCGCTCCGACCGACCTGAGGGTGATGCCTTCGCTCCGCAGGTTGTAGCAATCCGGATAAATCGTCAGGGTTCCGCAAAGGCCTTCACTAATCATGTTGCCGCTGATCTGGCCGGCCGCGCCGTTGAGGAATACCCCAAATTGAAGAGTTCCGGAAGCCGGCCCAACGCCCGAAATGGAGTTGCCGGCGATGTCCACATTCACTACGGCCGACGAGATGCCAGAGCCTGGACCCAACACGTAGATGCCGTCCTGGGTGTAGTCGTGGATACTGCTCGCGGTAACGGATACGTTGAACGGCCCCGGCAGGCTTCCATCGTTCTCGACCAGGACTCCAAAGCCGTTTCCAAACAGTCCGGAACAGGTGGATACGTCCTGCAACTCGGCGCCGGAGATGGCGTCGTTCTCCACCGCGCCGGAGGAGTTGAAGTAGAGGATCGTCGAGAGGGCGGGGCTGCAGCCGCTGACCGTGTTGTAGCTGGCGTCAACCGCCAGGTTCTTGATGGCAACATTGCTGGTGTTCGTCACGGTAATGACCGATACGTAGCCATTCACCGCATTTAGCGTGGTGGGCTGAATCAGGGTGCGATTGACGCTATTTGCGCTGGCGCCTATCAGGGTTAGCGGAATCGTTATGACCAGTTGTTCGGGGTAGAGCGCGGGGCAAATGGCGACCACGTCCCCCGCGGAGGCAGCGGCGATAGCTGCCCCAATGGTGTTGTACTGGGCGTGCGCACAGGTTTCCTCCCCGCCGGACGTGTTGGGTTGTCCGACCGTCAATGTCTTGGCTTGGCCAGCCGTCGCGATTATCCCAAAAGACAGCAGTGCCAGACCGGCGTATTTTAAAAGCTTTCTCAGCATCTTAGTTTTCCCTTTCTTTCTTAAAACCAGAATCTCGTTTTGGCTTCTTCCGCGCCGCGCCTCTGGCGGCATGGGTGCGATTATGCGGTCTTACCGGCGCCAGAGAAATGCGCGGCGGGTGATCTGCGGGTGATCTGTGGGTAAGCGCGCAAATATCTGACAACAGGTGGCTTGCTGCCGTGCGACGGCCGTGGTAGACTCGGCAGGATCACCAACCGTGGCTGATTTAACCTCTCAGCGGGCGCGCCTATTCCGTTTTGGGCCCTTCGAACTGGACGTGCGCGCCGGAGAGTTGCGCAAGCACAGTATCCGCCTCCGCCTGCGCGAACAGCCGCTCCGGATCCTGCTCCTATTGCTGGAACACCCGGGAGAGATTGTAGTGCGCGGCGAGATTCGCAGTCAGCTTTGGCCTAACGAAACCGTGGTGGAATTCGATCATGGGATCAATGCCGCTATCAAGAAGCTGCGCGATGCGCTGGGGGAATCGGCCGAGAAGCCGCGCTACATCGAAACCGTGGCCCGCCGCGGCTACCGGTTTCTAGGAGAAGTCGCGGTAGTCGAGGCGCCTACCGCGGAACCGTACGCACCCGAGCCGTCCGGCCCGGCGGTCCCGGAAATTGGGACGGACGATCTGGAGGGCAAGCCCATTTCCCACTACCTGGTGCTCGACAAAGTAGGCAGCGGCGGCATGGGTGTAGTTTTCCGGGCTAAAGACCTCAAGCTGAAGCGCAACGTAGCACTCAAGTTCCTGCCCGAGGAATACAACCAACATCCACAGCCTCTGGAACGATTTCAGCGAGAGGCCCGCGCCGCGGCAGCGTTGAATCATCCCAACATCTGCACGATTTATGAAATCGGCGAGCATCAAAACCAGCCCTTCATCGCCATGGAGTTCCTAGAGGGGCAGACGCTGAAAGACCTGCTGGCCGAGAGGCCGCTGCAGCTTGAAGAACTGCTCGATTTGGCGAGCGAGATCGCCGGCGCGCTCGGTGCCGCACACCAGAGAGGCATCGTCCATCGCGACATCAAGCCGGCCAATCTGTTTGTCACCCAGCGGGGGCACGCGAAAATCCTGGACTTCGGCTTGGCAAAACTGGTGTCCGAACACTCGCTGAACATAATCCACGAGACCGCGGCAGAAGCGACGGCGGCTTCGGCGGCCGCCGGACAGCAGACAATTCACAGCTCCCCGGTGGGCACTGTGGCGTATATGTCGCCGGAGCAGGTACGAGGCGAGGATGTGGACGCGCGCTCGGACATTTTCAGCCTGGGAGTAGTGCTTTATGAAATGGCAGGCGGCAGGCAGGCCTTTGGCGGCAGATCGCCGGTCGAGACGATGAGCGCCATCCTCGGGGACGACCCGCCCGCATTGCCGCCCTCCGTGCCGCCGGCTCTCAACCAAATGGTGTGCCGCTGCCTGGAGAAGGACCCGGCACGCCGCTTCCAATCCGCCGCCGATCTCTCTGTCGCCATGGCATCCCTGGCGTTACCACCCCTATCGCCGCCCGCGCGGGCGGAGCGGCCCAGCGGCCGGGAGTGGTGGAAATGGGCAGCGCTGCTGGCAGCATTTCTCGCTGCCTGCGCGCTTTACTGGTTGGGAGTGCGGCCGCGCATGGCGCCCGCGCCGCCGGAGACTACCCTCCGCCGTCTGACGAACAACCCGGGTCTCACCACGGATGCCGCCATTTCTACCGATGGCAAGCTCCTGGCATACGTGAGGGATCGCAATATCTGGGTTCAGCAGGTCGACGGCAGGGGTTTGATTCGGATCACAGACGACCCCGCAGCCGACAACGATCCGGAGTTTTCGCCGGACGGAATGCAGATTGCTTTTCGCTCTGAGCGCGCGGGTGGAGGCATCTATGTTGCGCCCGTTCTCGGCGGCGAAGCCCGGCTGTTAGTGCCGCAGGGCCGCCGTCCGCGGTTTTCGCCGGACGGCCGCCGGATCATGTACTGGATTCCGAAGGACACCGCAGATCCATACGGCGAGCGGCTCTTCGTGCAGCCACTGCCGGGCGGCGCGCCTACGCAAGTCGGCGCCAACTGCGGTGTGGTGGCAAGGACGGCGGTTTGGTCGCCGGACGGGAAGCGGATTCTGTTTGTGGGCGAGTGTGACCGCAATGGGCCAGCGGCCTGGGTTTCCAGCTTCGACGGAAAGGACTTGAAGCCCAATCACGATCTTTATGCGCTATGGCATATCCGGTCCCGGCCCTTGATCGATCAGTGGATCGCCGATCCTCCACGCCTGCTGATGCCACTGAGTGTTGCCGACGCGACGTACATTACCGCCGTACCGATTTCCACCGACGCGACCCGGGTCATCGGAACGCCACAGAGACTGACGTCCCTAACCGAGAACGTGACTCGCGTATCCGCTGCATTAAACGGCCGCATGGCGCTCTCCGTCTCCGCAAAAACGGCGCAAATCTGGGACCTCCCGATCGATAAAAAAGGCCGGGCCACTAGTGAGCCGAAACAGATCACTTACGGTTCCGCCGTCGAGGGAGCGCCTGCATTGTCGAGGGACGGCCAGAAGTTAGCGTTCACTTCGATGCGGGTCAATGGCAGGCTCGTCTACAAGGATCTCGCAACTGGCCGGGTAAGGGAGCTTTCGACGGATGCATACGACTACACCAACCCGATTTTCAATCCGGACGGCAGCGGGATCATGTGCTCGCAGCGCCCAGATCCGAGAGATCAGCACGTTTTGATGTACTACGTGCCGCTCTCCGGCGGCCTGTCAAGGAAGATCTGGGATGCGTCGTACTGGTCTGCGCAGTGGGACTGGTCCCCCGACGGCAAGACTGTGCTGTTCTTCACGTCCGGCGATCCCCACAAGCTGCGTTTCGGGGTGGTACGGCAACTGGATCTCGACTCGCGGACGGCAACCACGCTCCTCGACGATCCGGATTTCGACGCCTGGCAAGCGCACTTCTCCCATGACGGGCGCTGGGTGACGTTCAGTGCAACGAAGGATTTCAAGTCCCCGCGCATATATGTCGTGCCGTTCCGCAAGGCGCTCCTGCCCCGGAGCGAGTGGATTGCCATCACCGGCGGCGGCTCGGACGACAAGCCGCGCTTTTCCTTTGACGACAAGGTGATCTTCTTCCGGTCTGACCGGGACGGCTCTCGCCGCCTCTGGGCGCAAAGGCTCAGCGGGGACATGCGGCCGGATGGCGCACCCTTCGCAGTGTATCCATTGGGGCAGGGCAATCGTGGCCCCATCGTATCCGATGACGAGATCGGGGTGGGCCCGCAACGCATCGTATTCACTCAAGTCGAGGCGGTCAGCAACATCTGGCTGCTCGAACCAGCGACGATGGGAGAGCGATAGGATGCAGCCTTAGGTCGGGCGACAGGCCGGGGGGCTGTCCCGGTAACGAGGCCTTCAGGCCTTTGGTAGGGTGAGGGAATCGGCAAAAGCCGGGATGCGCCTCGATCGGCTCGCTGGGCACAGGCTGAAGCCCATGCCACCAGCCGGGCTAGCCCCGCGCCGGGGCGAGCTACGCTCGCCTGCGCCGGCAAGAGTGCCAGCGCGGCAGGCAAAGTGCCTGCGCCACGCACTACTTCAAAATTTCGATGCTTCCGTTGTTGTTGGTCAGGCGCATGGGACAGCCGCCGCCGCCGATGTTGCCGTTTAGCGAGTCGGAGCCGAGGTCGCCGGAGACGGTCATGGGGAAGTCGGAATGGATCTTGCCGAAAGACGTCTTGGCCGCGACCGCGTAGCTGGCGTTGTTGGGGACGCGTACGCGCACGGGCGAGAAGCTGGTGTGAATGCCTACCGGCTTGCATGCCTGACCCTGGAGCGACACTTCGACGCCGCCGTTCTGGTTATCCACATCCACCGCGCCGGCCACGCCGTCGAGCAGCACGGCTCCGAAGCTGGTCTTGACATTGGCGTTATTGCGAAGGGCGGAGGCTTTGACGGCGCCGTTGTTATCCTCCACGGTTAGCGGCCCGCCCACCCGGTCCGCGGTCACCAGGCCGAAGCTGGTTTTGAGCGAGGCTTCTTCGCCCACATCGGCCACCGTGATGGGGCTGTTGCCGCCGACGATCCGAATTCCTTTGTGCACCTCACTGATATCGACCTTGCCGAAGGAGTTCTCGATGGTGGCGGATTCGCCGACTTTGCGGCCAATCACGGCGGAATTTGCCGCGCGCACCGACAGGACCTTGCCGATATCGCCGAAGCGCACGGCTCCGAAGCTGGTATTCAGCTCGGCCGACCCGGTGACGTTATTGGCCTCCACATCGCCGTTGCCATTGCCGACGACCAGGTTCCCCTTTACGCCGGTAACGGTCACTTTTCCGAACGAATTGGTGATGCGGACATCGCCGCCCGCGTCGGTAACCTGCACTGCGCCGTTGCCGTTCACGATGGTGCCGCCGCGTCCCGGATTACTGATGGTGACGTTGGCAAAGCGGTCTTTCACGTTCACGATTCCGGTGACGCCGGAGACATCCACCCCGCCGTTACTGTTACGAATGTCCACGTCGCCGGCGTTGCCGGTCACTTCGATGGCGGCAAACTGGTTCTCCAGATGCTGGGCGCCGCGCCCATTGCGGAAGGTCAGCTTGCCATGTGCGTTGATGACATCCGCGTTGGCCTTCAAGTCCTCAATGCCGACGCTGCCGAAACTGTTGTGCAACTCGAGTGGCGCGGTTTCCGGCATGGTGACATCCAGGTTGACCGAGTAAGAAAGGTAGGAGAGACCGTGGAAACCGAAGAAGCCGTCGTGCTCCTCTTTGGGATATTCGGTGCGAATGACGAGCGCCGAGCCGGCCGTCGCGACCTCGACTTGAATCTGCTCCGCGAGGCGCTTGGCATCGGCCGGATTGGAGGCGGAAACGCGGATGGAGGCGCGCACCACCACGTCGCGGCCGGCGTGGGTGCGGAGGTTGACGTTGCCCATGCGATGTTCCACGCGCACGCTTTGGCCGTTGGCCAGGGTCGCGGTCTTGTCGATATTGCGCGAGTATTCGTCCCGCGCGAACGCCTGCCCCGCCAACGTCATTACCAGCGGCATCACCAGCGCGGGGGCCAGGGGGAACACGATATTATTCCGCACGTTGCAAAATCTCCTTCAAAGTGTCTTGTTTATCGCGGTACAGATCCGCCAGGTCGGCTTGTAGCTGCGCATTGAAGCGGTTATGACTCACGGTCGACCGCACGTTGGCGATTTCGGAATCGAGCATCAGCAGCTTCTCGCGCGCGGCGATGGCCACCGGGTTTTCCGCGGCGCTCAGCTTGACCTCGGCCAGGCGCGTGAGCTTATCGATGGAGGCGCGGTAGGCCGCCTCGGTTTTCTCCACTTCTTTCAACGTCTGGTCGGTTAGGAAGTCGCTATCCTGCGCGACGGCGGGCGCTGGCGCGGGGCGCGAATACGTGATCAGAAAAATTGAAAACCCGATCGCCAGGAGCGCGGCTATGCCGGCCATGATGCGCCAGTCGAAGCGTCCACCCAAGCGTCTACCCAAGCCGTGCGGTTTGGCCGCCTTCTGTTGCGCCGCCAGAGTCTGGCGGATTTTGGGCCATAGCTCGGGCGTCTCCCAATCTTCGCGGAGACCGGGCGCGACGGCCGACATTTCGCTCCAGAGCCACAGTTCGCGGCGGCAAGCGTCGCAAACCTTGGCGTGCTCGCGCGCGTCGGGCAACAGCTCCGGGATAGCCAGGGCGCGCTCCAGATCTTTGCAATCGAACGTCATGCGCGACTCTCCGTCAGTAGCCGCTTCAACTCCCGTTTGGCCTCAAACAGCCATTTCTTGGAGGTGCCTTCCGGAATTTCCAAAATGGCGGCCACTTCGGAATGGCGGAAGCCCTCGACTTCGAACAGCCAGAACACCATCCGGTACTGCGGTTGGATGCGCGCGAGCGCGTGCCGGATGGCCACCTGAACGGGCACGTTGACCGGCATGGCCGGCGGCTCGGCGGCGAGGGGCGCTTCGGCCTGCCGTTTGCGCTTGCGGCCGGTGTCGTAACAGCAATTCAGCAGGATGCGATAGATCCAGGGCGCCAGGCCGGAATCGAATTGGATGGCGCCCGCGGCGCGGTATATTTTCAAAAACGCCTCCTGCACGGCGTCCTCGGCGTCGGCGCGATCCGCAAGCAAATGAAACGCAATACTCTTCATGCGCCCGGCATGGGAGGCATAGATTTCCTCGAACGCGGAGAGATCCCCGCGTTTGGATGCCTGAATCAGGTCGGCGTCGCTGCGCGCGGTCAGCCGGCCGGCGGCCATTGCCAGGGGCATTCTGTTTGTTATAACGCTGGAGGGGGGTGGAACGTTCTAAAGAATTTTGGCCGAAGTCGGTAGCGGTGGGAAAGAGTCCCTCGAAAAGCCTCAGGTAAGCCTTGTAGAGCGGCGAGAAAGGCGCTGAGGGTTTCCGAGGCGGGTAGGTTGTCGTGCGGCAGGACGAAGAGTTGCAGGTCATTGTGGCCTGATTCTCTTAGGATGTTTGCGGCGACCTCCGAGACCACGATGTCAGTCACGGAGTTTCGGGAAGGGGCCAGAACAACACGAATCGGTTTCTGACTGGCAAGCCGAGGCGCGCACTCGAGCGCTTCTACTACTTTGAGCGTTCCATCGAAGGACTCCTGGTTTACCGCGAACATGCACACCACGGTGTCGGCGAGCATAGTGGTGGCAAGGCTACCGAGTTCTGTCACGCCAGTACGAGCGTCGATGAGCAAATAGTCCGGCTTCAACTCATCCGCGATCCGCGCCCGGAGGTCGAGCAGGGCCATCAAGCCCTGACCGCTCGGATCGCCCAGCCGAAGCCTCTCGCCGAGTTGCTTGAGGGCTGCCCAATAGATTTTGTGCGGCGCGGGACCGGCCGGCATCAACCAGACCCAACCGCGAATGTCCACGGGCCGCGGCGGGACGAGCATCTGGTCTATCAGCCGGGGCGGCGATGCGGCACCCTCCGCTGTTGCTATCAGATATGGAACCGTACCGCCGGTAAAAGTGGGCGGATCGGAAATTTGGTCGAAGCCAAACTTGTAATGCAGCCCAGGCGCTTCAAAATCGAAATCGAGGGCAACAACCCCTTTGCCGAGTTTGGCCAAGAACCGCGCGGCGTGTGCGAGAAGAAGGGAACGGCCCACGCCGCCCTTGTAGGAGTAAAAGGCAACCGTTTCCACGGTGCTCAGGCCGCCAGACCGAAGGGGCCAGTCTCGCTAAATCGACGCGCGAGTTCTCTCGCCTCACGGGGAGTATGGTGCTCTGCCGCGTGTTGAAAACGGCTGGATATGGCTTGATCGGCCTCGTCCAGGATTTCATGCAAGCCGGCCTTGAGGGACGCGGGGGCGGACTCGTCCGCGAGGTAGGCGTCAGTCAGCGCCTGCGCGCGATCGTAGTCGCCGGCCTTCAGGGCCGCATCGACCGCACCGCGCCGCGCGATACGTCCTTGGGCTTCCGACAGTGGAAAGGCCTGCGCCAATTGCTCCTCAATCTTGGAAACTTCTTTCCACGCGGATGACGCAGGGCGTATGCCGAGTGCTTCGAGTTCCTCAGCCCGCCAGATCGCCTCAGTCACAAGCGTATTCAGGATGTCGGTTTCCACGTTATTGTCTTTCGATAGAGCGAAGGGCGGCGGCAGGTTCCTCGAAGCCTATGACGCTGGCCCACCGCTGGTCGATGGGTTCTTGGCGACTTGTTTCAGCTTCTCGGAAAGCCGAGCAGCGATGTTACCTCTGTCGACCCCACTAACCTCGAGAGCAATTTCATTTCCCTGCGCATCTTCAAGAAGCCAGTCCGCGCATGCTGATCGATCTTGCTCATGTCGACCTGGGGCCATGATAAGGAGCCGCTGCTAAGGATCTGTTCCAGGTCCAAGGAAATGCCTACACCCGGCGTATGGCCGTTCCTCTCCAGCGCCATCGCAGCCTGCCCTACCATGGACAGAACAAGGTCGGTAGGCAGTTTCGTGTGCATCTCTCGCAACTGGTTCAGATCGATGTTCACACTCAATTCTAGCTGAGTCCAAATGCATGGAGCAAGGCGGCCTACGAGGCCGCCGCAGGCTGCGAGCCTGCCCCACGGTCAGAGGGAGGCGATGAACCAGGCGCGGAAATCGTCGAGCGCGGCTTGCGTTTCGGGCGCCAACGGCACGGGGGGCGGTCCGGTCTTGATGCCGCGCGCGGCCAGCGCGGCCTTGATCGCCACAGGTGTGGGGAAGCGATCGATGCGTTCCAGAAACTCATGGAGGCGCGCGTCCAGCCGTTCGGCTTCGGCGTCGTCGTGCCGGGCGATGGCCCGGTCGAGCGCCAGCAGCAATTCGGGCGCGGCGCAAGCCACGCCCGAAACTACGCCGTCAGCGCCTTCCCGGCGGGCGCGCGCGAAAATGGCATCGTGCCCCACCAGCAAGGTGAAAGGATGCTCCTGTTTGTATCGGCACAGGGTCTGGAAATTGTCCCAATCGCCGCTCGAATCCTTGATGCCGGCGAAGCGTCCGGTGGAAAGCAACTCGACCGCGGTTTCGCTGGAGATCCCGCTGGAGAACGCCGGAATATTGTAAAGATAGACGGGCGCGCCGCGGTTCATCTCCGCGAATCGCAGGTAGAACTCGCGGATCTCCGGTTGGCGGTAACGGAAGAAATAGGGCGGCATCAGCAGCAGGCCGGCCGCGCCCGCCGCGCTGGCTTCGCGTCCCAAGGCCAGCGCGCCATCCAGCGTGGAATGTGAGACGCCCGCCAGCACCGGGACGCGGCTGCGCTTCACCGCCAGATAGACCAGGCGCACGCGGTCGTCGGAATTCAGATTGACGAACTCGCCTGTGGAGCCGAGCAAGGCGATCCCCTGCACGCCCGCCTTGCACAGAAAGTCGATCAGTTCGAGCGTGGCGCCGATATCGGGTTCGTCGCCCCGTTTGCCGTGAGGGGTGACTGCGGCGGCGATCACGCCGGAAAAGGGCTGCATCATGTGCGGATTGCTGCAAGCCGCCTCAAAGGCGGCTGCGGGCAAGATTGCCCGCCCTCCAATCAATCTATCATATGCGCGTTTCCGGCCGGCCGCGCGTCATATTCGAGAAAAGGCAGATATGCGCACGTTACTGGTGGCCGCACTCAGTTGCTGGGCAGGGCACGCGGACGCCGCCGTCATACGAGGCGTGGTGCTGGATCATGCGACGAGCCGCCCGCTGGCGCGTGCGCTGGTGACTCTGCGGCCGGTGGACGGCGTGGGCGGCAAGACGCAGACGATGCGCGCCGACCGCACCGGACAGTTCGCGTTTTCCGTGCGGGCCGGGATGTACCTGCTGGGCGCCACCCGCGACGGCTTTGCGCCCTTCCAGTACGGGCAGCGGGAGTGGAAATCGGCGGGTAGGCCCATGGCGGTGGAAGAGGACGGATCGTTATATCTGGATATCCGGCTGCGCAGGCTCGGCGCGATTTCGGGGACGGTGCTGGACGAGAACGAAGTCGGCATTCCCTCGCAAAAGGTGATCGCCTATCCCGCCAGGCAGCCGCTCCAGATCGCGGCGACAGCCACTACCGACGACCGCGGCATCTATCGCATACACGGCCTCGAACCAGGCACTTACTATGTGCGCGCGGGGGCCAAAGAGCTGGAGGACGGGTCGGGGCTGCTGCCGACTTTCCATAAGGAGACGATGGCGGTGGACCAGTCGGTGACGGTGGATGTGGATCTCGATCAGCAGGCCGACGACATCGACGTTCGCCCGCTTCCGGGCAAGCTGGCTCGGGTGCATGGCAAGGTCCTGGTGAGTCCGCCAGTGCCGGTAGCGTTAACCCTGATCTCGGACGTGGGGCGCGTGCAGACCAAGACCGCGGGCGAGTTCGACTTCGAACAGCTCGCGCCCGGTAATTATCAACTGATCGCGGAGGGCGACGATCCCTATCGGCGCGGCAAGGTGGCGGCTTACCAGGAGATCTCGGTGGATCGCGACGCGGAATTGCAAGTGCCGGTCACCTCCTGGCGCGAAACGGAGTTTCGCATGGAGGATGGGAAGGGCAAATCCGTCGACCCGGCCAACGCACGGATCACCGCGCGCCGCAAGGATGCGGATGGCGGCGGACGGCCCGAGGTGCTGAAGTTGGTGGACGGCCGCGCGCCGCTGGGGCCGGGACGCTGGGAGATGTCCGTGGTTCTGCCGGCGGGTTACTATCCGGTCGAACTCACCGGCAGCTACGGCGCGCCCGATGCGCAATCCGGCCGCGCGGACGGGTGGAACGAAGTATACCTGCGCGGCTCCGATACCATCGTAATCAAGCTCTCGCCGGACCCCGCGTCGATTCATGGCCTGGTGGGCGGCCCGGGTCACGACCCGTCGCCGGGCGCGCCGGTTTATCTGGAGGCGGTCGATGAACGGACGCAGAAACGGTGGGGAGAACTGCGCACTACCCGCAGCGACGTACACGGGCAGTATCGGTTCAACGGCCTCGCACCTGGGCTGTATCGGATCGTGAGCACGTTCGAATACGAGAAGCCGGATTCGGAGAGCATGCAAGCGGCGGGGGCGCGGTTGGTGACACTGTCGAAAGCCACGGACACGCCGCAGGATTTGGATTTATACGCACCCTGACGGGGCGGGACAGGCCGGGAGGCAAGAAGCCGGGAGGCCTGTCCTACTGATCAACGAGAGTATCCTTTCTGGGATCGTTTTTGGGGGTAAAGATGGTGTGGAAGATATCCTTGAGTTTCAGCATGGCCGGCTCGGCGAACATCCCGATGAGCCCGGCGAAACCCGGAGTCTTGAGGCAATCGGCGCCCGAGAGGGAGGGACCGCTGGTCCCCATGCCGCTGCGGACTACCAGGTAGACGACTTGCGCGACGGCTGCTCCGAGCACGGGGCGTAGCACGTACCACCACGTCCAGCTCGATTTGAACTGACGGTTTCCTGCAAAGATGGCGAAGGACGATGCGCCGTGGATCAAACCGCCGAGCGCGCCGGCCAGTGCGATGAGCGCAATCAGGCTCACCGTGCTGGCTGTGCCGTCTTCCTGGCAGGCCTTGGCTGGGGATTTAGGCAGCAGGGTTAGGTAAGCTCCGGCGGGCCGGGGAGGGCCTCCAGGAATACGAATGTTGGCCATGATGACGATGGTGGTGGCACGCTTGATTTCGCCGGACTGGACCGTGTAAGTTCCGTCCGAGATCTTGCCGATGGGCGGCGGCAGCCACTCGGGCACGATGGTGGCGGGATCAATGGTGCGCAGTTTATCCGGAGCGACGGTGATGACGGGATTGAAAGCGACATGCGCGCCCCTGCCCTGATCGAAGACGACGGTCTGTTGCGGTTCCAGGATTATGCCGATATCCGGCGACCAGATCAGGCTGGCGCTGGCCGTCTGCTTCGGATCGGCGAGGGCAGTGGCGGCGATATTGATGGCAGGACTGGCGGGCATCGCCGCCGGAGCATGGTACAGGCCGCTGGAGTTCAAATCTCCCTGCCAGGCGACGGGCGCAGAGGCGGTGAACCGGACTGTCTGAGACGCGGTGACGGTGGCCAGGGGCGGGCTGATGAGGAGCTCCGGAGGTCTGCAATTGGGGCAGACCGCGTCCCATTTCCAAAGGAGGATGGCCAGCAGCATAGAGGCCCAGACGATCCAATAGACACCCAGCAGGTGAAGCCAGAACCAGCCCGGATCGAGCGCGACCGTGGCGGATTGGAACTGGGTTCCGTCGTGTGCGGCGATAGCGACTTGGGCATGGCGGGGTATCAGGATGGGCGCGGTGTAGACGCCATGGCAATCGATGCGCCCGCTATGGGGCTGGACGGACCAGGTGATGGGTCCCGTAGCTCCGGATGCCTGAAAGACCTGAGCTTCCCGGGCGCGGAGGGAGATGTGCGCGGGCGTGATTTGCAGCGGCATAGACCTCCGCCTTGATGGTAGAGTGCCGGTGTAGGGGAAACGGGATGCGAGTGCGGGTCGTGGGTTAGTAGATCATTTAGTTTGTGGGTGATACCGGGGCCTGGTTTATTTTCTCAACGTGTGATCGAGCGAAGCTAACCCCGGAGCCGGCTAAAAAGCCGGCTGCGGGCAGTATTGCCCGCCCTCCTAGGCGAGCGAGACCTTTTCGCGCGTACGGCAGGATCGATAGATGGCGTCCACAATCTCGAGCGCCTGATACCCGTCCTCGCCCGATACCAGCGGCTCGCGGCCGGTGCGGATGGCCTCGCCGAAATCTAGAAACTGGCGCTCGAAGGGCTCCAGCGAAATCGCCATGGGATCGGACGATCCCGAGGCGGCATCCTGCGCCAGCGGCGGTGGCTCGCCCGCATCGTCTTTCACATCCCAGGCGGTCAGCTTGTCGCCGGAAATGATGGCCGTGCCTTTCGTGCCGTGGAATTCGGTGCGCTCCGTATATCCGGGCCAGAAGGCGGTAGCGGCCTGGATCACGCCAGTAGCGCCCGAGGCGTAATGCACCACCGCGTTCACCACATCCTCCGATTCGATCTTATGCAGCGCGCCAAGCTGCCAGACGGCATATAGCTCGCTCACCGGGCCGGCCAGCCAGCGGAGAATATCGACCTGGTGAATCGCCTGGTTGATCAGCGCGCCGCCGCCTTCGGTCCGCCAACTGCCCTTGATCGCCCGCGCGTAGTATTCCGCCGACCGGTACCACTTCACGTAACAATCGCATTCCAGCAGCTTGCCCAGGCGTCCGGCGGCGATGGCCCGCTGCAGGAACCGGCTGGAATGGTCGAAGCGGTGTTGGCTGACCACCCCCAACCGGATGCCCGCGCGGCGCGCCGTATCCACCATCTCGCGCGCGGTCTCCAGGTTGGTGGCGATGGGCTTCTGCACCTGGATATGCTTGCCCGCTTGCGCGCAGATCTCCAGGGCTTGCATGCGGAAATCGGGAAAGGTGCAGACGTCCACGTAGTCCACTCGCGGGTGCCGGCACACTGCTTCATACGACTCCACGAATTCGGCGCCGTGTTGCCGGGCGAACCGCCGCCCGGCCTCCGCGTGGATGTCCGTGCAAACGGTCAATTCATAACCGATGTTCCGATAAGCCTCCGCGTGCTTGTGCGAAATGGCGCCCGTGCCGATCATGCCGACTCTCATACCGATCTTCTCCCGCAGGCCATTGTACCCATATACAATGAGGGATCGTCATGTTTGATGCTTTGTGGCGCGGCCAGCCAGGGCGCGCGGTTCAATGCGGAGGTGCGGCCGCGCTCCTCGTGCTTTTGTGCGCGCCGGCATGCAATAAAGCGGCGCCCGCCAACGTAGCCGCCACGGTGAACAACCGCGCGATCTCGTATACCGAGCTGGAGCGGACCTATCAGCAGTCGCAGCTCTCCACACCCGGCCAATCCGAGGAGCAGACCATGGCGCAGAAACTGGAAGTGCTGCGCGGCCTGATCGATAGCGAGATCATGCTGCAGCGCGCCGAGAAACAAGGTTTGCTGGCGGGCGATGCGGACGTGGATGCGAAGCTGACCGAATTGAAGGCGCCCTGGACCAAAGAACAGTTCGAACAGCAGTTGCGCGACAACAAGATGACGCTGGACGATCTGAAGTCCAAGATACGCCGCGAGCTGAGCATTCAGAAGCTCATCAACAAGGACATCACGTCGCACATCGTCATCACCGACGCGGATGTCACGGCGTTCTACAAAGCCAACAAGGCCACCTTCAATCTGGCCGAGGCGCGCGTACACATGGCGCAGATTCTGGTGACGCCCAATCCGGAACCCAGCGCGGGCAACCTGAAAAACAGCAAGGCGCAAAACGAAGCGGAGGCCAGTCGCAAGATCCGCGAAATCCAGGAGCGCCTGCAGCGCGGCGAGGAATTCGGACTGGTGGCCCATAGCTACTCCGAAGATCCCAACTCGGCGCCCAATGGCGGCGATTTGGGATTCATCACCGAATCCGCGCTGGAAAAAGCCAATGTGGAGCTGCGCAAGATGGTGATGTCGCTGGCTCCCGGCGCGATCAGTCCCATCATCAAGACGCAGGAGGGCTACCGCATTTTCAAGATCATCGCCAAGGAATCGGCCGGACAGCGTGAATTGAACGATCCGCGCGTGCAGCAGAGCATTCGCGAGACGCTTCTGAACCGCAAGGATCAGTTGCTGAAGAACGCCTATTACGAGGTGGCGCGCAACGAGGCCAAGGTGGTGAACTACCTGGCGCGGAGCGTGGCGGAGAGCGCCGGGAAGCCGGGCAAGTGACGTGGCGCACGCACTCGTGCGTGCCGCGTCCCCACTCTTGGGGACGCCTGCTTATGCGCCTAATGCTGGATTGGCGCCGGCTTCCACCGCCGGGTCTAACACCGCGGCAGCGTTACGCAATGCCGCTAACGTACCGGGAGAAGAGTATCCTCCAGGCTCCAAGTGCCCTCTGATGCGCCGGACGAAACGAATGTGGTTTTGATGTCGGATGGATGCGCACGCACATCCGAGAGTGCGCGCGCGTTGGTCAGCAGATGCGTGGCTGCCGCCGGTTGCTAGGCATCCTGGACGGGTTGCGCGTTGGTGACCAGTTCCAAGGGATCGTTGGGGATGGAAGGCTAGAACTGCGCTATGAGTGCAGCTTGCGTCAAGAGAGATTCCGCGGGCGGCCTTGCGAGGCCGCCGCAGGCTACGAGCCTGCCCCACTACTTCCCCGCAATGCGGAAATCGTCGAAGTAGGTGATGCCGCCGGATTTGGTCCACAGGCCCACCTTGCCGGGCTGGCGGAAAGTGGAATCCAGCACTTCGAACAAGCGCCGGTGATTGAAATAGACGCTGAATAGCGGACCCCGGAACTGCACTTTGAGGACGCTCCACTGATTGAAGGGCACCGGATGTTTCACGCCGAAACTGGTGGGCGCGCCTCGCGACGCCAGCGGGATGCGCTTTCCATCCTCAACCTTGTATACGACGATGCTGTTTTCGAGCGCATTGGCGCGCACTACGTAGTAGTTGTCCGGATCGCGGTAGCGGAACACCAACCCGCCGGCGCGATCCTCCTTACCCGCGACCGGCTTCACTTTGACGCTGAGGTCGCCGTCTTTCACGTCCAGTTTGTTCAGAATGGCGAGGGGGCACTCGCCAGCGCCTGCGCCGCTATCTGCATGCCTGGAGATCTCGGCGAACACATAAGGCGGGCTGGGCGCGCTGGCGTCTTTCCGAATCTCCCACTGGGGAGCCGCGCCCGCGCCGGGCGTGACGGTCCATCCCGGCGGCACCGAGCCCGGCTTCGCCGAATCGAAATTGATCGTCTGCGTGACCGTGCCCCATAGCGCGAAGGACAGCAGCCAGACAATTGTCCGCATACCAGGAAACGCCTCACCCAGGCGTGGCTATCTTGGTTGTAACACCGACCGGTACCCCACCACAACCGACCACTTCGAAGCCAGGCATGCTACATTCGGAGCCGTGCGACTTTTGTTAATCGACGACGACACCGAACTCTGCTCGCTGTTGACGGAGTTTCTCACCGGCGAGGGCTTCGCGGTGGAGTGCGCGCATGAAGGCCGCCGGGGCCTGGAACGGGCGCTGCACGGCGGCTTCGCCCTGGCGATCCTGGACGTGATGCTGCCCGGAATGGACGGTTTCGAGGTCCTGCGGCGGCTGCGCAAAGAGAGCCGCCTGCCGGTGCTGATGCTGACGGCCCGCGCCGACGATGTGGACCGCATCATTGGCCTGGAACTGGGCGCGGACGATTATCTGCCCAAGCCCTTCAACCCGCGCGAGTTGGTGGCGCGCGTGCGCGCCGTTCTGCGGCGCTATGAGCCGCGTACCTCCGCCGGCGCGCGCCTGGAGGTGAATGGCGTGACGCTGGACCCCGCCACGCGCCAGGTGACCGTGGACGGGCAAGCCGTGGATCTGACCACCTTCGAATTCGACATTTTGGAGATCCTGATGCGCGCCGCCGGCCGGGTGCTCTCGCGCGACGACCTGATGGAGAACCTCTACAACCGCCAGGCTACGCCGTTCGACCGCTCCATCGACATGCACATCAGCCACATCCGGCGCAAGCTGGAGACCAAGCGCCCGTTCATCAAAACCATCCGCAGCGTCGGCTACCAGTTTCTGCCGTCGCCGCAGGCGGAGGCGCCGGAATGAACTCGCTGTTCGCCAAAATCCTGCTGTGGTTCTGGGCCACTCTGGTGATCACCACCATCGGATCGGCGTTCATTTCCGGGTTGCCGGGGCCGCACCATTATCTGTTGTCGCGGCTGATCGCATTCCAGCTTGCGGAGGCGCGCGCCGCTTATGAAGGCGGCGGACAGCAGGGATTGGCGCAGTTCACGCACCGGTTCCACGCGGTATTCCAGGGCGAAGGTATTCTGACGGAAGCGACGGGGCACGACTTGCTCACCGGCGCCGATGAATCCGCCTTGCTCAGCCAGTCGCGCGAGGAGTCCCACTTTCCGGCGTTCCGCTTGCGCGGCGCGGTGGTGGCGCGCAATTCGGCGGACGGCAGATACTGGTTCATTTTTGTGGTCCCGCGGGGGCGGCTGAGCTACTGGTTCCTATCGCCGGAGCATTGGTGGATGATGGCGGCCGGTGTTTTCCTATGTTACCTGCTGGCGTATTATCTGACCAACCCGGTGCGCAAACTGCAGCGCGCCGTGGAGCGCTTCGGCCGCGGCGATCTTTCCGCGCGCTCCAACCCGCGGAGGCGCGACGAGTTGGGCGACCTGGGGCGCACGTTCGACCGCATGGCGGACCGCATCCAGACGCTGGTGGACGCCGAACATCGTTTGCTGCTGGATATCTCGCATGAGCTGCGCTCGCCGCTGGCGCGCCTGCGTGTGGCCGTGGAGTTGGCGCGCTCCGGCGAAAACCGCGAGCGGCAGCTCGACCGTATAGACAAGGAAGCCGAGCGGCTGAATTCGCTTGTCGGCGGGCTGCTGCAGGTCACGCGCGCGGAGGGCGATCCGGGTTCCCTGCGGCGGGAGCCGGTGCGGATCGACCAATTGTTGGAGGAATTGGTGGCGGACGCGTCGCTCGAAGCGCAGGCGCGCGGGGCGCAGGTGAGGTTGGCGAGCGCGCCGCCGGTGACCGTCGAAGGCGACGCCGAATTGCTGCGGCGCGCGATCGAGAACGTGATCCGCAACGCCATCCGTCATGCGCCTGAAGGCACCGCGGTGGAAGCCAGCCTGGAGGTCGCCCATGGCCGCGCCGTGGTCCACATTCGGGACTATGGACCGGGCGTGCCGGAAGAAGCGCTGCCGCGCATTTTCGACGCGTTTTATCGGGTGGAGACGGATCGCGACCGGGCCAGCGGGGGCGCGGGCTTGGGTTTGTCGATTGCGCGGCGGGCGGTGGAGTTGCACAAGGGGTTCATTAGCGCGCGGAATGCGCAGCCGGGTTTGCTGGTAGAGATCGATCTGCCAGGATAGGGTTCGGGTGTCCGTTAAAATCCCGTACAATAGCAATCAGGAGGTTTTTGGACCATGCCTCAAGCACCGCACCGTACCGCGCGTGTAGAAGCTCGAATTGCGCCCGAGGCGCTCCGGATTGTTAAGCGGGCCGCCGAGCTTCAGGGCCGCAGCATTAGCGATTTCGTGGTGTCCGCCGCGCAAGAGGTTGCCCATAGGACCATTGAAGAGGCCCAAGTGATCCGTCTGTCCGTCGAAGATCAGCGGCGCTTCACCGATCTGCTGCTGAAACCGCCAGCTCTGCCGCCGGCTCTAAAGCGCGCCAGGAAGGCCCATGCGCGCTTGATCGCTTCCTCAAAATGACGGGTTCATTCATGGTTGAACCGCTTGCGGCCAGCCACGTTCGCACCGAGTTCACCTGCGGGGTTGACGCGCTCGACCGATACTTTTGGCAGCAGGCCGGCCAGGATATGCGCCGGCGCGTGACGACGTGTTTTGTGGCCCGCGAGATCGGCGCTGCCGGGATCGCAGGATACTACACACTATCCGCGGCTGGCATTCTACTCGCCGAAATGCCCGCGCGGCTTGCCAAACGTCTGCCGCGCTATCCTTCTGTTCCAGTGGCGCGTCTCGGACGCCTGGCCGTGGCCCTCGGATATCGCGGACGCAAGCTCGGCGCCGCCCTGCTGTGGGACGCGTTAGACCGGGCGGCCCGCTCCGAGGTTGCCGTTTACGCGCTGGTGGTGGATGCCAAGGACGAACAAGCGGCGGAGTTCTACAGGCATCATGGGTTCGTGGCGTTGCGGGACATGCCGCGCTGTCTTGTTCTTCCACTGCCGGGCAGGCGCTGAGGCGCCGGAAGACTTGCCCGCTTGGGGCGTTCTACTACCTCGTACCATCCTAGTTTTGGGATATGATGGTTCTAGAGCAAAATGCCGCGCGGGCCGGTTCCTGGTGAACACGATCCGGTGCGAGGTTGTTTACGTGCTGCACGCTCTCCAGAAGAAATCCCCGACTGGGATCAAGACCGCCCGCCGGGATGTGGAATTGGGTTCGGAGCGCTTGAAGCAGGCGCAGAAAGGTTGCCTGGAGCGTTATGCCCAAGAATGAAATAGACCCGATCGTTGCCCCAAGTTCCGGGAACGTCTTTGCCGACCTGGGGTTCGCCGACGCCGAGGAGCGCAAGACTAAGGTTCGCCTCGCGTTTGCGATCAACCAGATTCTGGAACGGCGGCGTCTCCCCCAGGCCGAAGCCGCTCGTCACCTTGGCATCAACCAGCCCAAAGTCTCCGCGCTTGCCAATTACCGGATGGAAGGCTTCTCGGTCGAGCGGCTAATGCATTTCCTGAACGCGCTCGGCTGGGATGTGGAGATTGTCATTCGCAGCAAACCGCGGTCGCGGCGGGCGGCGCGGACCTTAGTCACCGCGGCTTGAGACGCTTGACAGTGGAAATGCGGTTGATCGTCTTCCTCAGCCCCACACTTCAAATGACTCGACACCGCTGTTTCGTACCCAGTAGACGATGCCGCTAGGCTGTAGCCGCACGACCTTCGCCATCCGCAGCGCGTGCGTCCGAAAGCCGCTGTGCCGCAGGAACCGCGTGGCGTAAGAGGCCAGTTGTTCGGCTGGAGCCGCGACGACCACCAGGCAGTAAGCGGGGTGACAACGGCTTCGCCGGTAGAAGTCCGCATCGCGGGTGAAGAACGTGACGTGCCGCGCACCGCGCAGCTTCGTCAGGATCTCTCCGTCCGTCATTCCCGCACGGCCCCAATCCACTCCTACGGTGCGAACGGACAGGCGCCGCCCTTCGAGAAACTCCTGCTGGCTGCGAAGCGAGTTCTCGTCGAGCACGATCACCCGGCTCTCCGGCGCACGCCGGGCACTGCGTACTCAGCAGCGTGTTCCAGGAAGCTCTCCCGAGCCAGCCTTACGGCCTCGGCGATCGCCTCTTGGGGAACTTTTCCGTACCACCCTTCCACGATGGCGTCCCACGGCATGCCGCGCTCCACTTGCTCCAGGACGTCGGAAACGAAGACCCGGGTTCCCCGAAACGTCAGCTTGCCGTGGCAGATCCGCGGGTCGGCAACGATGTAGCGGCCGATTTGCCGGGTGGTCCGGGGCGCGGCGCCGTTCTTCGCATGTTTCGTGGCTGGCATGGGACGTTAGACCTCATACATAGTTTCGCGCAGTTGGCCGTCGCAATCAAATTCCTCCGCACAGTAATACGCGGGCTGCGCTCAGACGACGCTGACGCCCGCCGCCTCGGCGGCCGCCCTGAGTGCCCGATCGGCAGTGGCCAAGGGAAGTTCAAGTCGCATTGCAAGCTCAAGGTAAGCGGCGTCATAGGTTGTAAGACCACGCGCCTGCGCAATCGCCGGCAATCCCAGCACATCCATCGGCGTCTGGGGGCCGGCGTCGATCGGCAGAGCCTTAAGCCGAATCAGGAATCCGGACAGTTGCTCGGACGTAATCCGCTTCCTTCGATGCGCCATGACGAGGCCGTTGCCGACCTCGTAAAACCACAGCGGGGGAACCACGGCGCACTAGTCCGCCAGGCTGCGCAGAATGGCGAGGCCGTACTCGCGGCCGACCTCGTCTTCCAGGAACCATTGGAGGGTCAAGGAAGCGTCGATTACCAGATCGCTCACAGATGGTGACCTTCGTGGATCGGGTTCTTCACTGAGATGCCGGTCAGAGTCGTGCGATTATTCTCTACGAACCTGAGCATTTCGGATACGGCTTCCTGCTGGTCGGCGCCGCCACCACTGGCACGCGGGTTTGCTTTGCGAAGGGCCCGGAGCGCGCTGGCGACGACGTCTTCAGGCGTCCTGTAAATGCCCGATCTCAGTTGGTCGTCCACCATCTGCTCCTGCTCAGGGGTCAAGGTGATGGTCATCTTCCTCGCTCAGTCATTATCATACCGGCTCTTGAGGTACGATGTGCGAGGCCATCACGGCGTGGTCGGCCAAGCCATTGGCTGCCAAGCGTCTGCCCGCTGGCTTTCAAGCCGGCGCCCGCAAATGGTCGCGTCCCACATTTGATACAATCGGTCGTGCGACCGGTTATCTTCCATCCGAAAGCAAGGGATGCGGTGCGCCGGTTTCCAAAAGAGGCGCGCGTGCTTCTGGGGAAGGATCTCTTCCGGTTGCAGTTGGGGGAGCGGATAGCAATGCCAGGGTCCCGGCCGATGCCGGTGGTCAGTGCGGGCGTGTCGGAACTGCGTGTGAAGGGCGCGGACGGCATCTTTCGCGTGTTCTACTACCTGGCATCGCCGAAGGGGGTTCTCGTCTTTCACGCATTCGTCAAAAAGAGCCAGCGGACGCCTCCCCTCGAAATCGAGTTGGCACGAAAGCGCTTAAAGGAGCTTCTGGATGCATAGACTCAAGCCGGTCGTTTGCAACACGCCCGAAGAGCTGGCCGCCGCCATGGGACTCTCCGCGGCCGAGGCGAAAGAGTGGCAACTCCAGCACGCGCTGCTCAAGCGCCTGAAGGAGATTGTCCTGAGACAAGGGATCACGCATGCCGAGGTCGCCAAACGGGCGGGCACTTCGCGAACCAGAGTTACCGCGATTCTCAATGGCGACCTCGATCACGTATCCAGCGATTTGCTGGTTCGCATCTTGGCTGGGTTGGGATATAGGGTGAG
>Ga0187867_10000703_pt1 | contig 29447 bp, 28 predicted proteins | sample June2016WEW_13_1_FD_132976 | JGI IMG/M metagenome (GOLD analysis project Ga0187867, IMG submission 132976) | Peatland microbial communities from SPRUCE experiment site at the Marcell Experimental Forest, Minnesota, USA - June2016WEW_13_10 | ecosystem: Environmental > Terrestrial > Soil >... | reverse complement strand
GTGGCGTGCGGCGCCTCCGCCGAGGTCGGCGATACCATTACGCCCACCGCGGTATTCGAGGTACTTTCGCCATCCACGGCGCTGACCGATCGCCGAGTGAAGGCGTCCGAGTATGCCTCGGTTTCCAGCATCCGGATTTATGTCATCCTGGAAACAGAACGGCCTGAGATCACCGTGCTTCGGCGTGCCACTGGGTGGGAAGCGGAAGTGGCTGTCGGCCTGGATGCCGAACTCGCGTTACCCGAGATCGGAATTGTGGTCCCGGTTTCAGACATTTACAGGCCGTAACCCAGCGCGCCTTCCGCCACCCCGGCCGATTGTTGGACCGACGGTGCGAGCACACCGGCAGGTGGGTCGACCTCGGTTTCGGTGACGTTGTTACGCCGCAGTCGCGAGTACGGCGGGCCGCGGCGTCTCCGGCTGGCTGCTGCGGAATATCGCCATCGACGTCAGCGCCGACGCTGCGCGATGCATCGCGGTCGCCCAGTCGCCGGGCTTCGGCTGGCGGAAAATCGTCATCGACGGATACCAGGGGCTGTCTGTCCGGCCATTCAGCCAGCGCCAGCAATTGTCGTAACGGTCCATCAGGAACACCGGCTTTCCCATCGCCCCTGCCAAATGCGCAACTGAAGTGTCGACTGTGATCACCACGTCCAGATTGGCGATCACTGCCGCAGTATCGGCGAAGTCGCGCACCGCTTCCATGGGGTCGGTCAGCTCCATGCCTTCCGGTGGTTCTTGCCCCTGCGCTGCCGCTGTTCCGGCCTGGAGGCTGACAAACCGCACCTCACGCACGGCAGCCAATGGCGCGAACGCCGCGAGACCTGCGCTGCGGCGGCGATCGACCGAGCTGAAACCGTGCAGCCAGGGTCGCGCGTGCCCAGCCCAGACCAGACCGGCGCGCAAACCATCTTGCGGCAATCGGGCCGCCCAGGCCGCGGCAAGTGCTGGATCGGCGGCGAGCCAGGGGGTCGCGGGAAGGTTCCGCGTGGTGGTGCCAAAAGCGCGCGGCAGGCTGAAAAACGAGCATTGCAGGTCATGCGCCGGCAACGAACCATTGGCTGCCTGGATCACGTTGATCCCCTGGATCCCGCGCAACAGCCGGACCAGAGGTGCCGGCACCGAGGCGGTCACTGTCGCGCCCAACTTCGCCAGCAACGGCAAATAGCGAGAGAATTGTAGGGTGTCGCCGAACCCTTCCTCATGCCAAACCAGCACATGCTTGCCGTCCAGGCTGCTGTCGGTACTCAGCAGCGGCAGTGCGGAAGCGGTAGAAACGACCGCATAACCTGGCAGGCTCGTGCGCAATTCATAGTCTCGCCAGCCCTCTTCCCAATGACCGGCATGCAACAGCACGAGCGCGCGATTGACCTTGATTTGCGGGTCGTCGGCGGAGCGGCCAATGGCGCGGTCATAGGCGGCGAGCGACTCATCGAACCGCCCCTCGATCTTCAGCATCATGCCCAAATTGGACCACACGCCGGGCGAGTCCTGGTCCAGCCTGGCAGAGGTGTCGAAGCATCGTGTGGCCTCTTTGAATTTGCCGGCTTCTGCCAGGGCCATACCGCGCAGGTTGCTGGTGGCCGCTGACTCCGGGGCATCGCGCAACACCGTCAGCGCTGCGTCAGGAGCGGAAGTCTCCAGCAGATAACTGGCGAAGTCGTGGCGCAACCTGGTGTCCTTCGACGCCAGCCGCAGGCAGGCGCGGTACTGCCGCGTCACCAGCGCACGTGGCACGCGCGGCTCCATCATCGCGAAATCTCGGCATGGATCGGCATGGTCGGGACGCGCGCGACGCACTCGGTCGAGGATCGGTGCCGCGCGGGACGCTTCACCGCTCGCCGCTATGGCGAGGCCCAGGATCAACATTGCTTCGATGTCTGTAGGGTCAACCGCCAGGAGGATCCGGCACTGGACCTCCGCCATCCGCCAGCTTCGTTCGCCGAGACGTTCGATCGCGGTTTGCAGTTGTTGGGCTCTGAAGTGTCTTGGCTCGTCTGGACTGTCCATTTTGGCTGCTCCTCTCAGACAGCCGTATTCTGGCATTAAAGGGTTAATGAGGCGTTTACCTACGGGAATGGTTTTCATACCCATTCACGCTGCATTCAGGAGATCCAACATGCCCACCAATCCCGCCGACGGCCCTATCCTGGGCACACTTTATGGCAGTGATGCAATGCGCGCGGTGTTCGATGAGCGTGCATATTTCCAGCGGATGTTGGATGTCGAAGCCGCGCTCGCCCAGGTGCAGGGGCGACTGGGGATCATTCCGGCGGCAGCGGCAAATGCGATTGATGAAGCGGCGGCAAAGGGTGACTTGCGCACCGAGACTCTCGCGGCAAGTGCGCGAAACGTTGGCTATCCGGTCATTGGTTTGGTAGCGGAACTGTCCCGTACCGCGGGCGAGGCCGGCGGTTGGACGCACTGGGGTGCAACGACTCAGGACATTATGGATACCGCGACGGTCATGCAGGTGCGTCAGGGGCTCGGGCTGATCGAAGCCGAGATGCGGGCGATTTTGCTGGCCCTGGCTGATCAGGCGCGGACCCATCGCGGCACCGTGATGGCTGGTCGCACGCATCTGCAACAGGCCTTGCCGACGACGTTCGGCCTCAAATGCGCTACCTGGGCGATGCCGTTCATTGGCCATATCAGACGATTGCCGGAGTTGCGACGGCGCGTCGAGCTGGTCCAGTTTGGCGGCGCGGCCGGCACGCTGGCGTCGCTCGGCGACCGAGGGATTGCGGTCATGGAAGGGCTGGCCGTGGAACTCGGTCTGCTTGCGCCGATCGCACCGTGGCACGTCTGCCGCGAAGGCCTGGCGGAAACGGTTGCGTATCTGGGGTTGATTTGCGGCAGTCTGGCGAAACTCGCCACCGACATCATTTTGCTGGCGCAAACCGAGGTGGGCGAGGTCGCGGAACCTTACGTCGCGGGCCGTGGCGCGTCGTCGACAATGCCGCAGAAGCGCAATCCGATTGCGTCGGAATATATCCTCGCTGCCACCCGTACAGTGCAGGCATTCGTGCCGGTGATGCTGGGGGCCATGGCGCAAGACCATGAGCGTGCCACTGGCCCTTGGCAGGGCGAGGCATTGGCTCTGCCGCAGGCTTTTGTGTTGACGCATGGTGCATTACTGCACGCCCGTACGATTGCCGAAGGGATGGTTGTCGATACGCAACGCATGCGGCGGAATTTGGATCTGACGCATGGGCTGATCGTGGCCGAGGCAGTCATGATGGGCCTTGCCCCGGTTCTGGGTCGGGGCGAGGCGCATCACGTGGTCAAGCATGCCTGCGATATCGCGCTGGCAGAACGATTGCCGTTGACCGACGCGTTGTCACGCGATCCCACGGTGGCGTCGCGACTGGACCGGGCGGCGATCGAGCGGTTGACCGATCCGGCCTCGTATCTGGGCTGCGCGCAGGAATTCGTCGATCGCGTGGTGACCGCAGCAACGAAGGTGTTGGCGTGACCGCCTGGTATTCCGTCGCGCGGTGGCCTCACAAACCTGACGTGAAGCGGTCGTTATCGGTAAGTGGCCGGATGCCGGATAGCGATCGATGCGCAATGGTGACGGCACTGTGAACTCGAGGTGCCTGAAGTGGCGCCATCGCCGTAACGACACTGCCCGGTAGTTTATTTGTCTGTAGTTTGTCTGCGGAGGGAGCGAACCTATGGTTGAAATGCCAGCCGACCCGACGCCATCACCGGCAGCCGAACGCACTCCGATTGCGGGTTTTTGGCGGCGGTTGGCGGCCCTGCTTGTCGACTATCTGATCCTCGCTGTGCCCACCGCGATGCTCGGGTTCGCCGCGGAGGGCTGGGTTTCCAGCCTGGGTCAGTCCGGCAGACTCATTGGCTTTACCGTGGCACTGCTTTATTTCGGACTGTTGAACAGCGTGCTTGGCGGCGGTCGGACAATTGGCAAAAGGTGGTTCGGCATCCGGGTTATTGATCGTAGCGGCAAGGCGCTGTCGCCAATTCGCTCGATCGCACGCTACCTGGTGATCGCGGTTCCGTTCTTCCTCAATGGTGTCTGGTTCGACGTCGATGCCGGATCAGCCGGACCAATGACATATGCTCTGGGCATTCTGTTGGGTTTCCTGGTGTTTGGCGGTCTTGGGGCCACTGTCTATCTGTTTATCTTCAATCGGCGCACGCGACAGTCGTTGCATGACCTTGCCGTTGGGAGCTTCGTCGTTCGCGGCGAACCGGTCCCGATTGGGCTCGCGACCCCACGCGTGCATCTGATCATTGCCGGGTGTTGGTTGGTGCTGGCGTTGATAGGTCCAGGGATTGGGCTCGAGGTCATGCGGCAGTCCAGCATCGCGCAAACCCTGAAACCGCTGGCCGATTTGCAGTCCACCATCAGGGCACGTCAGCCGGTCCAACGGGTCAAGGTGTTGATCGGTACTTCAATGTTCGCGTCAACGCACTCCGGCACCACGACGGTATCCTACCTGCAGGTCGAGGTGCAGCCCACCGATCCGCATAAGACCCCTGACGCGCTGGAAGGATCGATTGCCGGCACGGTGCTCGACCGGGATCCCGACCTGCTCGGCAGGCAGATTTTGGTCGTCATCGTGCATCGCCGGCTTGATCTCGGCCTCGTGAACTGGGACGACGCTAAACGGACCGCGCTCGACGCGGCAGCCTGGCGGGAGAAACTGACAGGTAGCAATTCGCCTCCGCTTCGGCTTTGACCAACCGGCAGGTCGGCGCCGAGAGGCTCGTCGTCGATCGGGTACTGGCGGCGTCTGCTGAAACTGTGGCCTGACCCGGCGTCTCTGATAGAATTGGCCGTGGAAGAGGGCGGATCAATGAGCGAAGCCATCGAGGCAAATCATCCAATCATTGGCATCTGGCGGCTGACCCGGTTTGTCGAGCAAGATCTGGCAACCGGGGTGGTCACGCATCCTCTGGGACCACGGCCCAAGGCTTATGTGATTTACACTGATGGTGGCTATGTCTCGACGCTGTTTACGGCAACCGATCGGCGAGTGCCGGTCAACGCCCAGGCAACGGATGAGGAAGCGGTGGGACTGTATCGCAGCATGGTTGCGTTCGCGGGACGTTACGCTTTGCAAGGCGACACTCTGATCTATTACCCAGAGATTTCCTGGAATGAGGCCTGGAACGGCACGACGCAGCAACGCCGGTTTGTCGTTGACGGTGATCGTCTGGAAGTCAGATCGGCACCTGTGGTCGGTACCTTGACCGGCGCGCAAACTGTGTTTTCCCTGACCTGGGAGCGAGCGCCATAGGCGCAATCCCATCGTGTGATCGAAAGGGCGAAAAAATGCCGAAATCCCGAGGCACTGGATTGTTGATGGCGTGGACTGACGTCGATCCGGCGCACGAAGACGAATTCAACCGCTGGTACGACACCGAACAAGTCGGCAGGTTGGTGGCCGTTCCGGGGTTTCTCAGTGGCGCCCGGTTCAGGGCGTTGCGCGGCGGGCCGAAATATCTCGCGATGTATGAGTTGGAGGACCACACAGTCCTGCGCTCGGCGGCGTACGCGGATGCGGTGAGGTCCCAGCCTTCCGGGCGCCGGATGGCGGTGTCGCCCGATACGACGGCCCGGAATGTTTTGATGAACGGCTATCGGCAGATCTTTCCAGCCCGCACGCATCCCGCGGAGAACCCGACTGAGCTGCCGCGCTATTTGCAGATGGGGCGCATCAGCATCATGGCCTCGATGGAAGAAGAGTTCAACGATTGGTACAATACTTGTTATATTCCCGGATATTTGAAAGTCCCCGGTGTGATCCAGGCGCGGCGGTTTGTGGCGATCGAGACGGAGCCGAAATATCTGACTGTGTACGAGTTCGAAAACCCCGGGGTTCCCGACACCAAGGAATGGATGGCGGCCCGAGATTCCAATCCCTGGAGCCGCCGGGTACGTGCTGCCATGCGGCTGGACGAAGGATCGCCCGCCGTGTTCGAACGGATTTTTCCGCGGCTCTGATAAGGCCCTCGGCTCTGATAGGGATAGTGTTATGACATCAGTGGTTGGCACCTGGCGCCTCGTGCGCGCGGTCTCGCGAGACGCAGACGGCAACGAATTGCCGACGCCGTATGGCGGGTATGCCACGGGGCGGGTAATGCTCAGCGCTGATGGCCGAATGATGGCGGTCACCTGTGACGGACGGCGCGAGATCCCCGACGACGGCAAACGTGAATACAGTAGTTACTGCGGCAACTATACGTGTGACGGCAAACAATTGATCACCCGCGTCGACGCCGCATCGGACCCCACTCGACTGGGCTCTGACCAAATTCGCGATGTGCGGTTTGAGGGTGGGCTGATGGTGTTACGTCCGCCGGCGCGCGCTTACGGCGCTGGTGTGGAGCAGCGCGAATTGTACTGGGAGAAGATCGCCGACGTGTGACCCGGTCTGATTGACAGAGACCGCGCCAGTGGACAGGGTCCGCCGCGATCGCCCACAGGGGCGCGATGCCAGAGGGGCGCGATCAGAGGGTGGGTCCATGACGCCGGTGAACTATCAACCTGTCGACGTTCTGGTGATCGGCGCGGGCAATGCCGCTGCCAACGCAGCACTCGCGGCGCAGGAGGCTGGCTGCTCGGTAGCGATGCTGGAAACCGCGCCCGAATCGGCACGAGGCGGCAACTCCGCTTTTACCGGTGGCGCGTTTCGATTTGTCTATCACGGGGTAAAGGACCTGCTGGCGCTGGATCCCGCCATTGCCGAACTGGATTTGTCGAACATCGATTTCGGTACTTATACGCAAGAGCAATATTTCGACGACATGGGACGCCTGACGGAATATCGATGCGATCCTGACCTGACCGAGGTGCTGATCGGCAATTCCTACGCCTCGGCGTTGTGGTTGAAGAAGCACGGCGTCAAATTTCAACCGGCACTGGGCCGTCAGGCGTTCAAGGTCGACGGCAAATTCCGCTTTTGGGGAGGTCTCGCCTGTCACATCCACGGCGGTGGCCAACATCTTGTCGCTACCTTGCATGCGAAACTGGCTCAGGTCGGGATTCCGGTGCTGTATGACTCGACGGCGTGGCAATTCCTGCAGGGCGACGACCGAGTTGAAGGCGTGCGCGTGCGCCACGGCGGGCGGATTTACAATCTGCGGGCGAAGTCGATCGTCATGGCCTGTGGCGGCTTCGAGTCGAACGCGGAAATGCGTGCACGGTATATTGGTCCCAACTGGGACCTCGCGAAGGTACGCGGTACACGATACAATCAGGGGTATGGCCACCGTATGGCAATGGATATCGGCGCCGCAGTTGCCGGCCACTGGTCCGGCGCGCACGCCGTGCAATGGGATATGAACGCGCCGCCGTTCGGCGATCTGTCGGTTGGCGATCAGTTCCAAAAACACAATTATCCGTTTGGCGTGCTGGTCAATGCGCGTGGCGAACGGTTTCTCAACGAAGGCCGAGATTTCCACAGCTACACCTACGCTGCATACGGGCACGAGGTCATGAAGCAACCTGGGCTGTTTGCCTGGCAGATTTTTGATTCGAAGATCAACAGCCTGTTGCGCAGCGAATACCGTATCCCTCGTATTACCAAGGAAACCGCTAATACGCTTGAGGAACTGGCGCCGAAACTGACCGGTGTCGACACCGCTGCAGTGCTGGAGACGTTGCGTGCCTACAATGCCGCGCCGCGCCCCGATGTTAAATTCGACCCTAACATCCACGACGGCCTGCGCACCTTCGGACTCCCGATCGACAAGACCAACTGGGCCTTGCAGCTCGATACGCCGCCATTTCAAGCGTACGGCGTTACTACTGGCGTGACCTTCACCTTTGGCGGTTTGAAGGTCGATACGATGGCGCGGGTCGAGGATACCTCAGGAGCCCCAATTCCCGGCCTGTTCGCAGCGGGGGAAATTGTCGGTGGACTGTATTACCACAATTATGGCAGCGGCACCGGCCTGGTTGCCGGCGTGACGTTTGGCCGTATCGCCGGAGAGGGTGCCGCCGCGTCCGCCAAAGGCAATGATAATGCATGATATCCGGTAACGTTGGTGAAAGGTGGGAGCAGCATGATCGCGCGCAGCAAGATCGAACCGAATCGTCGCGGCAACCGGCTAAACAAGGAATCGGCGTCAATGCTACAGCCTGTATCGCTGCTGCGCCGGAGTGCACTGGCGGCGTCGGCGGCTTTGCTCGCCGCTCCCGCGACGGCATCGGAGGCTGCGCCGGTCCGCGAATATCAGGCGGTGAAGACACGGGACGGCAAGCCGATCCATCTGACGATGTATCGGAAGCGTTCCGGCGGTACGCGGCTACCGGTGCTGTTCCTGGTGCATGGCTCGTCGATGAGCGCCCTGTCCAGTTTTGATCTGCAGGTTCCCGGCACGGAAAATTACTCGATGATGACGGCCTTCAGCGAGGCCGGATTCGATGTCTGGACGATGGATCACGAAGGTTACGGCAAGTCTGATCGAACCGATGGGAACTCCGACATCGCCTCGGGCGTCGAGGACCTGAAAGCAGCAGTCGAGGTCGTGCAGCGGGAAACCGGTCAGACCCGCTATCATTTCCTCGGCGAGTCGTCGGGCGCGTTGCGGGCGGCGGCCTACGCCATGGTGGCTCCGGAGCGTTGCGGTCGGCTTGTGCTGGCGGCGCACACGTACACCGGCAAGGGCTCGCCTACTCTGGCGAAGCGGGCGGAAAATCTGGAGTATTTCAAGACCCACAATCGGCGGCCGCGCGACAAGGCGATGATCGAGAGCATCTTCACGCGTGATCGACCGGGCACCACCGATCCTGCTGTGCCGGCGGCTCTGGTGAAAGCGGAGCTGGTCTACGGCGATACCGTGCCGACCGGGACCTATCTCGATATGACCTCAAAACTTCCGGTGGTCGATCCGGCAAAAATTCTGTCGCCCGTACTGGTGGCGCGCGGAGAATATGACGGCATTGCATCGATGGAAGATCTGGTCGACTTCTTTGAAAAGCTGCCGAATGGCGACAAGCAGTTTTCGGTGATTGCCGGCGCAGCTCACGCTCTGGCGACCTGCAAGGCGCGGTTCGCGTTCTGGTACGCCTCTGAGAAGTTCCTCAAGATGCCGGTGTTGGCCAGCTAGCGTCGGATTGGCATGACCCGCGACGGGCGAGCAGCGGTGCTATTCGTTCGATTGAACGAGCAACCCCTCGCCGGCCATCAGGGCACGTGCATCCGGTCCCATCGCTTGCAATGCGAGCACGGAAGCTGCCAGTAAAATCAGCGCCGCCGCTGCGATCAGCAACCGCCGGTTCCAGACTGCAATATGCCTGGAGATGTTCGTCGATGTTGCAGCGTACCGGGTCGTTTGTGTGAGATCACCCATCCTGTCCTCTCCACTTCTGATACGGATTTATGTACACTGGCTCCGGGAGCGCAGTGATGTGCGTCACACGAAACCGACAAAAACCCGGCTGCGCCCGTAAACTACGCTATAATACCGACCTTCGTTGCTTTTGACTCCTGCCCAGGAGGCGGTGGCGCAGCTCTGTGGCGATCTTGGGCGGTGACGGATCGGGATTCGCAAGATCAATGGACAGACCGTCGAGCGATCCCGGTTCCGCGGATTTGCCAGGTGAGTACAGGGGTGGAGACAGCCTCCCATCCGCTACGGCGCATTCGCCCTGACTGCCCTGATCCCCGCGGATTGTCGCGAAGTCGACCACCATGACCACAGCCGTCGAGCCATCACGACCACCGCGACCGCAAGGGCTACCGCGGCCACCTCGTGCGCGGGCCGAGGAAAGAATCGTTCGCTCCAGTTGGCCTGCAGAATGCGGAACGGATCAATTCTGGTCGCCAACCCGTACCACGCGAACTCGATCGCTGCGGTCAGCACGGCGCTGACCGGCACCAGCGCAAAGTAAGTCGCGACCGAGGTCCGCCATGCCACCGGCAGCAATCGCCACAGCATCAGCCACGCAAACAGCCCGGAGACAAACACCGGTTCTCCGACATTCGCCTTGGTCTGAATGAAGAAATGCAGCAACGCCAGGACGCCGATCGGATAAACCAGCCGGTGCAATTGTTTCCACCGTTTGCCCATCCGCTTCATCGCCGCATCGGTCGAGGTCACGCCAAGCGCGATCAACCCGGACAATGCGACAAATCCGATCGCGAGGTAGAACCGCAGCACAATCTCTGACGCCACGGTCAGAAGGTGGAACTTCTGATCGATGATGTACAGCGTGAAATGCGTCGTTGCGTAGACCAGCGCCGTCACCCCGACCATGCGACGCACTGTCAGCAACCGTGGCCATTCAAGAATTCGTGCGATCGGCGTGATCGCCAGCGATAGCATCAGAAACCGTACGGTCCAACTGCCGAAGCCGTGAATGATCGCGTTCACCGGCCGGCCGCCGAGATCGCCGTCGATCAACCAGAAAGCCCAGACCACGCCGGGGATCGGCATGCAGGCGAGCACTGCCGCCTTGAATTTCAGAAATCTGCCGTGTCTGTCTCGCCAGGGAACGCGCATGGTCGGGCCTCAGGGGTTTTGCTCTATACGTGGTCTCTGCAGGATTGGATGCGTTACAGTTTGCGGGCGGCGAGCGAACGAATTTCTGCCGACAATGCCTCGGGGTCGACCGTCGCGAGCCAGCGCGACGGCGCTCGCAGCGCATCGGCCAGTTGCGCCTTATAGAGGCCGCGAGGAATCTCGCGCGCGCCAAATTGCGTCAGATGCGCGGTGACGAACTGGGTGTCCAGCAGGCGGAAGCGGCCCAGACGCAACCGTGCGACCAGGTGCACCAGCGCGACCTTGGAGGCGTCGGTGACAAAGCTGAACATGCTTTCACCGAAAAACGCACCGCCCAGGGCAACTCCGTAAAGGCCGCCGACAAGGTCGCCGTCGAGCCGGCACTCGACCGAGTGAGCGTGGCCCAGATGGTGCAGCTCGGTGAACAGATGTTCGATCTGTGGGTTGATCCAGGTGTCGTCCCGTCCCTCCATCGGCGTCGCACAGCCGGCGATCGTCGCGGCGAAATCGCGGTCGACGCTGACCTCGAACCGGTCGGACAGCACTGTGCGGGCGAGGCGCTTCGGCAGATGGAAGCGGTCGAGCGGCATGATCCCGCGCCGTTCCGGGTCGAGCCAATGCAGCTTGCTGCCTTGCCGTGACGCGGCCATGGGAAACAGTCCGACGCCATAAGCCCGCAGCAGGAGCTCGGTGGTCAGTTCCACTGCTGGCCAAACCATGCCGCGCCGCGGGCCTTGCCGTCCTGCATAACCAGTGGACTAATGCGCCATCCTCCATAAACGGAAAGGGAAGAAACCATGGCCAAATTCACCTGGGAACATGTTCACCTCCGCTCGCCCGACCCTGAGGCGACCGCACAATGGTATCATGACAAGCTTGGCGCGGATGTCATTCGCACGAAGAATGCCGACGGCTCAACCCGGCTCGACCTGAATTTGAGCGGGCAGAAGGTGTTCATCGCGCACGCTGATCTGGCGAAGACCGGGGCGCCGCCGGCGTCGCCCTATCTCGGGCTGGATCACTTTGGCATGACGGTGGACGACCTTGACGGCGCGGTGAAGGAGTTGAAGGGCAAGGGCGTCGCGTTCACCATGGATCCGAAGGAAATCCGGCCGGGCGTGAAGATCGCCTTTCTGACGGCGCCGCAGAATGTGTCGATCGAGTTGATCCAACGGGGGTAAAGCGGAGAGCGGTGGCAATAACCGCCTCCCACCGTCGATCTGTGTGACCCGCCCGCCAACGTTCAAGACGTCATTACCGGTCCGGGCCCCGTGATCTCTCGCCGCCTGGTGCGGCGAGAGATGGAAGGCCGGTGGGACGGCCATGACGGTTACGTTGTACCGAACGGTCAATCCATAAACCGGTCGCCCGCTACTCCGCCGCCTTCGGCATAAACGTGGTCGGATCGGCGCCAACCCGTCCGCTCTCGCCCGGCTCCGCCTTGGCCAACCGGAAATCGTAACGCACCGCGCGCAAACCCTTCACCGGCGAGTCCGCATCGTCCTTCGCAGCCACCACCAGCGAGCCAGACACGCCAAACACGGTATCCGAATCAATATAAGCGTCGTCGCCGAAATACAGCGCAGTGACCAACTCCCGATGCCCCTCCGCCCCGATCAACATATGAATGTGCGACGGTCGCATCCCATGCCTTCCCTGGGCGTGCACGAGTTCGCCAACCGGCCCGTCCATCGGGATGGAATAGCCCAGAGGCCGCACCGTCCGGAAGTAATAGTGGCCCGTTGCGTCGGTGCGGAAATTGCCGCGCATGTCCATCGACTCGCCGTTCCGCTCCTGTAGGTCGTAAAGCCCGCGCTCGCTGGTCTGCCAGACCTGGATCAAGGCACCCGGCACCGGTGCACCGTGGGTGTCGGTGACCTGACCATAAACGACGAGTTCCTCCGCCGTCGGCTTCTCGACAATCTGCGCGCCCAACGCCAGTTCCGGAGCGCCTTCACGGAAGAACGGGCCGAGCAGGCTGCTCTGTGAGCCCAGTTCCTTGGCCTTACGGTCATGCAGCGCATTGACCACGGCGCTGACGCCAAGCACATCGGACAGCAGGATGAACTCCTGCCGGATCGGCGTGCAGGCCTGGCCGACCGCAGTCAGGAATTGCAGGCCCTGGATCCACTCCGCCGGGGTCAGTTCTACCTCGCGAACAAAGGCGTGCAGGTGGCGTACCGCCGCGTCCATGATTTGCTTCAGACGAGGGTTCGCCGTGTTGGCCATCTGCTCCAGCGCGGCATCGGTGGTAGTGAATTCGTCGAGATCGACCATGGTTGCCTCCTTTGTTCTCCGGCCACTTTAGCAGGATTGGTTTGCTGCCGCACGTGCGACACAAATTCGGTAGACCTGACGCAGCATACGGTCGTCCAGACCAAGTGCATCGAGCGCTTCCAGCGTTTGGTGCAGATATTCCATGCAGGAGCCAAGGGCGCCGGACGCAGTGGCGACATGGTGCGCGACGAGTCCCAGATCGAGCCGCCGCACATAGCGCACAGCCTGCCGGTTGACGACGAACGTCACTGCCCGGATGACGCCGTCGGACGTCGCCACCGAGACCCAACGTGGGTCGTAGCTGTGCGTGAATAACTCGCGGCGGAAGGGTAACAATAACTCGGCGCGCGCCTGGTCGGCTGGTACGCGAAACAAGGCACCGGCCGCGGAGCCACCGCGGTCGAGCCCGAGCATCAGCCCAGGATTTTCTGGGGTGCCACGTCCGGCCTCAAGCCAGAGACAGTATTTCCGATGCCAGCCCAGCACCCTGCCGCCGCGTGTTTGGGAAAAATGCATCGCCGGGTTCCACATCAAGGAGCCATAGCCGAACAGCCAGACGTCCTCGTCTGGCGGATGGTCGGCCAAAATTGTGTCGAGACAGGCCGCGATCTCGGCGTCGGTGCGGACCTGCATGTTGGGCGCCATCCGGCGGCGCGCCGCCTCGATCAGCGAGCCGTCGCGCAAGCTATCCCGCGTGATCTGGAACAGTGGTTGTTCATTCGTCATGGCCTGTTGTGGCGTCCGAGGCGGCAGATCGACAAGTGGATTATTCGGCAGGCCGGTGCTGGTCTGGCATCGAACTCGCCCGTAAGATGCCAACGGCCAAGAACCCAAGGGAGGAAACCCGATGCTATCCAGGCGACTGCTGACCAGCCGGCTGAGCGGTGTGTTGTTTGCCGGCACGCTGCTGCTGCTGGCCGGATCTTTTGCGGCGCGCGCAGAAGATCCCATTACCATTGGATTTGGTATGGCGCTGACCGGAGGCCTTGCGCCGAACGGGAAAGCAGCGCTGTTCGCGATGCAGCTTTGGGAGAAAGAGGTCAACGCCAAAGGCGGGCTTCTGGGCCGTCCGGTGAAGCTAGATTACTACGATGATCAATCGAATCCGGCGACCGTCCCCGGCATTTACACCAAGCTCCTTGACGTCGACAAAGTCGATCTCGTGGTCAGCGGGTACGGCACCAACATGATCGCGCCGGCGATGCCGATCGTCATCGGACACAACCGGACTTTCCTCTCCTTGTTCGGGCTGGCGATCAACACGGAATTCAATTACCCGAAATACTTTTCATTCCTGCTGATCGGCGGGATGCATCTCAAGGGAGAACAGGCCCGCGGATTCTTTGTCCTGGCGATGGAGAAAAATCCAAAACCGACGACACTCGCCATCGTCGGCGCCGATGCGGAATTCCCGCGTAACGCAATGGACGGCGCCCGGACAGTCGCGAAGCAACTGGGTCTGAAAATTGTTTACGACAAGACCTACCCGCCGACGACGAGTGATTATTCGCCGATCGTGCGGGCGATTCAGGCGACCAATCCCGATATCGTGCTGGTTGACTCCTATCCACCCGACAGCGTGGGCATGGTGCGGGCTGCCAATGAAGTGGGCCTGAAGACGAAATTGTTTGGCGGCGGCATGGTTGGGCTGCAGAGCACCTCGATCAAAACCCAATTGGGCCCGCTGCTGAACGGCATCGTCGATTATGATTTCTGGCTGCCCTGGTCGAAGCTTGCCTCGCCGGCGAGTCTCGAGTTCCTGAAGGAATATCAGGCTGCAGCACCCTCGATGGGTGTCGATCCGCTGGGTTATTACCTGCCGCCGTTCGCCTACGGCTACATGCAGGTGCTGCAGCAAGCGGTCGAGTCGGCGAAGAGCCTGGATGATGACAAATTGGCCGAAGCGCTCCGTACGGACATGTTCCATACCATCGTGGGTGACGTTAAATTCGGTCCAAATGGCGAATGGGTCGAACCTCGGGTGCTCGAGGTGCAGTTCCAGAACGTGAAGGCGAACGATATGGAACAGTTTCGCAACCCGGATACTGAGGTGATTCTTTGGCCATCAGCTTTGAATACTGGCAAGATTGAATACCCTTACGAGAATGTGAAGCACTAATCGCCGCAACCAGGCCTGGCGAAGCAGTTCGCCGGGTCAACGATCTACTGCTGGCAGAGCTGACGAATCCCGGCTCTCCACCGACATCGACCGGCTTGCCTGGGCCATCCGAAGCGGCATCGTGCGGTGCCAAATGGCCCGGACAAGCCGGGCCACGACGAATTGCGTGGCCATGACGAATTGCGTGACAGCAGTGAATGTTTTGGGCTGCTGATATTATCTCGCAGTCACTCATAACGCGAAGCGTGCGCCTCGTGCAATTATGCCATCCAACGCGCTACTGCGAATCCCCCGCGTTCGATGTGGCGATGAACACTTCGCGATTCGAGAATGACAGCCAGATGCGGCGTCCATCAATGAAATCTTCCCCCACCAGGGCGTCACCAACCCCTGCGTCGACCGGCAGCACCGACAGGATCGGGTCATGCGCAACCGCTGGCCCGATCTGCAACAAAGCGAACCGGTGCAGGCGCGCGTCCTGCGATCCAGGACCTGCGCCATGATGTTCAACGACCGGATCACCAGTCATGGCAGCTGGCGTGAGGCCAAGCCGGCTCGCCATGCTCGCCCCGATCGTAGTCGCCTGCGCTCCGGTATCCAGGATGCCCAACCCGCTCACGCCATCGAGTACCAGCGGTATCAACAGCCGGTCCCGCAGCGCTTTGACGCCAGGGACGCGCTCGAACGGCTCATTCCAAGGCGGCCGAACGTCCGGGCAGAGCCGCGGGCGATACAGGGTCAATTTCCGGCCCGGTACGTCAATGTCGAGGTCGAATGCGAGTAAGACATCCGAGCCCAGAAGGCCGTCCGCGGTCAGGCCGGGACCGAAGCGAAATTGCCCGACCGAAACCCGCGTGACCGGAAAACGCACTCCGCCGAGCACCAGGCCCGGAATGATCGCATCATGGGCGGTGTAAACCCCGCCAACGCCGGTGGACCGGGTGATGGTCTTGTCGTCCCGTTCAAGGCCCAGACGGTCGACCACGTCGGCAGAAAGCACGGTGCGCTCGGCGCCGGTATCGACCAGCAGCTTCACCCATCTGCCATTGATGCCGGCCGGCACGACCAATAGTCGATTGTGCACCTCGAGCGGCACTTGCGCGTCCACCACGAGATCGCAATTGATCGGGTTGGGTGCGCAGGCACTGACCAGCAACAGCAGGAAGCAGGCGAGCAACAGTCGCCCGGTGGTCATAAGTGACCCATTGTCTTACGTCTCACAGCGTGCCGCCGCGCCTTCCCACCGTCGCACCCAACCGCAGCCGCAACGCATTCAATTTGATAAATCCCTGGGCGTCGAACTGGTCGTAGGCACCTTGGTCTTCCTCGAACGTCACGACACGCGTGTCATACAGGCTGTGCGGCGACTCACGGCCGATACAGGTCACATTGCCTTTATATAATTTCAGGCGCACCCGCCCGGTGACGCTGTGCTGGCTTTCGTCAATCAGCGCCTGCAACATCCGCCGCTCAGGGCTGAACCAGAAGCCGTTGTAAATTAGCTCGGCATAGCGCGGCATCAGGCTGTCTTTCAGGTGCGCCGCCTCGCGATCCAGCGTGATGCTCTCAATCGAACGATGCGCGGCCAGAAGGATCGTGCCACCGGGAGTTTCATAGACGCCCCGTGACTTCATGCCGACGAAGCGGTTCTCCACCAGGTCAAGCCGTCCGATACCATTCGCCCGACCAAATTCGTTCAAGCGTGTCAGCAGCGCGGCAGGCGACAATCGCACGCCGTCAATGGCAGTCGGGTCGCCGTGCTCGAAATCAACGGCAATGATGGTTGCGTGGTCGGGTGCGTCCTCTGGCCGAATGGTACGTTGATAGACGATTTCGTCCGCCTCGATTGCTGGATTTTCGAGGATTTTTCCCTCGGAGGATGAGTGCAACAGGTTGGCATCGACGCTGAACGGTGCCTCGCCGCGTTTGTCTTTGGCGATGGGGATCTGATTGGCCTCGGCGAATTCCAACAGTTTCGTGCGGCTGGTCAGATCCCATTCACGCCATGGCGCGATGATCTTGATGTCAGGCTTGAGCGAGTAATACGACAGCTCGAACCGCACCTGGTCGTTGCCCTTGCCGGTCGCGCCATGCGCCACCGCGTCGGCGCCGGTTTGTTCGGCGATTTCGATCTGGCGTTGCGCGATCAGTGGGCGGGCGATCGACGTGCCAAGCAGGTATTGCCCCTCATACAAGGCGTTGGCGCGGAACATCGGGAAGACGAAGTCGCGGACGAAGGTTTCCCGGAGGTCGTCGACGAAGATTTCCTTAACCCCGAACAGTTCGGCCTTTTGGCGCGCCGGACCGAGTTCCTCACCCTGGCCGAGATCGGCGGTGAACGTCACCACCTCACAGCGATAAGTGGTCTGCAGCCAGCGCAGGATCACGCTGGTGTCGAGACCACCGGAATAAGCGAGAACGACTTTCTTCACATCCTTGACGCGCATCACCTCCGGTCCCCCTTTGCGGCCGGTGGGCGGAGGTAACGCGTTCGCCCTTGGCCGTGCAAGGTCCGCTGCCGGCGGCTGGGGCCAGATGGCAACCGGAGGACGTTTGTTCAGCGCGCGGCCTTGGCCCCCGGGAAATCACTTCGGTTGCGTTTTACGATGACCCATCGCAGGGCTTCCGACCGACAGCGTCTCGCTCTGCCCAGTGCCGTCAGGTGCGAAAGGGTCGCGCCCGGCGGAATAACAGCAGGCTCGTCAACGCGCCCAATACCACAACGCCGGAGGATGGCTCGTCGACGGAATTGGGGGGTGGGCCCGGATCCACGAAAGTGGTGATGATCGGCGGATCGCCGGGCGGGTCGCCGTTCGGCCCGGGATCGCTGACCGGAGGCGACAACGGAATGTTGATGCCCGGGTCATTTGGCGGCGGAAACGGAACCCCGCAGCATGCAAAAGGGCTTGGGAAAGGCGGCGGTCCCGGTGGTTGGTAGGGCGGGACGAACTGTCCCTGTTGCACCGGTTGGACGTAAGCAGTCGATGCAACAGGGTGGTTCGGCGGTTCCGTTGGCGTGATGTTAACCAGGCCCGCTCCGGCCAGCGCCAACGGCAGAGCACGACAAACCAGCATTGTCGGATGAAATGGATGATGGGCGAATTTCGGCAGCCGATGCAAAATTCTACCGGACCGGTGCACCAGGTGAGCCGCGTGTCGGTGTATGCGAGGCGCGACCTGGCGCATGACGGTCCAGCAATACGTGACCATGAGCTGATCCTAAAATCGATCTGATTCCAAATGTTTATACGATACACGATAATATAGGCAGATGAAGCAAGAAATCCAGTCTCATTTACGGTCGGTTAGCAAATGCGCGTCTGGTATGTGTTCCGACGAGTGGCCAAATGGGCGTCGGGAGAAAGTCGTCTCAAATCATCGTGGCTGTATCTTGATTGAGTTTACCCTTCAGAATGGTTACAGAACTCGGCACCGGTCAAAGTTTCTCGCTCCAGGTGCAAGGGCATCGCCCGATCGGTGGTGCGTTGCGCGGGCGACTGATGTCCGCCGTGCTCGGCCACTCGAAGCGGCTGGCCGAATGGCTTGTTTCGTCAGACATCGCGTGACGATGATGCGTCAGTTGGTTCCGGGGCTGCTTGTTTTTGCCTTGCCGGTTCGCGGCTGCGCTTTTGCGGCAGGGGCAGGCATCAGCGTGCCCACGCCGGATGGGCCAGTCATGGCCAGCCTGTTCAGCGCCTCGGGAGAGCGGCCGCGGCCGGCAGTTCTGATCCTGCATGGCAGAGCTGGTTTCGATCCCTATGCCGCCTACGCCCGATAAGCCGACGATCTCGTTGCCGCCGGGATCGATGCCCGGGTGTTTTCTTACTATTCGGCGGCAGACGAAAAAGTCACGTTCGGGTCTGATCGCGCTCAGCGCACGGCGCTTTATCAGGCCCGGTTTTGCGCCTGGGTCGAAACCATCCATGCGGTGACAAATTTCGCCCTGACGCGACGAACCAGTGCCGGCAAAATCGGACTGCCTGGCTTTTCCAATGGCGGATTTTTCGCAGTCGGCGCGGCCGCTACCGACCCGAGCATTAACGCGCTCGTTGTGTTCTACGGTGGTATCCCTGGGCCGATGCGCGAGGAGATCACGCGCTTGCCGCCCTTATTGGCGCTGCATGGCGCCGCCGATCACGTCGTCCCGATCAGCGAGGGTGAGAGGCCTTGCCCGATCGCGCCATGGCGTTGGGCGGTCACGCAGAACCGGTCGTTTACCCAGGCGCCGATCACGGCTTCGATCGGGATCCGAACAGCCATATCGCCAATCAGGCCTGAGCCCGCGCGGTGGCGTTTCTCCGCCGTCAACTGGACACGAAGTAACCGTTCCGCGCTTACGGTTTCACACCCTCGCCGCGACCAACCGGCATCCGGTCGGCGCGAGCCAGCGAGCCCGTCAGGTCAACGGGGACCGAGGTGTCGTGACCCAATGCGGCGGGCCGTGCGTCGCCGGCCGACCTTCCCCGGGACCCAAACGACTGCCGCCAAAGCCGTGCCAAAAACCCTCCCGCGCCCATCGGCATCAGGAACAGCATCGCAATCAGGATTACGCCATAAATTGCGCCTGGTGCCGCTTTCGAGACCTGCTCAGCAAAGTTCGGCACGAACTCGATAAAAATTGCGCCCACGATCGTCCCCGGGATCGAGGCTGCACCCCCCGCGCACAGGCCGACGAACAACGTAATTGACAAGAATATCGAGAAACTGTCCGGCGCCACGAATGCCACCACGATGGCGCCGATCGAGCCGGCGATGCCGGTATACATGGCGCTAACGGCGAAGGTGCGGGTCTTGACCATCGCGAGGTTGATACCCATCGCCTCGGCTGCCGTGGCGTGATCGCGGATTGCCCGCATCGCCCGTCCGATCCGTCCGCGGACCAGGTTCCAGGCCAGCACATACATCAGGACAGCGACGCCGAGGCTGAACAAATACAGCCATTGATCCGACGTCAACGGCAGTCCGAACGGCGGATCGGGCTTGTCGATGACGAGGCCCTGCACGCCACCGGTCCAATCCTCGAATAGTTTGTATTTAAGAACCTGCGGCACAGCCACCGCCAACGCAAATGTTGTCAGCGCCAGGTGATGACCCGCGAGCCGCAATGCCGGCAGCCCAATCAGGAACCCGAAGCCCGCGCAGACGATTCCCGCGACCGGCAGCGTGGCCCAATAGGGCACATCGAAGGTGGTCATCAGGATCGCGGTTGTATACGCGCCGATTGCGTAAAATGCGCCGCTGCCAAGGGAGATTTGTCCGTTGAAGCCAACCAGGATGGCCATGCCCAGGATGGCGACCGCGTACACCACCACCATGGTCAGCTGGAACAGGTGGTAACCGCTGAAAGCAACCGTCGGAACGACCGCCAGCAAGATGACGAAAGCCGCCGTGGCCCAGTTATTCTTCATGGCTTTATACCCGGCTTTGAACGGTGCGGCCCATGAGGCCGGAGGGTCTGACGGTCAGCACCACCACGATGATGACCAGCGCCATCGTCAGTTTCAACTCGGTCCCGACGATGTAGGCGCCACCCAGATTTTCGATGACGCCCACAGCGAAGCCGCCAAGCACGGCACCCAGCGGACTGTCGATGCCGCCCAGAAGGGCGCCGGCAAATGCATAGAGCAGAATGCCAGCCATCATGTTGGGATCCAGGAATACCACAGGCGCCACCATACAGCCTGCGACCGAGCCGATCGCCGCGGCCAGCCCCCAACCGAGCGCCAGCATCCATCCGACCCGTACGCCTACCAGTCGCGCTGACACCGGGTTGAGTGCCGCGGCGCGCATCGCGAGGCCGAGACTGGTGTGCCGGAAAAACAAGTAGACGGCGGTCAACACCGCCAGCGTCACGCCGGTCGAGCCAAGCTGATGGCCCGAAACATAACCGCCGAACAACGACTCATCGGGAAACGGCGATGGAAACTGCTTAATGGTATAGTCGAATAGCCAGCCGCTCATACTGTTTACGATAAGTAACAAGCCGATGAATACACCGATTGCGGACAGGATGGGCGCGTTGATCATCGGACGGATCAACACACGTTCAATGGCGACGCCGATACAGAAGGACACTGCGACCGCCAGGAAAAATGCCACCCAGTACGGCATGCCGAGATTAATGAACGTCAACGTGATATACGTCGAAAACGTCGCCATCTCGCCCTGGGCGAAATTGATATGATGCGTGGCCTGGTAAATCATCACCAAAGCAAGCGACACACTCGCATAGATCCCGCCAGTGGCGATGCCGGCGATGATCTGGTGAATTAATCCTTCCACGTTGCGCTTCCTTTAATAACCAAGGTACGAGCGGCGGATCGACTCGTCCTTGCTGATATCAGCAGCTTTGCCCGACACGACGATGCGGCCGGTTTCGAGCAAATACGCATCCTCGGCAAACGCCAGAGCAAGGCTGGCGTTTTGCTCGACCAGCAGGATGCTGACCTTCTCTTCGTGGCGGATGCGCCGCATGATGTTGAAGATCTCTTTCACGATCAGCGGCGCCAGACCAAACGACGGCTCATCCAACAGCAGCAACCTGGGCCGCAGCAAAAGTGCCCTGGTGATCGCCAACATTTGCTGCTCGCCGCCCGACAGCGTGCCCGCCTGCTGGCGGAATCGTTCCTTGAGGCGGGGAAAGTAGCCGAACATCCGCTCGAAGTCCGCCTCGACCTCGCGATCTTTGCGGGTGTAAGCACCGAGGCGCATGTTTTCCTCGACCGTCAGCTCCATGAAGGTGCCGCGGCCATCTGGGACGTGCGCCACGCCGCGGCGGACGACGTCCTCGGTCGCCATGCCGGCAATCGCCTCGCCGCCCAGAATGATGTCGCCGTCGGTGTGCACCATCCCGCAAATCGCGCGCAATGTGGTGGTCTTACCGGCGCCGTTGGCACCCAGCAGGGCGGTGACACCGCCCTCCTCGACCGAGAAATCGATGCCGTGCAGCACCTTCGTCTCGCCGTAGGCGGCGTGCAGGCCCTTGGCCTCAAGCAGCGCCGGCATGGGCCTCGTCCTCCTGTGTATCGCCAAGATAGGCGCGGATCACTTCCGGCTCGGCGCGCACCTCATTCGGCGTGCCGTCGGCAATCTTGAGGCCGAACTCCAGTGCCACGACCTTGTCGGACACCCGCATCACCAGGTTCATGTGGTGTTCGACCAGCAGGATGCTGAGGTTGAGCTGTTCTTGCACCCGCCGCATCAGAACTGCGAGTTCGTCGACCTCACTGTGGTTGAGGCCGCCCGCGGGTTCGTCCAGCATCAGCAACTTCGGTTGCGTCATCAGTGCGCGTGCCAGCTCGACCCGCTTTTGCCAGCCGAACGGGATGGCCCCGGCCGGCGTATCGGTCACCTGGTGCAAGTCCAGCAGATCGAGCAAGTCATGCAACCGACGATCGGCGACCTCCTGCTCCGTGCGGACAATCGGCAGACGCAAAGCATTGGCAATGTAGCCAGAGGTTGCGGTGCTGTGGGCGCCCACAAGAATATTGTCGCGCACGGTCATGTTGCGAAACAGAGCGACATTCTGGAATGTGCGGCCGAGCCCAATACCGGCCATCCGGTGCCGCGGCACATTGGTCAGTGACTTTCCCTCAAACAGGATGTCACCTCCATTATAGCGGTAAATGCCGCTGATGCAGTTGAACAGCGTCGTCTTGCCAGACCCGTTCGGCCCGATCAGCCCGCAAATTTGACCATAATCAACATCGAACGACACGCCGCCGAGGGCGATGACGCCACCGAACCGCATTTGCACCCCGGAAATGCGGAGCAGTGGCTGAGAGGACGCGTTTACCATCACGCGCTGCGTACAGGCATGAACACGTCGCGCATCATTGGGCGGCTTCCCATGCGTCCCCTCATCTTCGTTGTCGCGTCCCAGACTGCGAGAAAGTGACGAAGCGCGCGAACCGTGTCAATCACGTTCTGTGGGCGCGCACGTCGCTTCGCGCCGCTTTACATGGCCAGATAGCCCCCGTCGACATAAAGTTCAGCGCCGGTGATGTAGGACGCTTCATCCGAAGCCAGGAACAGGACCGCGTTGGCGACCTCATCGACCTCGCCGCTGCGCCCCAGAGGCACTGCCCGCAGCATTTTGGCACGGACCGTTGGGTCGGCGGTGGCGCCGGACGTGCGCATCGGCGGCATCAGGCCGGGATGTATCGAATTGCAACGGATGTTGTCCTTGCCGAACTGCACCGCGGTGGCCTTGGTCATGGTGCGAACCGCGCCCTTGGAGGCATTGTACGACATATGAACCATGGTCTGGCCAACCACACCTGAAATCGACGACAGGTTGACAATCGACCCGCCGCCATTCTTCTGCATCTGCCGCACGGCGGCGGCGGTGCCCAGGAAAACGCCAGTGGAATTGACTTCCATCACGCGATGCCAGATGCCGGTTTCCAGCAGATCATTCACCGCGCTGCCGCTGATGCCCGCGTTGTTCACCAGGATATCCAGGTGGCCGTACAGAGCAACCGTGTCGGCGACCACTTTGTTCCAGCCCGCTTCGTCGGTGACGTTCAACGGCATGTAAACCGCAGTCCCGCCGGCATTGGTGATTTCACCGGCAACGATCTTGCCCTCGCCTTCCAGTTGATCGGCGATGACGACCTTGGCCCCTTCTTTGGCAAACCGCCGTGCCGTCGCCGCGCCCATGCCGGATGCCGCGCCGCTCACGATCGCCACTTTGTTGGCCAAACGCATGGCATGTTCCTCCGTTTCGAGAATTTCCCATTTCGAGAATTACCGGGCAACCTGGCACGCGGCGATGGGCTTGGCTACCGGCCGGTAAGGCGGCAGGATGCGCCAACCTTTCCGGAGTCACCCCAATGGCGCATCGCGGTTTGAAATTCGGCATCTTCCTTGCCCCGTTCCATAAGGTCGGCGAGAACCCAACCCTGGCGATCGGCCGCGATGTCGAATTGCTGCAATGGCTCGATGAGCTTGGCTATGACGAGGCGTGGATCGGCGAGCATCATTCGGCCGGTTGGGAACTGATCGCCTCACCTGAACTGATCATCGCGGCCGCGGCGGAAAAGACCAAGTACATCAAGCTGGGTTCGGGGGTGACGTCGTTGCCGTACCATCACCCGTTCCTGGTGGCGCAGCGCTGGGTTCAACTGGATCACATGACCCGCGGCCGCGCCATGTTGGGTTGTGGGCCCGGTGCGTTGACGTCCGACGCTTACATGCTGGGGATCGAGCCCTCAACGCAACGGCCACGCATGCTGGAGGCGATGGACGCCATCATGCGCCTGTTGAAATGCGAAGAGCCGGTCACCATGAAAACCGATTGGTTCGAAATGAACCAGGCGCGTCTGCATCTGGCACCATACAGTGACCCGCATTTCGAAATTGCGGTCGCCAGCACCATCACGCCGTTTGGCATGATCGCGGCAGGCACACATGGCGTTGGCGTGCTGTCGATCGGTGCAGGCCTGCCGGGTGGTCCTGAAGCGATGGCGACGCAGTGGAAGATCGCTGAGGAGTATGCTGCGAAAAACGGCAAGACGATGAATCGCAAGAACTGGCGCATTGTGGTGAGTGCCCATATCGCCGAGGACGACGAACAGGCCTTGCGCGAAGTCAGCCGCGGCGAGCGGATCGAGACGCTGACCTACTTCGAGGATACGCTCGGTCGTCCACCGGGCCGCGCCGACGATCCGTTGCGCGAGGGCGTCAAAATGGGAACGACGCTGGTGGGCTCGCCGGAAACCGTGATCAAGGGGATCCACCGGCTGTTGGGCTACAGCCAGGGCGGCTTCGGCGGCATTCTGTTCCGTGCGCATGAGTGGGCGAACCGCGAGCAGACGCTGCGCAGTTTCGAACTGTTCGCACGTTATGTGATGCCGGTCTTCCAGGCCTCGCTCGATCCCATCGCCGCCTCCAACAACTGGGCGCGCGAAAACCGCAAGCAGGTGTTCGGTCCGACGGTCGAGGCGGTGAAACGCGCCTTTACCGATTTCGGTGCCGCGGTGCCGGAGGAAGCAGTGCGCGCGCGGACCATCGGCGGCCGCGACGTGTAGCCCGGTATCATTACAGCGCGCGCGCTCCTGTCATTGCGAGGGCAACGAAGCAATCCCTTTCAGGGGGACCGAGAGTTTGCTTCGCTCCGCTCGCGATGACTCCCGGCGAGCCCATCCCCCAGGGCGGCTCGTTACGCGGCGGCGCGCAGATCCTGTTGTGCTGCTGCCTTGATCATATCGGCGCCCTTTTCGGCGATCATGATGACTGCGGCGTTGGTATTGCCCGACGTAACGGTCGGCATGATCGAAGCATCGATCACCCGCAAACCAGCGATCCCGCGCACCCGTAGCTGATCGTCGACCACAGCCTGGGGGTCCTGACCCATCTTGCAGGTGCCAATAACGTGGTACGTGGTTTGGCCATTGGCGCGCGCGAAATCCAACCATTCGGCGTCGGTCTGCACCTTGTCGCCGGGGTTCATCTCAAATGCGCGATATTTGTCCAACACCGCGTTATTGATGATCCGGCGGCCGATTTTCATCCCGTCGACCAACACTCGCTGGTCCATCGGATCGGCCAGATAGTTCGGTCGTATCGCCGGCGCCGCGTTCGGGTCGTTGGACTTTGCATGGATCGAGCCTTTTGATTCGGGGCGGCATTGATACACCGTCAACGTCATGCCGGGCTCGCGTTCCAACTCGCGCGTCTGCGCGTTCCCATAACTGGCATGGGCGAAATGGAACTGCACGTCGGGCTCTTCCATGCCGGGCTGCGTTTTGACGAACCCGTAAGCGATGCCGGCGGTAAAGGTCAGGATACCGCGACGCTGAATATAGTACTTCAGCACTTCACTCGCCAACGCGAGACCGCGCGAGCGCTCGTTAAGTGTCACCGGCAACTTCACCCGCCAGTTCATGCGCGGCGCGTAGTGATCGCGGTAATTCTCGCCGACACCCGGCAGCGCGTGCAGAACCGGAATGCCAAGCGAGGCAAGCAATTGCGGCTGACCGATGCCGGACAATTCCAGGATATGCGGCGACTTCACGGCACCGGCTGCGAGAATAACCTCGCGATTGCAACGCGCCTCCTTCGCCACACCGTGCTGGGCGTAAGCCACACCCACCGCGCGTTTGCCTTCGAGAATGACATTGGTCGTGTAAGCATTGGTTTCGACCCGCAGGTTCGGGCGGTTCATCGCAGGTTTGAGGAAACCTCGTGCGGTCGACCAGCGCTCGCCATTCTTTTGCGTGACCTGGTAATAACCGAAACCTTCCTGATGGCCGTTGTTGTAGTCCTCGTTACGTGGGAAACCTTCAGCCGCGGCGGCGTCGATGAACGCGTCCAGCAGTTCGGCGCGCTCCACCATGTTGGAAACGTGCAGCGGTCCGCCAGAGCCGCGAGACTCATCACCGCCAGGCTCGAAGTGCTCCGCCTTCTTGAAGTACGGCAGTACGGATTCATATGACCAGCCGCGATTGCCGTATTGCGCCCAGGTGTTGTAGTCGAGCGGGTTGCCGCGGACGTACAGCATGCCGTTAATCGAACTGGAACCGCCGAGGGTACGGCCTCGCGGGATGGGGATGCAGCGGTTATTCGCGTTCGGCTCGGGTTCAGTCGCGAAATTCCAGTTGTAGATCGGGCTGTTCAGTAGTTTGGTGAACCCTGCCGGGATATTGATCCACATCGATTTGTCGGGAGGCCCGGCTTCCAGCAGCAATACCCGGGCTTTGCGGTCTTCCGTCAGGCGGTTTGCCAGCACGCATCCTGCGGAACCGGCACCGACGATGATATGATCATACTCAGCCATGGAAGTCCCCCTTTATCCCACCGTTGCATAGCCAGCTTGCGCCGCGGCGTCCAGGCGGAGAGAATTGTCTTATGGTCGGCTCGACGCATTTTTCCGCCTGGTCTTTGCTGCGGCACGCCTTTGGTGGTGCGTGGCCGGAACAATGGCGCTCCCCCGAGCTGCGGGATACTTACGATGTTGTGATCGTTGGCGCCGGCGGGCATGGGCTGGCCACGGCGTACTACCTCGCAGCCGAGCACGGGGTCCGGAATATCGCCGTACTCGACAAGGGATGGTTGGGCGGGGGCAACACTGGACGCAACACCACGATCATTCGTTCAAATTATCTGTGGGACGCAAGCGCGGCGATTTATGAGCATTCGTTGCAGCTGTGGGAAGGCCTGTCACAGGGGCTGAATTATAATGTCATGTATTCGCCGCGCGGCGTGATGATGCTGGCGCATAATCATCACGACGTTCAGGTGTTCCGCCGCCACGTGTTTGCCAACCGGTTGCAAGGCATCGACAATGAATGGCTGACGCCTGAACAGGCGAAGGCCTTTTGTCCACCGCTGGATATTAGCCCTTCGATGCGATATCCGGTGCTTGGTGCGGCATTGCAACGGCGCGGCGGCGTGGCGCGTCATGACGCCGTTGCCTGGGGTTATGCGCGGGCGGCGAGCGCTCTGGGTGTAGATATTATCCAGAATTGTGAGGTAACCGGTGTCGATCGCGGTGCGAACGGCTCGGTGACCGGGGTGCAGACCTCGCGCGGGTCGATCCGTTCACGAAAGGTTGGCGTTGTTGCTGCGGGCCACACCAGTGTCCTGATGGCAATGGCTGGCGTCCGCATGCCACTGGAGTCGTTTCCATTGCAGGCTTTGGTCTCCGAGCCGGTGAAGCCGGTGATGCCCTGCGTGGTCATGTCGAACACCATCCACGCATATATTTCCCAGTCGGATAAAGGCGAACTGGTCATCGGCGCCGGCACGGATGCTTATACGTCCTACAGCCAGGCCGGCGGGCCGCATATCGCGGCACATACTCTGGAAGCGATCTGCGAAATGTTTCCAACGCTTCGCCGTTTGCGCATGTTGCGCAACTGGGCTGGCATCGTGGATTGTACGCCGGACCGGTCACCGATCATTGGACTGACACCGGTGCCAGGCCTGTTCGTCAATTGTGGCTGGGGAACCGGGGGATTTAAGGCGACGCCGGGTTCCGGCCATGTATTCGCTGCGACGATTGCGCGCGGCGAGCCTCACCCGATTGCAGCGCCGTTTAGTCTGGATCGCTTTCGCACCGGGTGCCTGATCGATGAGGCCGCCGCCGCAGCGGTGTCGCACTGATGCTGCTGATCCCTTGCCCGTGGTGCGGGGTTAGACCGGAAATTGAATTCCGTCACGGTGGTGAGGCTCATGTGACGCGGCCGACTGACCCGCAGTTGGTTTCGGACGAAGAATGGGCCGACTTCTTATACAACCGGGCAAATCCAAAGGGCATTCACGCAGAACGATGGCGGCACGTGCATGGCTGCGGCCGATTTTTCAATTGCGTGCGAGACACCGTGACGGACCGGATCATTTCAACTTATACGCCCGGTGAATCACGGCCGGAATGACAAAAAACTACCGCACCTCGTCCGGCGGACGCATCCGCCGCGACCAGCCGATCCAGTTCAGCTTTGATGGTCGGCAGTTCGGTAGTTACGCAGGCGATACGTTGGCCTCGGCGCTGCTGGCGCATGGCGTCCATCTCGTTGGCCGCTCATTCAAATACCACCGTCCGCGCGGTATCCTGTCCGCTGGCTCGGAGGAACCAAACGCTCTTGTCACGATCGACCGGGGTTTCGGGCGTTCCACACCCAACCTTCGTGCAACCGTCATCGAACTCCATGAGGGCCTGACAGCCCAGACCCAAAATGCCTGGCCATCGGTTCGGTTCGATGTGGGGGCAACGGCCGATTTCCTGTGGCCGCTGTTGCCGGCCGGATTTTACTACAAGACCTTCATGTGGCCCGCCGCATTCTGGCAACGCCTGTATGAGCCTGCGATCCGTGCGGCCGCTGGTCTGGGTCGGGCGCCGGGAGCAGCGGACCCCGATCGATACCTTCATCGTTACGCGCATTGCGATGTTCTGGTGATCGGCGCCGGTCCTGCTGGCCTGGCCGCTGCAGCCGCGGCAGCAGCGAAGCGGCAGCGCGTCATCCTTTGTGATGAGCAGTCGGAACCAGGCGGCTCGTTGCTGGCCCGTCCGGCCATGCGCATAGATGGACTGGCGGTATCGGACTGGATCGCGGGTGCGCTGGGGACCGGTATGACTGTCCTCAGCCGCACGACCGCTGTTGGCTGGTACCCCGACAACATGGTCGCTCTGGTGGAACGGGTGACCGATCACCTCGCACAGCCAAACCCCAACCTGCCACGCGAGCGGTTGTGGCTGGTTCGGGCGCGTCGCGTCGTCATTGCGACCGGGGCGATCGAGCGTCCGTCAGTATTTCCCGGCAACGATCGTCCGGGTATCATGCTGGCGGGTGCTGCGGCCACGTATTTGCATCGTTACGGTGTCGTGGCCGGCCGCCGCATCGTCGTCAGCACGTCACACGACAGCGCGTGGGCCACCGCGTTCGACCTGGCAGCTGCCGGCGTCACGATCGCGGCGATCCTCGACCAACGAGAGACGGTTGACCCATCGCGGCGCGACCAGGCTCGCGCGGCCGGAATTCCGGTCCATGCCGGCACGCGGATTACCAGCACCGGGGGACGGCGGCGGGTGCGTTCGGTGCGAACGGATCGTGGACCGGCGGTCATTCCT